>RCMY010008154.1_pt1 | contig 14475 bp, 21 predicted proteins | sample 2041341 | NCBI WGS metagenome assembly RCMY01 (sample SAMN09708234, study PRJNA481090) | Marine sediment metagenome, whole genome shotgun sequencing project.
TTGGAGGTGGAGACAATCAACACGCCCAGGCCCTGACGGACTTGCGGAATGTCTTCGACGCCCAGATAGACGCGACGACCGGGTTTTGAGACCCGTTTCATTTCGCGAATGACAGGGGTGCCTTCGAAATATTTCAGGCTGACTTCGATTGCCGGGTGGCTATCTTTGCCAGTGCTCATCTCATAACCGCGGATATAGCCTTCGGATTTCAGAACATCGAGAACGCGCACGCGCATTTTCGAGGCCGGAACCGAAACCGTGGATTTGCCACGCATCTGCGAGTTGCGGATACGGGTGAGCATATCGCCGATAGGATCATTCATACTAATTCTCCCTTACCAGCTGGATTTCACGATGCCGGGAGCTTGACCACTTGAGCCGAGCTCGCGCAGCATGATCCGCGACACTTTGAGTTTGCGATAATACGCATGCGGACGACCAGTCAGCTGGCACCGATTGTGCAGCCGGGTGGCCGAGCTGTTGCGCGGCAATTTCGCCAGCTTCAGAGACGCGCGAAAACGCTCTTCCATCGGCTTGCTTTGGTCATTGATGATCACTTTGAGCGCGGCGCGTTTCTTGGCAAAACGATCCACCAGAACCTGGCGTTTCTTTTCGCGCTCGATCATTGCTTTTTTAGCCATAAATCTATCCTCCCGCGGCTTAGCTGTTGAAAGGCATGTTGAAGTGTTTCAACAGTGCCTTAGCTTCAGCGTCGGTCTTCGCCGTGGTTGTGATAACAATATCCATGCCCCAAACTTCGTCGACCTTGTCGAAGTTGATTTCGGGGAAGACGATGTGTTCCTTCAGGCCCATGGCATAGTTGCCATTGCCATCGAACGACTTGCCCGGCACGCCGCGAAAGTCGCGGATACGGGGCATTGCGATGGTGATCAGGCGATCAAGAAATTCATACATCCGGTCGCCACGCAGGGTTACCTTGGTACCAAGCGGCATGTCTTCACGAACGCGGAAACCCGCGATCGAGTTGCGCGCTTTGGTGATAACCGCGTGCTGACCTGCGATGGTGGACAGATCGTCCTGAGCCGACTTGGCTTTCTTGGAATCGCGCACCGCTTCGGCACCGCAACCAATGTTCAGAACGATTTTCTCCAGACGCGGGATCTGCATGTCGTTCTTATAGCCGAACTCTTCTTTCAGAGCGGGCTTGATGGTTTCGCGGAAAACGGCCTTGAGGCGCGGGGTATAAGCTGCTGTATCAAGCATCGATCACGTCCCCCGTGGTCTTGGCAAAACGCACCTTCTTGTCGCCTTCAATCTTAAAGCCAACGCGGGTGGGTTTGCCGTTCTTGTCAAGAAGAGACAGATTGCTCAGGTCGATCGGCATCGCTTTGGGGACGCGACCGCCTTGGCTGGTCTGGCTTTGACGGGTGTGGCGGATGGCCATGTTCACGCCCTCAACGACGGCTTTGCCGGCTTTGGGGTCAACAGTGGTGATCGTGCCCTTCTGGCCTTTGTCTTTGCCAGCCAGAACGACAACGGTGTCGCCTTTTTTCAGTTTAGCAGCCATCTTACAGCACCTCCGGGGCGAGCGAGATGATTTTCATGAAGTTCTTGGCACGCAACTCGCGGACAACCGGCCCGAAGATACGGGTACCGACCGGCTCACCTGCGTTGTTCAGGATCACGGCGGCGTTGCGGTCAAACTTGATTGCGGTGCCGTCTTCACGACGAACTTCCTTGGCGGTGCGCACGACGACGGCCTTGCGGACGTCCCCTTTCTTAACGCGACCACGTGGGATGGCTTCCTTAACGGAGACGACAATGATGTCGCCGACCGAAGCGTATTTACGCTTGGAACCACCCAGAACCTTGATGCACTGAACTCGGCGAGCGCCAGAGTTGTCAGCAACATCCAGGTTGGTTTGCATCTGGATCATTTGGTTTCTCCCGACCTATGGGGGGCGATGCAGTGCCTAATCCCCAGGGTTTCGATTATGCCGAAAAGGCGCGAGAGGCTTACGCCTCCAGCACCTCCCAACGTTTCGTTTTCGAGCGCGGCGCGCATTCGATGATGCGTACGGCATCGCCGACCTTGAAAGCGTTCTTTTCATCGTGAGCCCGGTATTTTTTGGACTTACGGATCGTTTTGGCCAGAACCGGGTGCTTGAAACGGCGTTCAACCGACACGGTGATGGTTTGTTCGTTTGCGTCGCTGGTCACGGTGCCAGTCAGGATACGTTTGGGCATCTGAGAGGCTCCCTATTATTCTGTGGCCGCGTTAGCGGCTTTTTCGTTCAGGATGGTCAGCACACGGGCGGCGTTGCGACGTGCAACGCGCATCTGTGCGGGGTTTTCCAATTGACCGGTCGCGGCCTGAAAACGCAGGTTGAATTGCGCTTTCTTCAGGCTGGTCAGTTCCTCGCGGAGCTGATCTGGTGTCTTGTCACGTAGCTCTTGAGCGTTCATGCTCTTTTCCTTTCAACATCACTGGCGGGCCCTCAAGTAGGGTCACCCTGATTCCAGTGGAGTTCATGATGAAGGGGCCATTTAGAACCCCTAGAGACATAAAGCAACCCCTGTTTCCGTCAGAGCGGGTATTCAGGGGAATTCCCATCGTTCCTGCGAAAATACAGACGTTCCCGCTGCCCGTAGGGTGAGTGAAACCCACGCCTATCGGAAACCGTGAGGTGCTGGCGCTGCCACAATCACCCCCACCCATAATTGAAACTCACGCTGATCCGGTCTTCTTCGGACATGTTCATCGGCACCTCGTGGCGCAGCCACGACTCCCAGAGCAGAACGTCGCCCACAGCGGGTTTGGCATAGATGAAGGTTTTCAATTCTTCCCGCGCGTCTTTGCGGCGCGCGGGCGCTGCCATCATCATCGCCGATCTGGGGTCCTCAAGCTTGAGCGCGCTTGCACCCTCGGGCATGGCCACATAGGTGGTGCCGCTGATGACTGAGTGCGGGTGGATGTGGCTGCTATGGGTGCCGCCCTCGGGCAGGATGTTGATCCAGATATCTTCCAGCTTGAGCTTTTTGTCATCGAGATCGAATTCGAGGTCTTTGGCAAAGGCCGCGACGTGTTTGTTGAGGACCTTGACCAGATCCTTGAAGATCGGAAACCGCCAGCCCAGATCGCTGAGCGAGGCGTAAGAGGTATAGCCGGGATAGCCGTTTTCCTCGCACCACGCCTGCCCCGCCTCGTCATCCTCGGCTATGGAATAGCACGAGGCTTCAAGCTCGGCGGCATCAATGGGTTTACCCTGTTCAGACAGGGCAGCGCGGTAAAGGCGGGTCACGAAAAGTGAGGATATCTGTGTCATGGCCCCGTCTTAAACCAGCGGCGCCTGCGTGGCGAGGGGGCTTGGTGCACTAGCAAGAAAAAGCCCCGGCCAATCGCTTGGCAGGGGCCTTTCAATTTCACGTAGGGTGGGAAAAACCCACGCCCTTACCAGTCCTCGCGGACCACGACACGGGTCTTGATCGGCAGTTTCATCGCGGCAAGGCGCAGGGCCTCGAATGCGATGGCCTCGGATACGCCGTCGATCTCGAACATGATCCGGCCCGGCTTGACCTTGGCGGCCCAGAAATCGACCGAGCCTTTACCTTTACCCATCCGAACCTCGGTGGGTTTGCTCGTCACGGGAAGGTCCGGGAAAATCCGGATCCAGACCCGGCCCTGACGTTTCATGTGACGTGTCATGGCACGACGAGCAGCCTCGATCTGACGTGCAGTCACACGCTCGGGCTGGGTCGCTTTGAGGCCGTAGGTGCCAAAGTTCAGATCGGAGCCGCCTTTGGCTTCTCCCTTGATCCGGCCTTTGTGCATCTTACGGAATTTGCTGCGCTTTGGTTGTAGCATCTGTCATTCCTCCTTAACGACGGCCGCCGGCGCCACGGGGCGCGGGACCATCCTGGAGTTCCTGGGCTTTACGGTCACGCGCACCGGGATCATGTTCCATGATCTCACCCTTGAAGATCCAGACCTTGATACCGATGATACCGTAAGCCGTGAGCGCCTCATACGGTGCATAATCGATGTCGGCACGCAGCGTGTGCAGCGGCACACGACCTTCGCGATACCACTCGGTACGGGCGATCTCGGCCCCGCCAAGGCGGCCCGCGACGTTGACCCGGATACCCAGGGCACCCATGCGCATGGCGTTCTGCACGGCGCGCTTCATGGCACGACGGAAGGACACACGACGCTCAAGCTGCTGCGCAATGCTTTCGCCGACCAGAGCCGCATCAAGCTCCGGTTTGCGGACCTCGACGATGTTCAGATGCAGCTCGCTGTCGGTCATCGCCGCCAGCTTCTTGCGCAGACCTTCGATATCAGCGCCTTTTTTGCCGATGATCACACCCGGACGGGCGGTGTGGATCGTAACGCGGCACTTTTTGTGCGGACGCTCGATGATCACACGGCTGATGCCGGCCTGCTTGCACTCTTTGCCAATGAATTTGCGCATGGCGATGTCTTCAAGCAGAAGATTGCCATAATCCTTGGTGTCGGCGTACCAGCGGCTGTCCCAGGTGCGGTTGACCTGAAGGCGCATGCCAATCGGATTGACTTTATTTCCCATTAGGCTTGCTCCTCAATTTCACGGACCTTGATTGTCAGTTCCGAGAACGGCTTGAGCAGAGCGCCAAACCGACCACGAGCCCGCGGACGACCGCGTTTCATCACAAGGTTCTTGCCGACATAAGCTTCGGCCACGACAAGACCATCCACATCAAGATTGTGGTTGTTCTCAGCATTGGCGATCGCGGATTGCAGGCATTTCTTGACGTCTGCGGCGATGCGCTTGTTGCTGAAGGTCAGATCGTTGAGCGCTTTGTCGACCTTTTTACCGCGGATCATTGCGGCAACAAGGTTGAGTTTTTGCGGGCTGGTGCGAAGCATGCGCAGTTTTGCCATTGCTTCGTTGTCGGCCACGCGGCGGGGGTTTTTTTCCTTGCCCATGACTTACTTCCGCTTCGCTTTTTTGTCGGCGGCATGACCAGTGTAGGTACGAGTCGGGCTGTATTCGCCAAACTTTTGACCGATCATGTCTTCGCTGACGTTAACTGGGATATGCTTGCGACCGTTGTAAACGCCAAACGTCAGACCCACAAACTGGGGCAGGATCGTTGAGCGGCGCGACCATATCTTGATGACTTCATTGCGACCGGATTCGCGCGATGCTTCGGCTTTCTTAAGCACGTAAGCATCGACAAATGGGCCTTTCCATACAGAGCGAGACATATATTAACGTCCCTTCTTCTTGGCGTGACGCGAGCGAATGATAAGCTTTTGCGACGCTTTGTTCTTGTTCCGGGTACGAGCACCTTTGGTAGGCTTACCCCAGGGCGTAACCGGGTGACGACCACCCGATGTACGGCCTTCACCACCACCATGGGGGTGGTCGATCGGGTTCATAACCACACCACGCACAGACGGGCGGATGCCCTTGTGACGCATGCGGCCCGCTTTACCGTAATTCTGGTTGCTGTTGTCGGGGTTGCTGACGGCACCAACGGTGGCCATGCATTCCTGACGCACCAGGCGAAGTTCGCCCGAGCTCAGACGGATCTGAGCGTAGCCACCATCACGACCCACGAACTGGGCATAGGTGCCTGCGGCGCGTGCGATCTGACCACCTTTACCGGGCTTAAGCTCGATATTGTGGATGATCGTACCGATCGGCATGCCCGAGAACGGCATTGCGTTGCCCGGCTTGATGTCGACCTTGGCGCCGGCCAGAACCTTGTCGCCCACAGCCAGACGCTGGGGGGCCAGGATATAGGCCTGCTCGCCATCTTCATATTTGATCAGCGCGATGAACGCGGTCCGGTTCGGGTCATATTCGATCCGCTCGACGGTTGCCGCCATATCGAATTTGTTCCGTCTGAAATCAACGATCCGGTAAAGGCGTTTTGCCCCGCCGCCTTTGCGACGCATCGTGATCCGTCCGGTGTTGTTCCGACCGCCATGTTTCGCCAAACCCTCAGTGAGAGATTTGACGGGACGACCTTTCCAAAGTTCCGAACGGTCGATCAGCACCAGCCCACGCTGGCCCGGCGTCGTCGGCTTATACGACTTGAGTGCCATGCTTTCTGTCTTCCGTTTGCTTGCAGCGGGTCATGCCCGCCTATGTTGTAGCCCCCCAAGGGTGGGTGACCTAGATATAGGGCCCCGAAGGTCCCCGACTTAAAAAGTCGTGGCCCCGGACAATGCCAGGGCCACGACGGATTCGCGGCTTACTATCAGAGACCCGTGGTCACGTCGATAGTGTTTCCCTCAACCAGGGTCACATAAGCCTTCTTAACATCGTTACGGCGGCCAAGCTGGCCCCGGAAACGTTTGGCTTTGCCTTTTGTGATCGTGGTGTTGACGGCTTTGACCTTGACCCCAAAGAGCGCCTCAACGGCCTCTTTGATCTGGGGTTTGTTGGCTTCAATCGCCACCTCAAACACGACAGCACCGTTTTCAGAAGCCATGGTGGCCTTTTCGGTGATGATCGGCTTGCGGATCACATCATAATGTTGCGGTTTCGCGCTCATTTCAGACGAGCCTCCAGTGCTTCGATACCCGCTTTTGTGAGCACAAGAGTGTCACGCTTGAGGATATCATAGACGTTTGCACCCATCGACGGCAGCACATCGAGACCTTCGATGTTGCGCGCGGCTTTGGCGAACTCGGCGTTCACTTCGGCCCCGTCGATGATCAGCGTGCGTTTCCAGCCAAGGTCACGAACCTGTTTGGCCAGAGCAGCGGTCTTGCCGGTCGAGGCTGCAACATCAATGATGAACAGCTCTCCTGCTGCCATTTTGGCAGACAGGGCATGCTTCAGACCAAGCTGACGCACCTTTTTCGGCAGGTCATGGGCGTGGCTACGGGGCGTCGGGCCCTTGTAGATACCACCCTTGCGGAAGATCGGTGCCGAGCGGGCGCCGTGGCGTGCGCCACCGGTGCCTTTTTGGCGATAGATCTTCTTGGTCGAATAGCTGACCTCGGACCGGGTTTTCACCTTGTGTGTACCGGCTTGCGCCTTGTTGCGCTGCCAGCGGACGACGCGGTGCAGGATGTCCGCGCGCGGTTCCAGGCCGAAGATGTCTTCGCCCAGATCGACCGAGCCGGCCGTGCCGCCGTCCAGTTTGATCACGTCGAGTTTCATTCTTCGCCTTCCTTCTTCTCGTCCAGGTTTTCACTCTGGTCGTTGGCTTCGCCCTTGTCCGACTTGATCGAGGCCTCGGCCTCTTTCAGAGCGGCCTCTTCGGCGGCGGCGGACTCAGCAGCTGCCGCGGCCTCTGCTGCGGCGGCTTCCTCGGCGGCTGCGGCTGCGGCCTCCTCGGCCATACGCTTAGCTTCTTCAGCGGCGGAACGCAGGCCTGCGGGCAGGATTACGTTCTCGGGCGTCGGTTTCTTGACCGCGTCCTTGATCGTCACCCAACCACCTTTGGAGCCGGGGACGGCGCCTTTGATCATGATCAGACCACGATCGGCATCGGTTTTAACGACCTGAAGGTTTTGCGTGGTAACGCGGGCAGAGCCCATGTGACCAGCCATCTTCTTGCCTTTGAAAACCTTGCCCGGATCCTGACACTGACCGGTCGAACCGTGCGAACGGTGGCTCACCGAAACACCGTGCGAGGCACGCAGACCACTAAAGTTGTGCCGCTTCATGGCACCCTGAAAGCCTTTACCGATCGAGGTGCCCGAGACATCCACAAACTGACCTTCAAAGTAATGGTCAGCAGTGATCTCTTCGCCCACGTTGATCAGGTTCTCAGGCGCAACGCGGAATTCCGCGATTTTGCGCTTGGGTTCAACCTTGGCCGCCGCAAAGTGGCCACGCATGGCCTGACTTGTGCGTTTGACCTTAGCCGTACCGGCACCAAGCTGAACAGCCGAATACCCGTGCAGTTCAGCTGTGCGCTGAGCAACAACCTGAAGTTTGTCGAGTTGAAGAACGGTCACAGGAATCTGCTTGCCGTCTTCCATGAAAAGCCGGGTCATGCCGACTTTTTTTGCGATTACACCAGAGCGCAACATCAGTAGCCCTCCTTAAACCGAAATCTGGACGTCAACGCCGGCGGCGAGGTCGAGCTTCATCAGCGCGTCTACCGTTTGGGGCGTGGGGTCAACGATGTCGAGAAGACGCTTATGCGTCCGGATCTCGAACTGATCGCGCGATTTCTTGTTCACGTGGGGGCCACGCAGAACAGTGAATTTTTCAATCTTGTTCGGCAGCGGGATGGGCCCACGAACCTCGGCACCCGTCCGTTTGGCGGTATTGACGATTTCCTGCGTGCTGGCATCCAGTACGCGGTAGTCAAAGGCCTTCAGCCGAATGCGAATGTTTTGGCTTTGCATTGTTTAGCCTTTCGCGGCGTTGGAGTTGATAGGAGGAAGGCCGGACCATCCGGCCTTCCTCGTCGAACCCTAAATAGGTTGTTACTCGATGATTTTGGAAACCACGCCGGCGCCGACGGTACGGCCGCCTTCGCGGATGGCGAAGCGGAGGCCGTCTTCCATGGCGATCGTCGGGGCGATCAGTTCGACGGTGAACTTCAGGTTGTCACCGGGCATGACCATCTCGGTGCCCTCGGGCAGCTCGACGGTGCCGGTCACATCCGTGGTCCGGAAGTAGAACTGCGGGCGATAGTTCGCGAAGAACGGCGTGTGACGGCCCCCCTCATCCTTGGTCAGGATATAGGCTTCGGCTTCGAACTTGGTGTGCGGGTTAACCGATTTCGGCTTGCACAGAACCTGACCGCGCTCAACGCCTTCACGGTCAATACCGCGCAGCAGAACACCAACGTTATCACCGGCTTCACCACGATCCAGCAGCTTGCGGAACATTTCAACGCCCGTGCAGGTGGTTTTCTTGGTGTCGCGGAGACCGACGATTTCAAGCTCGTCGCCAACGTTGACAACGCCACGCTCGATACGACCGGTCACAACCGTGCCACGGCCCGAGATCGAGAACACGTCTTCGATCGGCAGCAGGAACGGCAGGTCAACCGCACGTGCCGGGGTCGGGATGTATTCATCCACAGCCGCCATCAGCTTGCGGATCGAGTCTTCACCGATTTCAGGCTGAGTGCCGTTCATCGCGTGCAGGGCAGAGCCCATGATGATCGGAATGTCGTCGCCCGGATATTCGTACTTGCTCAGAAGCTCGCGGATTTCCATTTCCACCAGTTCCAGCAGCTCGTCATCGTCGACCTGATCGACCTTGTTCATGTAGACGACCATGTAGGGGATACCCACCTGGCGACCCAGCAGGATGTGCTCGCGGGTCTGCGGCATCGGGCCGTCAGCGGCGTTCACAACCAGGATCGCGCCGTCCATCTGCGCCGCACCGGTGATCATGTTCTTCACATAATCCGCGTGACCGGGGCAGTCGACATGGGCGTAGTGGCGGGCTTCGGTCTCATATTCGACATGTGCGGTCGAAATGGTGATCCCGCGAGCCTTTTCTTCGGGCGCGCCGTCGATCTGATCATAGGCTTTGAAATCGCCGAAATATTTGGTGAGTGCAGCCGTCAGCGTCGTCTTGCCGTGGTCAACGTGACCAATGGTGCCGATGTTTACGTGCGGTTTCGAGCGGTCAAACTTTGCCTTAGCCATGCCTTAGCCATATTTCAGGACACCTTGTCAGTTGGGGGGCCTAACCGGCCCGATTATCTACTCCGCGCGCCGTTTATTGGGTTGCGACGGGAAAATCAAGCCCGACTTGGCCAGCGAAGTCGCCCTCGTCCATAGCTTTGAGGTCACTCGGTGACCGGGGCGGCCAGATCAGGTTCTTCGATGACCTCTGCGACCGCGTCGGCCTTGGCATCCGCCTTGGGGCGGGTCTTGCCCTTGGCGGGCTTGCCGTCATCCTCAAACCAGCCGAGATCGTTATTCTGATTCTGAAGCCAGTTCTGGATTTGCTTGGCGGCGTTGCGGCTCAGGTTCAGCATCTGCTTTTCCTTGCTCTGGGTCAGGCCAGAGCCGAGCAAGACGGGGCCGGAAATGCTTTCGATCACCGTGACCGTATGGGGCTTGTCATTGAGCTTTTTGCCCGCCGCGTCGTCCCAGACGGTGACCTTGAGGATCAGCGCCGATTTGGGCGAGGCCACGATCGGCACGCCCGGGATCGCCAGAACATAGCCCTCAACGCTTACGCCCAGATGATAAAGCTTGGTGCCATCATAACGGCTAAAGCGATCTGACATCGCCTTGGTCATTGCAGCGATCCATTCCTCCTTGCTGGCCGCGCGCGAGGCCGGCCCCTTGGTCAGGTTTGGCGCGACCACCACGTTATGCCCAAGACGGAAGTTGCCCAGATAGGCCGGCGCCTCATCAAGGTCATTGGGATTGGTGCAGGCGGTGATCAGAACCACCCCGAGAAGGGCGAATAGGCGGGTCATTGGACAATCCCTTGGAAATGGCTTTGCCGACCGATACAGCAGCTGCCCGCCCTTCGCAATCATTTGCCCAAATGTTGCACCGCCCCTATATCATAGGGATCAGCAGAAAGGTGCCCGATGCAACCCGCAGCCCCGCCCCCCGCCACTACGAGCCCGGTTCACGCGCCCCCCGTCAAGGTGGCGCTTGTCACCGAGCCGATGAACCTCTTTGCAAGCCTGAAAGCAGCGCGTGCCAATCTGTTGTCGATCATCCCCGCCATTGCCACCCGCCAGCCGATGGTGTCGGGGCGCACCGGCAAACGCTGGCATATGGTGATGGACCCCGATGCGATCCGCCGCATGCTGTTGGAAAGCCTCGACGACTATCCCAAATCGCTGGTCACCAAGAACCTGCTGCGCCCGGCAATTGGCGAATCGCTTTTCATCGCCGAGGGCGCGCACTGGCGCTGGCAGCGACGCACGGCGGCGCCGGTGTTTTCGCATCGCAACATGATGGCCCTTGCCCCGATCATGACCGCCGCCGCCGAACGCTCCTGCGCGCGCATCACCGAGGCCGGCCCCCGCGCGGTGGATATGGCCGCCGAAATGGTGCGCACCACCTTTGACATTATCGCAGATGTCACCTTTTCCGACGATGGCACCTTTGACGCCGATGTCGTGCATCGCGGCATTGACGCCTATATCTCCAATGCCGGCAAAATTTCGCTGTTTGATATTCTGGGCCTGCCCGACTGGGTGCCGCGCCCGGCGCGGATCATGTCCGGTGGCAGTGTCTCGGCGATGAAGCGCGTCGCCGATGAGGCGGTCGAGGCGCGCCGCGCCCGTGGGCCAGAGGGCGTGCCCGACCTGCTTGATCTGCTGATTGAGGGCGAAGACCCCGAAACCCATCGCAAGATGGAGACCGCCGAGCTGCGCGACAACCTGTTGACCTTTATCGTCGCGGGCCATGAGACGACGGCACTGACATTGTCATGGTCGCTTTATCTGTGCGCCTTTGATCAGGACGTTCAGGACCGCGCCCGCGCCGAGGCGCAAAGCGTGCTGAAGGGCCGTGCCGCCACCGGCGAGGATGTGCCCAAGCTGCCCTATATCCGCCAGATCATCGACGAGGCCCTGCGGCTCTATCCGCCAGCGGGGATTATATCGCGTACCGCACAGGTCGCCGATACGCTCTGCGGGCGCGACATCCGGCCCGGCGACACGGTGATCATCCCGATCTATGCGCTGCACCGCAATCACCTGCTCTGGGAGGACCCCGACAGTTTTTGCCCCGATCGCTTTGCCGATCGCAAGGCGATCCCGCGCTATGCCTATCTGCCGTTTGGCGACGGGCCGCGGATCTGCATCGGGGCATCGTTTGCTCTGCAAGAGGCGGTGATCATTCTGGCGACGCTATTGTCGCGCTTTCGCTTCGCGCCCGTGCCCGGTCGCGACCCGGCCCCGGTGATGATCCTGACACTGCGCCCCGAGGGGGGGGTCTGGCTTGAGGCAGAGCCGGTTTAGAGGCGCTCCGCGCGGGAGTATTTATGGAACGATGAAAGTCAGCGGTTGCGCTAGCGCGTGGGCACCGGTGTTTCGCCACGATAGTCATAGAATCCGCGCCCGGTTTTGCGGCCAAGCCAGCCAGCCTCGACATATTTCGTGAGCAAGGGACAGGGCCGGTATTTGGTATCGGCCAGCCCGTCATGCAGCACGTTCATGATCGCAAGGCAGGTGTCCAACCCGATGAAATCGGCCAGTTCCAGCGGCCCCATCGGATGATTTGCGCCGAGCTTGAGCGACAGGTCGATGGATTTGACGTTTCCGACCCCTTCATAGAGCGTATAAACCGCCTCGTTGATCATCGGCATCAGGATGCGGTTGACGATAAAGGCCGGGAAATCCTCGGCAGAGGCGGCGGTTTTTCCAATCTTTTCAACCACTGCAAGACAAGAGTCATAGGTTTCGCGGTCGGTGGCAATCCCACGAATAAGCTCGACCAGCTGCATCACCGGCACCGGGTTCATGAAGTGAAACCCCATGAATTTTTCCGGCCGGTCGGTGCGGCTGGCCAGCCGGGTGATCGAGATCGACGAGGTGTTCGAGGTCAGGATGGTATGGGGCTGAAGATGGGGCAGCAATTCATCAAAAATCGCCTGTTTGACCGGTTCGCGTTCGGTCGCGGCCTCGATCACAAGATCGGTCGCGCCGAGATCAGTCAGGGTCTGGGTCGTGGTTATCCGGGCCATGGCCGCATCCATGTCGTCCTGGCTGATTTTCTCGCGGCTGACCTGGCGATCAAGGTTCTTGCGGATCAGCTCGACAGCATTTGCCAACGCCTCGGCGCTGATATCGTTGAGAAGGATATCATAGCCCGCCAGCGCCATCACATGGGCGATGCCATTGCCCATCTGTCCCGCGCCAACCACGCCGATTTTTGCAATATCCATCTGCCTGCCCCTGTCGTTGTTCGCCCCTAGCATAGGCCCCGTCAGGGGCGGGCCGCAAGAGCCGGAAACCGCTAAAAACAGGGGTTAATTTTAGCTTTAGCACTTTCTCAACGGATTTCCGCGAATCCTTTGGACGGGTGAGTTAAACAAGGGGGGCGTCATGGCCTTTGAACGTATGGGGCGCCAGCCCCTCGACTATAAGCCTGTGCGCTATGGAGCATCAAAACTGCTGTTTCGTGGTCCGCAACAGGTCTTGACCAAGGATTATGTCGCCTGTCTGGGGGGCACGGAAACCTATGGGAAATACATTGATCGGCCCTATCCCGATCTGCTTGAGCGACAATTGGGCCTGCCGTGCGTCAACTTCGGCTGGGCCAATGCCGGGGTCGACGCGTTTTTGAAGGATGACGGGCTCATCGAACTGGCACAGCATGCGCAGGCGGTGGTTCTCCAGATTCCCTGCGCGATGAACCTGTCCAACCCGTTTTATCAGGTCCATCCGCGCCGCAATGACCGGTTCTTGCAGGCGACTGAGCGCATGCGGCGGCTTTATCCAGAAGTGGATTTTACCGAATTCCACTTTACCCGCCACATGATGGCACGGCTCAACCAGATTGCACCGGAACGCTTTTCGGTCCTGCAAGACTCCCTTCAGGAAACCTGGGTCGAGCGCATGCAGCTTTTGCTGGACCGGATTGAGCGGCCCGTTGTCCTGCTGTGGTTCGCCGGGCACAGCCCCGGACGCGGCGATGGCCCGGCCGATATCGCCAATGATCCGGCCTTTGTCAGCCGCTCGATGCTCAATGTCATCGCTGCGCGCGCCGCGTGTGTGGTTGAGGTGGTGATAAGCCGCGCCGCGCGCGAACAGGGCACACGCGGCATGCGCTTTGCCCCGATGGAAGAGACGATTGCCGCCGACCTGCCCGGCCCGCTGGCCCATAGCCAGGTCTCGAAGGCGCTTTTGTCGGCGCTGACCGAGATCCTGACGGGGTAGATACACAACAGAAAAAGGCCCGCGCAGGCGATCTGCACGGGCCTTTCAAATTCAACCGGCGAGGCCAGAATTACAGCTTTTCAACAAGCTCGGGCACGGCGGTAAAGAGATCCGCCACCAGACCAAAATCGGCAACCTGGAAAATCGGCGCTTCTTCGTCCTTGTTGATGGCAACGATGATTTTGCTGTCTTTCATGCCTGCCAGGTGCTGAATCGCGCCGGAAATACCGACCGCGACATAGAGGTTGGGGGCAACGACCTTACCGGTCTGACCAACCTGCCAGTCATTTGGCGCATAGCCCGAATCGACCGCGGCACGGCTTGCGCCCACGGCGGCACCGAGCTTGTCCGCCAATTGTTCAATAAGCGCGAAATCGTCTTTCGAGCCAACACCACGACCACCTGACACCACGACACCGGCCGAGGTCAGTTCGGGGCGATCAGAGGCCGCGACCTTGTCTTCGATCCATTCCGACAGGCCGGGATTGGCGACGGCGGAAATGGTCTCGATCGGGGCTGCTGCCTGTTCGCCTGCGGCGTCAAAGGTCGAGATGCGGAACGACACGACCTTTTTGGCATCACGCGATTTGACGGTCTGAATGGCGTTGCCGGCATAAATCGGGCGCTCGAACGTGTCGGCGTCGACAACGCCAGAGGCGTCAGATATCACCATCACATCCGAAAGTG
>RCMY010003244.1_pt1 | contig 14473 bp, 5 predicted proteins | sample 2041341 | NCBI WGS metagenome assembly RCMY01 (sample SAMN09708234, study PRJNA481090) | Marine sediment metagenome, whole genome shotgun sequencing project.
TGTTGATCCGGTTGATGAGGCGACGACACCGTTCGCGGTGCTCGACCCGAAGATGAACAACGGTGCCACCACCATTGTCAACGTTGGTGCCGGTGGCACTGTGGCCATCGATGTTGACGGTGACGTTGCAGCGTCGACGATGATCCGGGTTGAGATCTTGGGTTACTACGACAATGATGTCGCCGGTTTGGATTTCAACGATGTGACCCCGTGCGCCGTGTTCGACACGAGAACCAACCAAGGCGCCACAGGGACGTTTGCTGGTGAACGCAAACACGGCCCAACAAACACGACCACCTACCAGATCGGCGGGAACACGATCCCGGTTGGTCAAGGCGGTGTCATCGACACCGGTGGTTCTGTTGGAACGTGTGGGGTTCCCACAAACGCTGAAGCGGTGCTCATCAACTTGGAAGCCGTCAACGCGGTTCGAGAAGGCAACTTTTGGGTGTCGGCTGCGGGTGAGACCACAACGGGTGGTGTGCTCAACTTCAACAATGTGGACCCGAAGATGAACAACGCCAACGCTGTTGTCGTCCCCCTCTCAACAGCAGGACAATTGGACTTGGAAATCAACGCCGGAAACTTCACCCCAGTTGGCACCAACGTGGCCCACGCACGAGGAGTCATCCTCGGCTACTACAACTGAGAAAACAAGATTCGAACGAGCCTCAGTGATCATGTATCCTCCAAAATCACACCCCTCGTGAGGTCTACGGGGTATCTGCACACGCACGAGGATCATTCGAACTGATGAAGGCGAACAGGGTCACGATTATCACGCGACTCGCGGGTGCTCTTTTACTCTTCGCGGCCGCCGGTCTGGCCTCGGCCCTCGTGGCCGGCGCCGACGTCGCGCCCTCCACGCCGAGGGGCACGGTGGCGATCGACCCCAGCAATGGCCAGGCTGATGAAACTCCTGTCTGGGCGGTGGCGGAAGCAAATGGTCGTTACTACATCGGTGGCGAGTTCTCCGAGGTCGGAGGCGAGCCGCAAGCATTCCTCGCAGCCATTGAGGTGGCAACTGGCCGACTCGACCCGATATGGCGCCCGCAAGTCGACGGCATCATCAACTCGATGGCAATTTCACCTGACGGGTCCGCGGTCTTCGTTGGAGGCAGGTTCAGCAGTATCAATGGAACTACGCGCAGCCGGATCGCCAAGCTCGATCCGGTGACCGGTGCTGTCGACGCAACATTCAACCCCGGCGCGAGTGCAGCCGTCGAGGCGCTTGTGACCGATGGCAGCAGCGTGTGGGCTGGAGGTTTCTTCTTGACGATCGGGGGCACGCCGCGTGAGCGGCTGGCGCGACTCGATGCTACGACTGGTGTGGTCGACGCAGCCTGGAGTGCACCAGCAGACGCGAGTGTGCTCGACCTCGAACTCGATGACGGTGTCCTCTACGTGGGTGGGACGTTCAACTCCCTTGGTGCGACCGGAATCGCCAAGCTCGGCTCGGTCGAAGCCGCCACTGGCACCGTGAGGACGTGGGATCCCGCCGAGACGGCGAAGGTCTACGACGTGGAGGTTCACCCGAACGGCACAATTGTCTACGCGGGGGTCGGCGGGTCGATCAACTCGGTCAGAGCATTCGACGCGACCACCGCCGCGTTTGTCTGGGCGGGCCAGACCGACGGTGACATCCAGGCACTCGCCGTGACCGATGACGCGGTCTATGCAGGCGGGCATGGCAACAACGCCCAAAGCGGGGCAGGGGGTGTATCGCGCAACAAGCTCAGCGCATGGGATCCGTTGACAGGTGCGTTGGATCCATGGGATCCATCGGCAGACAGTGTGCGAGGGGTGTGGGCGCTCGCGATCGGTCCGAGCGGCCTGCTCGCCGGAGGAGATTTTCTCAATGTCGGCGGCGTGGCACAAGCGCACTTCGCGGTCTTTGCTGGCGATGGTCGAGGTAACCGCTCTCCTGAAGCGCGTTTCACGGTTTCTTGCACCGGTCAGGCGTGCGCGTTCGACGCGTCGGGATCGAATGACCCCGATGGCCAGGTGTCTTCGTACTCCTGGGACTTCGGCGACGGCCAGCAGTCAACACTTGAATCGCCGACGGTCACACTCGCCGATGACTCGGCGCACACCGTTTCGCTCACCGTGACCGATGACCTCGAGGCGTGGAGCTTGTCCGTCAACCCGGTTGTCGTCGGTTCGGGTGGTCTCGATGTGGAACTCATCGGTAGTCACAATGTCAATCAGGCGGGGGATAGGTTCAGTGCGATTCTCCCCGCTGAGGCAACGGTGAACGATGTTGCCTTCGCATTCATTTCGCTGGCGAATGCATCGGCGATCGTCACTGCTCCTCCTGGCTGGGAGCTCATCGACGATCAGACTGTGCTGACCTTGCGGTCGCAGCTGTGGACGAAGGTTCTCGGGCCATCCGACGCCGGCGCGTTCGAACACTTCGACATCAACTCGACTGTGAAGGCTGATCTCACGACGCTGACGTTCCGAGGTGTCGACATCGACGATCCCCTTGCGGCGTACGGTGCGCAACTCGAGTCGCTCGAGCGAGCAGGCCATGAAGCGCCTGCACTGTCCTTTCCTGGCGATGCCACGGTCGTGCATCACTGGCTCGACCGAACGTCGGGAACGTCCCAGTTCACTGCGGCGGGTGGGCTGGCGCAAGTGAGTTCGGCCGTCGGCATCGGAGGTGGCGCCGTCAGCAGTGTGACCGCGATAGATCCGACAACGGCCACGACCACGAGTTCGCCGGCCGTGGCGGTAGCGAACACCCACGACTTGTCCGCAATGGGGTGGAGCCTCGCACTCCGGGCTCTCGAGCCGGTCGTGCTGAATCCCATAGACGGACACGTTGAACGGGTCATTCACATCAGCATCGATGGACTGCGGGCTGACGCCATCAATTCGACCGATGCCCCGACCCTCTCGACGCTGATTGCCGAGGGTACGTCCACGATGAACGCCCGCAATGACAGTGCGTTCACCATCACGCTGCCGAACCATCTCAGTCAGCTGACTGGTCGTGCCGTATCTGGACCAGGAGGGCATGGGGTGACGTTCGACGACGACCTGGGAACGACGGTCCACGATGCAGCTGGTGAGTATGTGGCCTCTGCATTCGATGTGGTGCACGACAACGGTGGTCGAACGGGTGCGTTCGTGGCAAAACCGAAGTTCTTGACGGTCGATCGGAGTTGGAATGCGGCGAATGGTGCCCCCGACACCACCGGTGTGGACAACGGAACCGACAAGATCGATGTCTATTACGAGGGCTCGACCAGTGCGGCCGCAGCTGAGTTACTCACCGAGCTGAGCAGCAATCCACCCATGTACAACTTCCTTCACGTGCGTTACCCGGACCTCGCCGGGCACACCTTCAACTGGGGGAGCGCAGAATACGTCCAGGCCGTATCGGACGCCGACGCTGTTGTTGGCCTGCTTCGACATGCGATAGCAACCGATCCTGAACTTGCCGGTACCACAGCGATTCTCGTGACGACCGATCATGGCGGTCCGCTGGGCGGTGCGGCGCACGGCGACCCGACAGATCCACAGAACTACACGATTCCGTTCATGTACTGGGGGCCCACCGTGCCCGCGGGCGAGGATCTCTACGAGCAACAAATCGGAGTGCGCACCGACCCCGGCACCACACAGGTCCCAACGGACGGTGGTGCGTGGGGCGAGCCGATCCGAGGTCACGACGCCGGCAACGTGGCGATGGACCTTCTTGGGCTACCACTCATTCCGAAGTCACAATACCGACTGGGCCGCGACGGATTTGTTGCGCTCGTCGCCGAGTGTCTGGTGTATGACTCGACCAGCGCGACTGCCACAGGTTTGGCTGGGACGATGCGTGGTGGCAATCTTCGCACCGTGCAGGTGACTGGTGCGCTTACCGGTCAGGGCGGCACGGCATCTTGTGTGCCGGTAGGGGCTGCGTCCGCGGTGTTTCGGATCTCGTCAATCGACCCGCTGACTGAGGGCAACTTGTTGATGACACCATCGGGCGTTACCGCCGCAGGCAGCGCTGGTGTCGTGAACTATGGGGCAGCAAATGGGTTGGACAATGCGAATACGGTGACCGTGCCTGTGTCGGTCGACGGGGCGGTCGACATCGAGGCCAACACCGGGCCATTTGGCGCAGTTCCCACGACCGATGTCCGGTTGGTGGTGGTGGGTTATTACAGCCCCGATGTAGATCCGGACCTGAAGTATTTCTCGGTGAATCCATGTGCGGTGGCTGATAGTCGAACGACGCAGGGGGCGAGCGACGGCTTTGATGGTCCTGCCAACGATGGCCTGTGGCCGGTTGGCTCAGGGTTCCCCGACATTGATCTGGTCGGCACATTTGCCGCGGGTCAGGGCGGCGGGAACGGTGCCGCTGGTTGTGGTGTCCCAGCTGGTGCCGACGCAGTAATGGTCAATGTGGTGGCGGTGAACATGGTCGGCGGCAGTGGTCATCTGTCGGTCGGTCCAGGGGGAACAGATCCAATCGAGGAGGCCACGACACCGTTTGCCGTGTTGTCCCCGAAGATGAACAACGGTGCCACCACCATCGTCAACCTCGGCGCGGGGGAGACGATTGCGATCGACATCGATGGCGATGGCGGTGCATCCACGATGATCCGTGTCGAGGTGTTGGGCTATTTTGACGATGACCAGACCGGCTTCGACTTCTTCGATGTGACTCCGTGCGCAGCGTTCGACACGCGAACCAACCAAGGCGCTGCCGGATCATTTGGGGGTGAACGCCTCCATGGACTGACCCATGCAACGACGTATCAGGTTGCCGGGGACGCGATTCCTGTCGGGCAGGGTGGTGTTGTCGACGGCGGTGAGGGCTTTGGCTCATGTGATGTCCCCGACGACGCCTCGGCAGTGTTGATCAATCTCGAAGCAGTCAACGCAATCATCGAAGGAAACTTCTGGGTTTCGGCGTCGGGCACGACCACCACTGGCGGGGTGTTGAACTTCAACAATGTCGTCCCGAAGATGAACAACGCAAACGCTGTGGTCGTGCCGCTCTCGCCTGCTGGCCAGTTGGATCTCGAGATCAATGCTGGGTCCTTCACACCGGTTGGAACCTCGGTCGCCCACGCCCGCGGCGTCATCCTCGGCTATTACAACTGACCTTCACTACCTGTCGAACCGCGGTTGCACCACCTCGTTCGCTTAGCGTGGAACCACTTCGTGACTGCACAGATCTTCTCCGTTGGCGCACTTCGAGTGATGGCGCTTGGCAGCAGGCTTGCTGCGGCATTTGTATTCGCCAAGATGCTTGGGGCGTCCGAGGTCGGTGTGTATTTCGTGGCGATCGCTGTAGCAGGTATCGCATCGGTGATCGCACGCGGTGGCCTCGATCGTTTGGCACTCAGTGAGGCCGCGAACGATCCGGTCGGTTCGGTCGCGATCTATCGGCAGCTCGGACGCCGGCTGGTCTTGACCTCAGCGGTTGCGCTCCTCGTAGCGCCCCTCGTGGCTCGATTGTTTCTCGGCTCCGGTATTTCCCTCGAAACACACCTCGGCGCCGCAGCTGCCATTCCGTTCATCAACCTCACGCTGCTCGCGGCAAGCGTGTTGCGTGGCCGAGGCGACGTCAACATCTCGATGGTTGTCAGCGAGGCCGCTCCTCCAATCCTTCAGCTGGCCATCTTCCTTGTGCTGCCTCTCGAGCTCACCGCAACCCGGGCGGTGCTTGCCCAGCTCCTCGCTATGGCGTTCGCATCCTTACTCGGCCTCTTCCTGGTCCAGCGAGCCGCCGATCGGCACGCGCCACACTCCGTTGATTTGAGCTGGAGACAGGCCCTACCGATGCTCATCGTCGGTCTGAACGGTCAGTTCCGACAGTCATTTGTATCGATCGCAAGTTGGTTCGCCGGCACGCCAGCGCAAGTGGGTGCGATGGGTGCAGCGTTTCGTACTGAACAGGCCCTGATGTTGCCCGTAAACGCAACCCGACTTGCAACGGCGCCACGACTCTCGTCGCGCGAGCGTCCGCTGCCCCAGTCCGTCACGGCTCTCGCGCAACACAGTGCGCGGCTTGCGGCTCTTGTGCAGATCCCGCTGCTCGCAATCGGCGCCGTATTCGCATCGGATCTTCTTGCGTTGCTGGGTGACGACTTCGCTGACGGCGGCCCGTGGCTTCGAATCCTGTTGATCGGAAGTCTGATCAATGCGCTCACGGGAACGTCGCACTCGGTTCTTCTGATGTCCTCAGAACGATCCACCCTCGCCGTCACGTCGACCATCGCTTCCGTGGTTCTTGCAATAGTCGGCATCACCGTTGCGCTAGGGATCGGAACCGCCGGGGTCGCGGTTGGCCTCGCTGCCTCATACGTGGTGATGGGACTCCTCGAGTGGGCGATCATTCGCCGTCGACTCGTGGCAAGAGTCGATGTCTTTGCCAAGAGCGAATGATGAGCTCTCACCGACCCGACGTTGGAGCGGTCTGCTGCGCCTTGATGCTCGTCGCTGCCCCGTTCGACTTCGCGATTCCCCAAGACGGGTTCGGTCCGTACTTCATTCGGCCGTTGATGACCCTAATTGCCATGCTGGCGTTGACCGCGATGGTCGTCAACCGCGACCGGCTCGATCTGTCGCTTGTCCGGGCCTCGACGCTCTTCGTTTTTGCGCTCGCCACAGCCTCGGCAGTTTCAGTGGATCCCGACCTTGGATATGCGGCGACTCTGCGAATCGCTGTAGCTGTGCTCGCTTTCCTCGCCGCGTCGGTTTCAGTAACGGAGGTTCGTGAGGCGCGGATTGTGATCGCTGGCGCAGCGACCATGGCCGTCATCGCTTCGGTCATTGGGTTTGCTGTGCTTGCGAACGACGGGGAGTTGTTCTTTACCGACTCACTGGTCGGCAAGATCTCGGTCACAAACGGCGTCACACGGCTGACTCGGCCGTTCTCGCAGGCAAACATCGCTGCCATGGGCCTTGGCCCGATCTCGGTCCTGTTGATCGTCGCGAGCGCCGTCGATGTTGCTTCGTCGCGAGGCCGCCGCTTCGCGATTGCCGTTGCCGGCGTGTTTGGGGCCATTGCATGCATTCTCACGCTGAGTCGCGGGGGTGTCGCTGCTCTGGTGGTCGCCTTGGCGATCAGCGCGGTGGTCTTGCGACCGGGCGGCGTGTCGAAGTGGCTCCTTCCGTTCGGAGTTGCGTTTGTTGCGGGCACTGCCTGGTTGTGGCTTCCGCGCTGGGGGGCACGGGTGGATGGAGTAAGCACAGGTGCCGAGCGATCACCATCTCGGACCGAGATCTGGAGTCAGGCGATCGATGCGTTCCAGAACCACCCACTCACGGGCACGGGACCAGGGCAATTTGGTCGATACTCGATCGGTGTGGTTGCCGAGGGAGTTGCACCGTCGCCGCACGCACACAACGTCGTTCTCGAGATCATGGCCACAGCGGGATTATTGGGCGTTGTCTCGTTGGCAATCTTGGTGACTTTCGTGTTTCAGATCGTTGGTCGGGGTTCTTGGAGGTCGATGAACCAGTTGCCCTTTCTCTTCGCGACCATCACTGTTGCCGTGCACGCCTTGGGTGACTATCAGCTCGTCTTTACGAGTGCCGGAGTCGTGGCGGCAGTCGTTGTCGGAGGATTGGTCGGGATGGTGATCGGTTCGGACGCGCACCGCCAGAGACAACCTTCCAGATCGTCACACCTAGGGCGCGCTTGATACGTCGGGAATAGTCGGCGCGTCTGTTGTCTGAGGCACTTCGGACGTGTCTGGCGTGTTCACGACCGAGCTGGTGGACGCCGTCGGGTCTGGGTCGGACCCCTCGACTGGTTCTGAGTCGTCGGTCGGAGCGATCGGCTCCGCTGGCTCGGCTGAGTCAGCGGGTTTGATGGTCGGCGCCTCAGGTTCGGCAGCGTCCTTCGGCACGTCGGTTCCACTCGATTCAGATTCTCGGAGCAACTTGGCGGGTTGATTCGTCGAAGCATCCGGCTCCGCATCATCGCCCCCACACGCACTCGCTCCGACGGTCAGCTGAAGCGCGACCGCACATAACAAAAGCCGCTTCGGGTAGGTCGCCTTCACCCTCGCATGATGCCACGTGGCACTAGCCTCGAGGAAGTCATGACACAGCTCGCGGAACTTGCGGAGAAATACGGAACCGACAAGGGCCGATCGGGACCTTCGAAGCGCTGGGCGGGCCACAACTACGTCGACGTGTACGAGGGGTACTTCTTCACCCTCCGAGGCGAGAGGATCAGACTTCTCGAGATCGGGCTCGGTGTCTCCGGATCGCACAGCGGGGCCCACATCGCCACGGGAACCAACGCTGATGGCGGCGCGTCGCTGCGGATGTGGCGTGACTATTTCACAGAGGCCGAGCACTTCTTCGGTATCGACATCAATCCAGCTCTGCATCTCGCCGATGACCGCACCACGATTTACCAAGGCGACCAAAACGATCGTGGTGCCATGGAGAGAATCGCAGCTGAAATTGGCGCAGGCGTGGACATCGTGATCGACGACGGCAGTCACAATGCGCAACATCAGCAGATTTCACTCGAGACGTTCCTCCCGATCGTGAAACCCGGCGGCCTGTACATCGTCGAAGACCTCCTTCCGAACGGGCTCGGCGGCAATCCCAAAATGCACCAGTTCTCTGCCGACGTGCTGTCGACGCGTGACGTTCTGGGAGCCCTGGCACAAGATCGCCGTCCCGACGGCCCGCACGGGTTTGAGCATCCGGAGGTTGTCGAGAGCCAGATCGACTCGATCAACTTCCATTGTCCCGTCCGGCTCCGAGGCTTCGACGCCATGATGCGGCTGAGTCGGCACGACCAACATGGCCGTGAACACTTCAAGCCCGACAGCGAACGCCTGGCGGTACTGCGGAAACGATGACTTCGAATTGTCGGAACCGTCCGCACTGAATGGTGCGTCCGGCGAAAAGGGTGCCATTAATGGAGATCGATACATCCGGCGTCATTGGGGGCGGGCAGTGCGGTGAAAAGAACAGTGCGGTGAAGAGGACAAGGCCTGCGGCCAGTACTGAACGATCACGATCACTCCCATTCGCCCGCTATTCGAAACATGGCTTACGCACGGCCGCTATCGTCACAGCCCTTCTGGCTGCCCTCGTTGCACCCGGTTCTCCCGCCGCAGCAGAGGAGAACGAGCCGCCCACCAATGTTCCAGATGTCCCCGGCGGCGAACCGAAGATCGCTGCGGTCGTTCCGGCCGGCGAACTCCAGCAGCGACGCGTGCCACCCAAGCCTGAAACTTCCGTCGTGCCCCCTGGGTACTCCGACCGGAATCTGCACCTCAAGTTGGTCGAGGGCTCGCGGGCCCGGTTGGTCAACGGAGACCTGCGCGCGACCGGTCAGCCTGCAATTGCCCTCCTGAACAGAACCCTGGCCCAGTTCCCGGGCACAACACTTCAGCGGATGTTCTCTCGACCCGAAGCGGTTCTCGACGCAGAGAAGGCACGCATCGAAGCCCGTTCGGGGAGACAGCAAGCCGACAAGAACCTCTGGTTCCGGGTCCAGCTCGCTGACGAGCTCGATGCCATCGAAGTGATGGACGCACTCAACGCGCTCGACATCGTGGAGATCGCATACGCCGAGCCTCTGCCGGCCCCACTGCCGATCACGCCAAATTTTGAGCCGCTCCAGTTGTATCTCGATGCCCCGACCAACGGCATCGACGCCGATTACGCCAAGACCGTGGCTGGGGGCCGAGGCGACAATGTCAAGATCATCGATATTGAGTACGCCTGGAACCAGAACCACGAAGACCTCAGCAAGGCCGTCGGAGCAAACATCGACAACGGCACGCCATGTCCTCTCGGCAACGACAACAACCACGGCACGGCCGTGCTCGGTGAGCTCATCGCTGACGACAATGGAATAGGGGTGACCGGCATCGTCCCCGACGCCTCGATCGGCATGGTGAACACGGCACGACTCGAGGGAGCGGACTGTGTTGTCCGAGTGGCGGAGGCCATCGACCATGCCCACGACAACCTCGTGGCTGGCGATATCATTTTGCTCGAGCTACAGGTACGCGGGCCGGATCCGACATGCACGGGCGATGGGGCGCCAAACGGGTACGTCGCCTTGGAGTGGATCGCGGCGTGGTACGACGCAATAGTCTCAGCGACCTCCGACGGTATTCTCGTTGTCGAGGCGGCCGGCAACGGGAGCTGCGATTACGACAGTGGCTTCTATGGCAGTACGTTCCCACAGGATCGTCCCGATTCTGGAGCGATCATTGTTGGCGCTGGCACCGCGCCCGGCGGCACCGCTCCCCGCCTTGGCCGGTTGGGTTTCTCGAGTCACGGAACGCGGGTCGACCTACAGGGCCCCGGTGAGCTTGTGTTCACTACGGGTTATGGCACGTACCAAACCGGCCCTGTCAATGAGTGGTATCGATCCGACTTCTCCGGCACCTCCAGTGCGTCTCCGGTCGTGGCGGGTGCAGCGGCAGCGCTGTCGAGCATTGCTCAGGAACGCGGGCTACTCCTTAGCCCGACGCAGATCCGGAGCATCCTCAAGACAACGGGCATCCCCCAGGACACCTCGGCCGCGGGTGCACTCCCGGGAAACATCGGACCTCTCCCGGATCTCCAGGCGGCGATCGGAGCAATACCGTCCTGTCCGGCTGATGATTCGTTCGAGCCAAACGACTTGCAGGCGGAAGCTGCTGGTTTGTCGACTGGGTTCATTGAGTTGGGTATCACCTGCGACGATGACTGGTATTTGATCCCGGCTGCGGCGGGTACAACCATCAACGTGAGCGCTGTGTTCTCCCATTCGACTGGCGATGTTGACATCACCTTGCATGATCCGACCGGGCTCCAGGTCGCGAGTTCGTTGTCGGGTACAGATGACGAGGAGATCGGCCCGTACGTTGCAACGATGGCGGGTGCTTACGCTGTGCGGGTGTATGGCTACCTAGGAGCACAGAACATCTATGACCTATCGGTTGCGGTGACCGACTTCGCGGGTTCCTCGGGTCTGGTCGTGTTGTCGACCCCGTGTGTGGTCTATGACACCGACGCTGCTGGTGAGTCTGCGTTTGTTGGTGGGGAGACCCGTGAGGTGCAGGTCACTGGTGCTCTGTCTGGTCAGGGTGGTGCGTCGTCGTGTGTGCCGGCTGGTGCCAGTTCGGTGGTGTTCACTATTTCGAGCATTGATCCTTTGACGGAGGGCAACCTTCTTCTCACGCCTGCCAATGTGCCAGCCACCGGTTCTGCCGGTGTCGTCAACTACGGAGCTGTCAACGGTTTGAACAACGCGAACACGGTCACCGTGCCTGTCAGTGCTTTGGGTGCAGTTGATCTTGGTGCGAACGCTGGTCCTTTGGGTGCAGTGCAAACCACTGATGTTCGTTTGGTTGCTGTCGGGTTTTACTCACCGGATGTTGATCCGGATCTCAAGTTCTTCCCGCTCAACCCCTGTGCTGTCGCCGATACCAGAACCAACCAGTCGGCGTCTGATGTGTTTGATGGCCCGAACAATGATGGTTTGTGGCCTATGGGGTCTGCGTTCCCTGATATTGATGTGGTCGGGGTGTTCCCGGCTGGTCAGGGTGGTGGGAACACTGATTGTGGTGTGCCCGCATCGGCTGACGCGGTGATGGTCAACGTGGTAGCAGTCAACATGGAAGGCGGAAGTGGCCACCTCAGCGTTGGAACCGGTGGCACAGACCCAATCAATGAGGCGGCAACTCCGTTCGCGGTGTTGTCCCCGAAGATGAACAATGGGGCGACCACGATCGTGCGCCTTGACGCCTCTGAAACGGTCGCCATCGATGTTGATGGTGACGTTGGGGCATCGACCATGATTCGGGTCGAGATCTTGGGCTACTACGACAACGATGTCGCTGGTCTTGATTTTGTTGATGTGACCCCGTGTGCGGTGTTTGACACCAGAACCAACCAGGGTGCGACAGGCACGTTTGCTGGTGAACGCCAGCATGGTGCTGCGAACACGACCACCTACCAGATTTCTGGCGGCAGTGTTCCGGTTGGCCAGGGCGGGATCGTGGATGCCGGTGGGGGAACAGGGACCTGTGGGGTTCCCGATGACGCTGAAGCGGTGCTGATCAACTTGGAAGCGGTCAACGCTCTTATTGAGGGCAACTTTTGGGTGTCGGCTGCGGGTGAGACCACAACGGGTGGGGTGCTCAACTTCAACAACGTGACCCCGAAGATGAACAACGCCAACGCCGTTGTCGTCCCCCTGTCCACAGCAGGACAACTCGACCTCGAGATCAACGCCGGCAACTTCACACCGGTGGGCACCGATGTCGCTCACGCACGAGGCATCATCCTCGGCTTCTACAAGTAGCGCGGAGTCGGGATCCCGAGCGATCACGCGGCTTGGCAGCAAGATGGTGTCTCCGGTACTTCTTGAGTAGCCCACAGGGTGACGTTCGGTGAGATGTGAGGGAAACATTGTGTCGTTGAGTCAGTCCCTGAGGATAAACACGCATCGCCGGGTTGGTGTCGCGGTCATCTCGCTGATGATCGCTGCACTTTTGGAAGTCGGCGTTCTGGCGCCACCGGCGGCTGCCGCGACGTTCGTCACGACGGCCGCAGATTCCGGTCAGGGCTCTCTGCGCGACGTGATGACCACGGCAGCCGATGGGACGTTGATTCGGTTCGACCCAGGAATGACCGGCCTCACCATCACCCTCGCGACCGATCTGCCAACGGTGACGAACACGCTGATCATCGACGGCGAGGACCGCCAGATCACGATCGATGGGAACACCGTTGCCCGGAGTGGCATACGAGTAGGTCCGGGCGGTGACGCCACCATACGAAACCTCACATTCGAACGGGGCTACTCCGATCGATATGGCGACACATTCGCCGTTGTCGAGGGCGAGCTCACGGTCCAATGGAGCACGCTCAAAGGACATCCGCAATTCCCATCGCAGCTCAAGTCCGGCATCACAGTGTCAAAAGGAACACTCGTGATTCTCGATTCGACGATCGAAGACCACCTGAGCGAATTGGGCGGGGGAGCCATCGACGCCGATGCGAGCGACGTGACGCTGCGTAACGTCATTGCTCGAGACAACAGCGGCGTCGCAGGAGGAGTACTTCTCCTCAGTAGCTCGACCGCCACCATCGAAGACAGCGAATTCTCGGACAATTCTGGGTTGCAAGGTGGCGGAGCGATCAAAGCCGAGGGAAGCTCCTTCGTCTCGGTCACTCGAAGCACGTTCTCAGGCAACCTCACGCTCGGCTATGCGAACAATCCGCTCGCAAATGGTGGCGGAGCAATCCTCGTGCACTCGTCATCGTATGTAGGGATTGATGACAGCACGTTCGAGCTGAACCACGTCGACGCTTTCGGCAATGGTGGTGCGGTCGCGGTCATGGCTACAGCATCGGCAAACGTAACCAACAGCACCTTCTTTGGGAACTACGTCCTGCTCAATGGCAACGGGGGGTCGACACACAACGATGGTGTGCTCTTCTTAAACAACGTGACCATCGCACAGAGCTCATACGGTGCGCAGTCGGGGTACTACGGAGGCGGTCACGGCACCGGGCTCTTCGGTATCTCGATGATCCAGGGCTCCGTTCTGGCCGCAAACCCCGGGGATGATTGTGGAAGCCTCGGTACGACGATTGTCGACTTCTCCATCGTGCAGCAGCCCATGGGGGCGATTCCTGCAACCAGTTGTAGTGCCGCGGCGGCGAGCGGCAACATCACGGGAGTCGATCCTCTGCTCGGGCCCCTCGGCGACTACGGCGGTCCGACCGAAACGATGCCATTGCTCTCCGGGAGTGATGCGATCAACGCTGGTGGGGGGACCTGCCCAGATGCCGACCAGCGGGGAGAACTTCGGGACGATGGCGCATGTGACATGGGGGCATACGAAGAAGTCGATGGTGTAGTGCCCGAGGCGGCCGGGTTGACGGTGTTGGGCGGTCCGTGCGTGGTGTATGACACCGATGCGGCTGGGGAGTTGCCGTTTGTTGGTGGGGAGTCGCGTGAAGTGCAGGTCACTGGTGTTCTGTCTGGTCAGGGTGGTGCGTCGTCTTGTGTGCCTTCGGGTGCGTCGTCGGTGGTGTTCACGATCTCGAGTATTGATCCGTTGACGGAGGGCAACTTGTTGTTGACGCCTGCCAATGTGGCAGCCACCGGTTCTGCCGGTGTCGTGAATTACGGGGCTCTCAATGGGTTGAACAACGCGAACACGGTGACTGTGCCGGTGTCTGCGTCTGGTGCGGTTGATATTGGGGCGAACGCTGGTCCTTTGGGTGCAGTCCAAACCACTGATGTTCGGTTGGTGGCAATCGGGTTCTACTCCCCTGATGTTGATCCGGATCTCAAGTTCTTCCCGGTCAACCCGTGCGCTGTGGCAGACAGCCGCACGAACCAGTCGGCGTCTGATGCCTTTGATGGTCCGGGCAATGATGGTTTGTGGCCAGTGAACTCTGCGTTCCCTGATATTGATGTGGTTGGGGTGTTCCCGGCCGGTCAGGGTGGTGGGAACACCGATTGTGGTGTGCCCGCTGG
>RCMY010003245.1_pt1 | contig 14473 bp, 11 predicted proteins | sample 2041341 | NCBI WGS metagenome assembly RCMY01 (sample SAMN09708234, study PRJNA481090) | Marine sediment metagenome, whole genome shotgun sequencing project.
ATGTGTATCGATGATAAAGACAATATTATTGGTTTTTTGCATATAAAGGATTTGCTTAGATCTTTATATGCGGGAAAACAGCCAGATTTAAGGACTTTGGTACGCCAAGCTCCTGTTGTTCCTGAAACTATGCCAATCAGTAACTTACTTAAATTATTGCAAAAAAGACGTTCCCAGTTGGCAATTGTTGTCGATGAGTATGGTGGAACGGCAGGCATGGTCACAATTGAAGATATCATCGAAGAAATCGTCGGTGAGATCCAAGATGAGTTTGACGAAGAGCGCCCGATGGTTGAGAAAAAGGGCGAAGCTACGTATTCAGTGGATGCAAAGCTCTTGCTAGGTGAGCTCAATGATATTTTGGAAATGAATTTTGATGTTGAAAATGTCGATACGATTGGCGGCTGGTTATATGCCCAAGTTGAGATACCGCCGCAGATTGGGCAAAAGACAACTTTTGCTGGTGATGAATTTTTTGTTGAAGAAGTTGACAATGTCAGAATTACTCGTGTTTTGATAAAGCTGCATCATGTGCTTGAAGAAGAGCATGATGAAATTACACCAAATAGTTAAAATAAGAGAGTAGTGTTGCAATAGCAACGCTACTCTCTTATTTATATTTATTATAGAATAAATATAAATAATGTATAATAAATACCTATATCTACTAAAGTTATAATAGGACTATACTTTGCGAAATATGTTCGGTATAATAGTTTTGGGAAATAGAGACATATTTTTTATCGGTTTTTTATAAATATGCTGGACGGTAGTCTGCCTTTTATACATAGATGGGTATGGATTGTTTGTTATTGTACTATAGTTTTTAATTATGTGAGCAGCGCGTGCCTAAGATTAAGCCAGGATAGAAAATATGCCAGCTATTTATATGTGCTGCGATATGAAGATGGAATTGCAGGAGGAATGTGATTGCGAAGAGCAACAATCATAGCGGCAGTTCCATTATTTTATGTCTGTCAGTGTTAGAATTGGGGGAGAGTATTATTAAATCTTATCAGGAACATGAATTAAGCGGAATCATTCAAATCGACCCGAAGATGTGCAAAGGCTGTGATTCCTGCAAATCTTTCTGTCCGGCAAATGCAATCGATGGCTCCTATGGCGCGACGCATCATATTGATTCGGCAAAATGTTTGCAATGCGGCCAGTGTCTGGTCAATTGTCCATTTGGTTCGATAAAGGATACAGAAGATACTGTAGCTGAAGTCATAAAAAAACTGGATGATCCGAATATCACTGTAGTTGCTACGGTTGCTCCAGCAGTGCGTGTAGCATTAGGCGAAGAGTTCGGCATGGAAACAGGGTCCTTGGTAACAGAGCAGATGTATGGAGCCCTTAAAAAAGCTGGATTTAAAATTATGGATGTGAATTTTGCTGCGGATAACACAATCATGGAAGAGGGAACAGAGCTTATTGCTAAAATCGAGCATTATGTTTTAGGGAAACCTTCTGAACACGAACTTGGCCCGTTGCCGCAGTTTACATCGTGCTGCCCGGCTTGGGTCCGTTATATGGAACTGTATCATCCAAATTTAAGAAAACATCTATCTTCGGCTAAATCACCACAGGGGATGGCTGGAGCAGTAGCTAAGACATATGGCGCCGCAGAAGTTTGGCATACAGAGCCTGAGAAAATCTATGGCGTTGGCATATATCCATGTACGGCGAAAAAATTGGAGGCATCGCGCCCTGAATTCACTTCTGCCGCAGATTATTGGAAGAAAAAAGGACATACAGCTACGTACCAAGATACCGATATCGTTTTGACAACGCGCGATTTAGCTCGTTTGTTGAAGAAAAAGGGTATAGATCTTAGAAATGTAGAACCTGCAACTGAGCAGGATAATCCACTAGCAGAATACACCGGTGCTGGAACGATTTTTGGTGCGACTGGCGGGGTTATGGAAGCGGCATTGCGTACGGCTTATTTGGTCGTGACCGGTGAAGAATTAGCTACATTGGATTTTACCCCAGTTCGTGGACTGGCGACGGTTAAAGAAGCTGAAATCCCAATGAAAATCAAGGGAACGGATAAGGAAATTGTCTTGAAGGTTGCAGTGGTCCATGGGACAAAGAATATTGAACCGTTACTTAAACAGATTGAAGATGGGCAAAGCCCATATCATTTCATAGAAGTCATGAATTGCCCGGGCGGCTGTGTAAACGGCGGCGGACAGCCAATCAATCCAATGGGAACATCGTGGTTGGGTAAAGCCAAAGCGATTCTTCCTTGGGCGTAGGAGGTACTTAGAGATGAAATATAATTATATCGAAAAAGCGATTCAGGTAACACGCCGTGAATTCGTTGCTCTAGCGGGTATTATAGCTGCGATTTTATGGACTGGTGCATATGCAGTGACCGATGTCGTACAAGATCGCAATAAATATATAAAAATGCGTACGGCTGGAATTTATAAGGACGATGAAAAATGTGCACACCGTCGCAGCCATGAAAATAAAAGTTTGATGGATATGTATGGAAAGTTTGCTGGCAAGCCAATGAGTCCTTTAGCTGAAGAACTTTTTCATACGAAATATGTAGATCGAACTAAATTAGGCTGAGCATAGAGGAGGAAATAGAATATGGCAAATTTTGATGATAACGCGGTCGTACTAAAACATGCTGTGGGAACGCGCTTATTCCACTGGGGCCTGGTTCTTGGCTTTTTACCGGCAGCGTTGACTGGTATTGCTCTTTGGCTCAGACCGTTTAGTGAGACGGGAATGCATTTAACGATGCAAGTTCATATCGTCGGTGCATGGATACTGTCACTGTCTTGCGTGTATTTTTTCTTGTTTCAATACAGAAGAGTCATCTCTTTTTGGCGTGAAATCTTCACTTGGACAAAAAGTGATGTTGATTGGATGAAGGTTTCTGGAGGATATCCACAAAAGATGTTCTTTGGCAAAATCATTGAGGTTCCAGCAATGCGCAAAATGAATTCAGGTCAGAAAATGATGGGAATCATGGTGTTTTTCGGTACGATTTTCATTATTGTGAGCGGGTGGATCTTATATGCAGCTTTGCCAGCTGTACCGAAAGAAATTGCTCAATATGCAGATTTGATTCATTTGGTGCTAGGCTTATTCATTACATTGTGTGTTATTTTTGGGCATATCACGCTGAGTTTATACAATTGGAATGAATGTGTTTGCATGTTCGGTGATGGGACGATGAAAGTCAACGATGCTGCACATCACAATGAACTTTGGGTGAATGAAGATATTGAACCAGTAAAAAAAGCTTGATCTTTGTATGAAACATGAACAGTCCGTCCGACATTTGTCGGCGGGCTGTTTTTTTGCAGAAAAACAGGGTATAATAAGAAACATATGCAGGTCTTAAGGCCTGTTGGATGGAGCAGGAGTTTTGAAATGATTTTAACGATAGAGAATTTGACAAAGACCTATGGTGAAAAAACTTTGTTTAAGGATATGAGCCTCGGCATTGATGAAGGCGATAAAATTGGTATTGTCGGTGTAAACGGCACGGGAAAATCAACATTGCTGCGTGCCATTGCCGGTGTCGTGCCCACGGATTCAGGTAATATGATAAAAATGCGCAATCTTCAGATGGAGTATCTGCGGCAAGACAAAGAATTCGTTGCTGAAAATACTGTTTTGATGGAGGTCTTTAAGGGCGATCAGCCATTGATGAAGGCCTTGCGCGATTATGAAATGGCCCTTGAAGAAAATAAAGGAAATCCTGACGATGTTGAAGTCCAAGAGCGCATTATGCGGTCAAGTCAGCGAATCGATGAACTTAACGGTTGGCAAATGGAAAGTGACGCGAAAGCGATTTTGACAAGACTTGGAATTTTGGATTTTACAGCAAAAGCGGGAACCCTTTCCGGCGGTCAGCAAAAACGGCTGGCTTTAGCCACCGCATTGATTCACTCTTGCGACCTTTTACTGCTCGACGAACCGACCAATCATCTTGATAGTGAAACGATTGTTTGGTTGGAAGAATATTTAAAGCGAATAAAAGGCGCTTTATTGATGGTTACACATGATCGGTATTTTCTTGATAATGTCGTCAATAAGATATTGGAAATAGATAAGGGCAAGGCCTACATGTATAGTGGAAACTATACGGAATTTTTAGAGCTTAAGGCTGCTCGGGAAGAAAGAGAAGAGTCGGAAGAAAGAAAAAGGCAAAATATACTTCGTACAGAGCTTGCTTGGATGCGCCGAGGAGCTCAAGCTCGTTCGACCAAGCAACAGGCGAGAATCGATCGTTTTGAAGAGTTGAAAAATCGTGAAGTGGACTTAAGCAAGTCTAGTGTTGAAATAGGCTTAGGCGGTAGTCGACTTGGACGAACGGTTATTGAGATTGAAAATGTCAATTATGAAGTGGATGGGTTAAAACTCATCAAAGACTTTTCTTATGTACTTTTGCGAAATGATCGTGTGGGAATCATCGGGCCGAACGGCTCAGGAAAAACTACTTTATTGAATCTTATTGCAGGGAAAATTGAGCCGACCAGTGGCACAGTCAAAATAGGGCAGACGGTAAAAATAGGCTATTTTTCGCAAAAAAATATAGATATGGATGAGCGGATGCGTGCTATAGAATACATTAGAGAAGCAGCGCATTTCATTACGATGGCAGATGGATCGAAACTCAGTGCGGTGCAGTTGATGGAAACATTTTTGTTTTCTTCGGAATTGCAATGGATGCCAATCGCGAAGTTGTCGGGGGGGGAAAAGCGAAGGCTTTTTCTGCTTAGGATATTGATGAGCGAGCCTAATGTCTTATTGCTCGATGAGCCGACGAATGATCTTGATTTACAGACAATGGCAATATTGGAAAATTTCATTGATAATTTTAATGGGGCCATTGTTTTTGTTTCCCATGACCGTTTTTTTGTTGATCGTTTGGCACAAAAAGTGTTTGCCTATGAAGCAGGCGGTGTACTTCAGCAATATCCAGGAGGTTATTCTTATTATCAGTCTATTTGCCAAGCGGCAAAAGAAAAGGCAGCAGAGGAAAATGTGGCCGATGATACAACGAAGAATATTCTTATAAATGAAGTGAAACAAAGTAAGAAAGTAGAAACACCAAAACGTTTAGGGTTTAAGGAACAGCGTGAATATGCTGAAATCGAAGGTGTAATAGCCAGTACGGAAGGCGAACTCAAAGTGGTGAAGCTTCAAATGGCAGAAGCTGCGACCGATTATGGGCGCCTTAATGATTTGGCAAAAGAACAAGAGCGTTTGGATGAGAAATTGTCGATGCTGATGGATCGATGGGCATATCTTGAAGAAATAGCTGAACAGGAATCTTAAAGCAGGAACTGAGGCAGGCGTTGCCGAAAACAATGCCTTGTCTTACTATATAAATAGAGGAGAATGTGTTTAAAATGAATTTTAAATTTTTGCATAATAATATCAATGTTTTGGATTTAGAAAAATCATTGGCTTTTTACGAAAAGGCTTTGGGACTAAAAGAGGTAAGACGTAAAGATGTAGCAGGTGCCTTTACGCTTGTCTATTTGGGCGATAAAGGGCAAACATCACATGAGCTAGAGCTGACTTATTTACATGATCGTAAGGAAAAATACGATTTAGGTGAAAATGAGACACATATTGCTTTTATGGTCGATGATTTTGCTGCGGCCCATGCTTTGCATGAAGATATGGGGTGCATTTGTTATGAGAACAAAGAAATGGGGATTTATTTTATAGCAGATCCAGATGGATATTGGTTGGAAGTCATTCCCAAAGATCATCAATCGCAAGCATAAATTATTTTATCGCAGGAACCTAATAAAATACTGATCGGGGAGGCTATTGTTTTGGACAATGCAAGATTTAAAGAAATAATCCATGAATTTACTTTAAACCAGGTGGCATTACAAGATATTGCGGCAAGTTTTCGGTATGATATCAAGGCGGGACTTAATGGGAGTGAGGATTCATCTCTAAAAATGCTCAAATCCTATGTGGGTTTGCCAAGTGGAGCAGAAAAGGGCGAATACTTGGCCCTTGATTTTGGTGGAACCAACGTGAGAGTATTAAAAATCCGCCTTGATGGGCAAGGGAAATTCTCTATTTTGAAAAAAGTAGCAAAACCATTGACGGTTCCTGGCGTATATGATTTTGTCGGAGCTGAAGCTGTTGCTGAAGATTTATTTGATTTTATTGCGGGTTTGATCGATGAAGCCATTGATGAGGATCATGATAAAACGTACTTACTCGGCCATACGTTTTCATTTCCATCCGAACAGACGAATCTTTACAATGCAAAGCTCATTGTATGGACAAAAGAATTTGCTACGAAGGGCGTAATTGGAAAAGTCGTCAATGACTTATTGAAAGACGCATTGCAGAGAAATGGTCTTTCTAATGTGAAACCAGTGGCGGTAATCAACGATACGGTAGCAGTTCTTTTGGCAGCGGCTTATAAGCAGGAAGCTACATATATTGGTTCGATTCATGCCACGGGGCATAATACGTGTTATCTCGAATCTTATCGTGACGAAGCTCGCGCACCGATGGTCATTAACTTGGAGTCCGGGGCTTTCAATAAATTGATGCTCAATACGTATGATCGTATTTTAGATCAAGCATCAGAAAAACCAGGTGAGCAACGTTTAGAAAAAATGGTTTCGGGCCGTTATATCGGCGAACTATTTGCATTGTGCCTGGCCAAAGGCTTTGAAAGTGATGAGAGATATGAGTTCAGCAGCATAGATATTTCAACGATTCTTGCTGATGAAAGTCTGGGCTATGCGGCAACGCAGTTGCTTTTATCGAAAAAAACACAAAAAAATCTTTCGGAAGAACAATGTTCTTTAGTCAAGGACTTAGCAGTTGCGATTATTTCTCGTTCAGCTAGGCTCGTGGCGGCAACTTATGCTGGGATCATTTGGCATCTTGATGATGCGGACGTAAGGAAACAGAATATTGCAATTGATGGGTCAGTTTATGAAAAAGTACCAGGCGTTGCTGAGTATATGAAAAAAGCCCTTTATGAAATTTTAGGAGAGTCTGCAGCGAAAGTCGATCTGGTTTTAGAAAACGGCGGATCTGGTTTGGGGGCAGCGATAGCTGCTGCAGTTGCTCCGCTGGAGTGAAGTTTTAGTTTGGAAAGCAGTTGAGGTCTGATATGGAACAAAGTTTAAGCTTGAATTTGGGGCAAAAACTGGCGATGACTGCAAAATTACAACAGGCAATACAGATTTTGCAGCTATCGGCACAAGATTTACGCTCAGAAATTGAAAAAGAATATTTGGAAAACCCTGCTTTGGAAATGGAAGAAACATCATCGGAACCTGAGAATAATGAAAAAATTACAGATCGTTATAGTATTGAAGAAATAGCTGCACTGGGTAATTATTTGGGAGATGATGAACCGAGAAAGCCGTTGCAAAAAGAAGTTCAGCAAAGTTTTGAAGCAGTGGCTGTTCCTATGGAGAGTTTGGAAGAAATTTTGATGGAACAGGTCAATTTTGCTTTTGCCTCAGGAACTGAGAAGAAAATTGCTCAATATATTGTTGGCTCGATCGATGATCGCGGCTATTTAAATGTATCTGTTCAGGAGATGGCGACAGCGATGAAGGTTGCTGAAGCTAAAATTGAGGAAGTTTTGCATGTCATCCATTCTTTTGAGCCGGCCGGAGTAGGGGCAAGAGATTTACGTGAATGTTTAAAAATACAGGCTAAACAGCAAGGTATTTACAAAGGCTTGATTGCAGCTATTTTGGACCAGCACTTGGATGCTGTCGCTGATGCGCATTTTAGGAACATAGCTGAGGTGGAAGACTGCTCTTTGGCAGATGTTCAGGCGGCAGTCGATATCATTCGTCAGTTGAATCCCAAACCGGGAAGTTCATATGGTGGCAATCATTCAGAATATATTGTTCCGGATGTTGTCGTTCGTAAAATTGACGGAGAATATGTGGTTTTGGTCAATGATTACGGCATTCCACGTCTCAATATCAATTCGACTTATCGACGTGGCAATAATTTTGATGAGTCAACTAAAAAGTATATTGAACAAAGAGTAAATTCGGCGGTTTGGCTGATTAAAAGCATTGAGCAAAGGCGGCAAACCTTGTTTAATGTTGTCACGGAAATAGTCAGGCAGCAACAAGAGTTTTTTGATAAAGGTCCAGCCCATTTGAAACCACTACTGATGAAACATATTGCGGAAAAAGTCAATGTGCATGAATCGACCGTTAGCCGCGCGGTAGCAAATAAATACATGGAAATGCCAAGGGGCATTGTCAGCCTTAAAAAGTTCTTCACGGCAAATATCGGTAGTGATATTGAAGGCGAAGAGCTGATTGCTGGGCAGGTAAAGCTGGCAATCAAAGATTTGATTGCGCAAGAGAATCCGCAAAAACCATTGAGCGATCAACAATTAAGTGATTTATTGAAGAAGAACGCAATGAAAATATCACGTCGTACAGTCATGAAATACAGGGAACAATTAGGATATCCCTCATCCGTCAAACGTAAACGCTATTGAAGCTCTTTCGATTGCGCTTTTGGAATTTTTCGCCTATAATGGAATTGTAGGCGAGAAGTTCATTTTGTCAGTAAAAACAGGGAATGTTTGCGATTAAATATTAGAAAATTATGTAAATTAATAAAGGCAGGGAGTGAAAGGTAATGTCAGAAAAAAGAAAAAGAATCGTTATTGTCGGATCCGGGTTTGGCGGCATAAAAGCGGCGAAACTCCTAGCAAAAATGGATGTGGATGTTATCTTGATTGATCGTCATAATTTTCATTTATTCCAGCCATTGCTATACCAGGTTTCTACGGCTATTTTGTCAGAAGATGAAATAGCGTATCCAATCCGGGCGTTTTTTCGGCAACACAAAAATGTGGAATTTTTTATGGCTAAGGTTATCAGTTTTGATGCTGCTAATAAACGTGTTGTGACAAATCATGGGGAGATTTCGTATGATTATTTGATTTTGGCAGCTGGAGCGACAACAAATTATTTTGGTTTGCAGTCCGTAGAGCAGTATGCTTATGGAATGAAGACGTTATCAGAAGCTCTTCATATAAGAAACCATGTGCTTCATATGTTTGAAAGAGCCGATAAATCAGATGATGGGGCTGCTAGAAGACGCATGCTGACTTTTGTCTGTGTTGGTGGTGGTCCTACGGGAGTTGAAGAAGCAGGTTCTTTATCTGAACTTATTTATCATGTAATGAAAGATGAATATCATAAATTGGATTTTTCTGAGGTTAGTATCAAATTGATTGAAGCGACGGATAAGCTTTTACCAATGATGCCGGAAGAATTGCGGCTTGAGACAAAGCGTGTATTGGAGTCCAAAAAAGTCGATGTCATGATGAATGCACAGGTCGCTGATTGCGACGAAAAGAGCCTTACGCTCAAAGATGGTACGGTCATTCCGACCGAAACTGTTATTTGGGCAGCCGGAGTCAAGGCAGTACCGCTTGTAGCAAGGCTTAATGCTGAAGTGGACCGGGCTGGGCGGGTCATTGTCAACAAGACATTGCAGATACCGCCGTATTCGGATATTTTTGCGATTGGTGACAATGCACATTTTTTACAAGATGGGAAACCTTTGGCAACGATTGCTCCAGTTGCTACGCAACAGGCAGTAGTCTGTGTTGAAAACATCAAACGACTCATCAATGGAGAGAGTGAGCTGCAAGAGTTTTATTATAAAGATGTTGGTTCGATGGCAACAATTGGTCGAGGCGATGCCGTAGTCTTTAAGGGCAGCTTTACGATGAAAGGATTTTTTGCTTGGTGCGCTTGGATGGTTGTCCATCTAATGCGCTTGGCAGGGACGCATACTAATGTTACGGTATCTTTGAAATGGACTTGGAATCTCTTGTCAGGGACCAGGCTTGGACGTATCATAACGAATATAAAACTCGATGAATAAAATATTTGCATAAAATACGATTTATCAGATGAAAGTTGTACTTTATGGTATAATGGGAGTACTGTGAAAATACAGGACTCCCATTTTATATTTTGCGCATTCGTTTATTGCGCTATTGGGAAATAAATTAAGATAGTAACCTTAGGAGTAGTTTTATGACAAGAAAATTAAGATGCTTTTGCGCCGGATTACTTGTAGTTTACTTATTTGGTGCAATCAATCCAGTTGAGGCGGCCAAGCATGGAACTTCACAAGCACCTGCTGCGTCAGCTCCTATAACAGATAATGAATTAGCAAAAGATATTGCTGCAGTATTGCAGGATAAACAACAAATCACCAAAGTTCGCTTGACATGGCCGCTGGTTCCTGGAGCTGTGATGTATCAGTTGGTCATAACCAAGGGGAAGTCGGCTTCGCCTGATGCGGTTGTTACTATAAAAGATAAAATCTTCACCAATGGATATGAGTTAGATACGTCTGTTTTCAATGTAGTGGAAGATAATTTGTATTGGAAAGTCCAGGGATTGGATGAGGATGGGCAACCTTTAGCTGATTTTACAGAAGCTAAGTCACTTTTGACAGGGACGATAAATCCTAAAGCGCCTTTGACGACAACGGAATTCGATAAAATGGATTATACCCCGCTTTATCCGGTGTATTCTTGGATTCCCTATCTATATGCCAGTGAGTATGAGATTCAGGTATTTTACGATGATGATAACAACCCAAAGACCCAAGATCAGCTGATTAAGACCGATTGGGTAACTGGCGCAAATAGTTATGATTATTATGACAGTGCCTCTTATGCTAAGGCGGGGACCTATTGGTGGCGAGTCAGAGCCAAGGATGCGGGCACCAATCCCATCAGTGACTGGTCGGAGCGCAGCTATTTTTCAGTGGCAAAGGATGCACAAATTGCGGCACTGGGTGATAGCATAACACATGGAGGAGGCGCTGTATCGACACCTCCAGGCTATAAGCTCTACGATTGGGAGACTTACGCGGGACTGCCTGTTTTGAATATGGGGTTTAGCGGCAATACGATAGAGGCGATGAATAATCGTTTCGAACGAGATGTATTGCCATTTAAACCTAAAATTTTAGTGATCATGGGCGGAATAAACAATATTCGGGCAGGAGATTCGGCACAACAAGTTATTCAAGGACTCAGCGTATTACAATATAAATGCATAATAAACCATATTACGCCAGTTTTTGTGACGGTAGCTCCAATCAATCCAGTTGACATGAAAAAGGTTGCGGGACTTATCGCTGCAGCCGGTTGGAAGGCACAGCAGGAAAAAATCAATGATTGGGTAGCGAGTCAGCCGTATTATGTTGATATTACACCACGATTGACCGATTGGCGAGGCTGGTTGTCTTCGTCTTTGACGACCGATGGGCTTCATCCGGATATGCAGGGAAAAAGAATTATTGGGCAGACGATTGGCGGCTATCTTAAAGAAAAGTTTGCTGCTGATTTGGGACTGCGTTAAAAAAGCTAGGCTGTTTACGCCTAGCTTTTTTCTTCGTCATATGGAATATCAAGATATGTTGAGCCGCATTCTTCGAAATGGCATTGCGCGGATGTTAAATCAAGCAAGCCTTGTTGCAATAAAGAAGCTTTTTCTACAGGAAACAAAAGAACTAAAGTTACTTTATCAGCAAAAAATTTATCCTCTACGTTGATTTCTTCTTGGCGTAAATGATTTTCAACAGAGCCGAGAAGTGCATAATCGATTGAGAGTTTTACTCGTGCAAATAGGGTCTTTACTACAACTTGGCTCGCTTCGATACCAAGAGTAGCGGCCTTGCCATACGCACGAATGAGCCCGCCGGCACCGAGCTTGATTCCGCCGAAATAGCGGATGACAACGATGACAAGGTCGCTTAAACTTTGTTTTTTTAGTACTTCTAATAAAGGTTTTCCGGCAGTGCCGCTTGGTTCGCCATCGTCATCGGCTTTTTGCAGGCTGCCGTGCTCACCGATGATAAAGGCTGAACAACAATGACGCGCTTCCCAGTGCAGTTTTCGAATTTTTTCAATGAATTCTTTTGCATCAGCTTCGGTTGAAACATGTTGAACGAAAGTCAAAAAACGAGATTTTTGGATTTCATAAAGAGCTTCACCGCTGCCGTGAATGGTTTTATAATTTATCATATTGACCTCGATTGCAGTAGTTTTCTTAAGTATACAAGATATAGAACTACTTTGTAAATTTAGCTTTTTTCCAGGTTTACGAATAATTTAATGCTTTTAAACGATAAAAGTTAAGAAAAAGTAAAAGATAGAGCGATATACTTTGTTTAGTATAGCTAAATTTTAGGTTTTGTAGTATTCTGTATATGCATTGAAAATTTTATGTATAAGTGAAAGGTTGTGTTAATAAGGTTATGAAAGAACCAACAATGAATAGGGGTTTAAAGAACAGGCATCTTCAAATGATTTCTCTTGGGGGAATCATTGGCAGTGGATATTTCCTGGGAACGGGTTATGTTTTAGAAAAGGCAGGGCCAGCATCTATTTTAGCTTATTTGCTTGGCGGGGTCATTGTTCTTTGTGTAATGCTTTGTTTGGCAGAATTGGCAGTGGCAAAACCGGTATCGGGTTCGTTTGTTACATATGCCAAGGAAAATATATCATCGACATGGGCTTGCGGAGTAGGTTGGGCTTATTGGCTTAACTGGATTGTGTATGTTCCATCAGAAATGATAGCTGCGGGTATCATTATGAATAAATTCATTCCAGACGTCAGCCAACTTTGGTGGTCTGTCTTGTTTGGATTGATTGTGACGATGATAAATCTCTTTCATGTGGATAAGTTTGGCGAAAGTGAATTTTGGCTGGCAATCATTAAAATCATAGCATTGGTTGCCTTTAGTATAGTAAGTATTTTAATTTGTTTGGGTCTAGTGGGCGGCCATGAAATACTCGGGACCAGCATTTTGCTTGGCAGTGGCGGCTTTGCTCCGAATGGGTATTGGTCCATTATCTTGACTATGGTGATTATTTTGGTGAATTTCCAAGGCTCAGAAATCATTGGATTAGCAGCAGGCGAATGCCGTGAACCGGAAAAGAGCATTCCGATTGCTGTCAGAAATGTGACATGGAGAATCGTTGCTCTCTATATTATTCCAATTTCGTTGTTGATTTCAATTCTTCCATGGGATCAAGCGACTTTAGAAGAGAGTGTTTTTGCTGCAGCGCTCAATCATTATGGGCTCAATGAATTTGGAGCTATTTTTGCTTTTGTAGTCTTAACGGCAGCGATTTCTTGTTCAAATTCTGGTCTATATGGAAGTGGGCGTGCGCTGCATGCACTGGCAAAACTTGGCATGGCACCAAAAGTCTTAGGTGCTTTAAATAAAAACGGCATGCCGCAGAATTCGGTTTTATTATCGGTTTGTGGTTGTTGGCTGGTTATTTTGATATACACATTTGATGCCAGTTCAACTGCATATACGTATCTTTTGGCTGTTTCTGGATTTACAGGGGCTATGGCCTGGATATCGATTTGTTGGAGCCAGTATAATTTCAGGTGCAAGATAATTGCTGCTGGACTTGAAAATACGCTCAAATATAAAACCCCGTTTTTCCCGTATCTTACTTTGTTTGGTATTTGGATTCAGGTTATTTGCCTTGCGGTAATTGCTTTTACTCCGGATTTGCGTTCTACACTTTATGTAGGTATTCCGATGATGGTTGTACCAATGGTTTGGTATAAGATCAAAAAACATAAAGCTGTGCAAGAAACGGCTATACAAAAGTAAATATAAAACGATAAAGAAAATATCGATTAAAAAGCTGTATTGCAAAGAAAGTATGCAATACAGCTTTTTTTTATTAAAGTGTTGACAATGAATGAAATGATATGTATAATATAAAAATGTCGCTAGGGAGTAACAACAACCTTTGACGATGTAGTGCGGAAATAGCTCAGTGGTAGAGCACCACCTTGCCAAGGTGGGGGTCGCGAGTTCGAGCCTCGTTTTCCGCTCCATATTCCGGGCCTATAGCTCAGTTGGTAGAGCAACCGGCTCATAACCGGTCGGTCTTTGGTTCAAGTCCAAATGGGCCCACCATTTAAAGATGGTAATGATAGCTTACTTGTGATTTGGATATTTCATAACATGACTCTGTAGCTCAGTTGGATTAGAGTACTTGACTACGAATCAAGGGGTCGCAGGTTCAAGTCCTGCCAGGGTCACCATAAAAATGGGTAGGTGCCCGAGTGGTTAAAGGGAACGGACTGTAAATCCGTCAGCTCAGCTTACGATGGTTCGAATCCATCCCTGCCCACCATTTTTTCAAAAAATATAATACAAAAAAGATGTTGACAAAACGTTTTGGAAGATGTATTATATAGAAGCTGACTAAAGCAGTTAGCACGGTGTTCTTTGAAAACTAAACAATGCAGCAATAAAGAACTATGTAACACATGGTTCAAGCCAGATGTGCGGGTTTGACGTGAGTCAAACCAATCAAAGCAAGCATAGCTTGCAACAATTTCTTAAATTATAAAGAGCCTTATCGGTTCTTCAATAAACTTTATTGGAGAGTTTGATCCTGGCT
>RCMY010008707.1_pt1 | contig 14470 bp, 11 predicted proteins | sample 2041341 | NCBI WGS metagenome assembly RCMY01 (sample SAMN09708234, study PRJNA481090) | Marine sediment metagenome, whole genome shotgun sequencing project.
GCGCTCTGGGTTGCCTACGCACTCGTGCGGGGTATCACCGGAGGAGATCTGGCCACGGCAACGGAGAACGCACGAGCGATCATCGACCTCCAGCACGCCCTCGGCCTGCCAAACGAAGGAGCGCTGCAGCAGGCGGTTCTCGACCAAACCTGGCTCCTCAGAGCCGCCAATCTTTACTACTTGAGCGTTCACTTCCCCCTCACCGTTGCGTTCCTGGCCTGGGCCTGGCGCAACCACCACACCAAGTTCACACGAGTACGTAACGCTCTCATCGCTACAACGAGCGGTGGTCTGGTGATCCACGTGATCTACCCGCTGAAGCCACCCAGGATGATGAACGGCTTTGTCGACACCGCCGCCGTCATCGGACCCAATCCCTACGAGCTCGGTATCTCAAGCGGCGCCAATCAACTGGCAGCGATGCCTTCGATGCACGTTGGCTGGGCGCTGCTGATCGCCCTCGGCATCATCTGGATGACCACGTCCAGGATCAGGTGGCTCGCCCTGGCGCATCCGCTCATCACGCTCGCCGTCGTCGTCCTGACCGCAAACCACTACTGGGCTGACGCCATCGCCGCGGTGGCGATCGTCATCGCGGCGTGGCGGCTTCTACCAATCGCGGGTGTTGGACCCCCCAATCCCCCCGAGCAGAGCCAAGAGTTTCCTGCAAGTATGAGTTTGACTGCTGAAATCGAGGACGACACCGAAGTGCACAGGTCTGTCCGAAGCTGAAGCCGGCCACGAACCTGGCCCAAACAAGAGGGAGCCACGATGAGCAAGTACCTCATTCAAGGCAACTATGTCGGCGACGGAATTGCCGGTTTGAGAGCGGATGGCGGAGCGAAACGTTTGGCCGCGGCCACAGCGGCGGTCGAATCGGTTGGAGCCAAGCTTGATTGCTTCTACTACGCCTTCGGGGATACCGACATCTACGGGATCATTGATGCCCCTGATGAGGCAACGGCTTTCGACGCATCGTTGTTGATCAACGCCTCTGGCTCCGTGAGCGTCAAGGTGACACCGTTGTTCGATCCATCGGTGATCGGTCGAGGAGGACCGGGCGGAAGTTACACGCCGCCCGGCCGGTAGCCCACGGGCGATGGAGATCGTCATCAACGACACGCCGGAGATCGCATCGATCCTGGCTTCGGACATCGTCGAACATGCTCTCACCGCGGTTGAGGGCCTTGTGCTCGGGCTCGCGACTGGCAGCACGCCACTTGCGATGTACCGAGAGTTGATCAGACGCCACGTCGAGAGCGGCCTGAGTTTCATCACCGCTCGCGCCTTCCTGCTCGACGAATACGTTGGCCTCCCGAACGACCATCCCGAGGCTTATCGGCAGTTCATCGCACGCGAGTTCACCGATCACATCGATCTCCCCACGAACGGGCTCCGCAGTCCCGACGGTGCCGCGGACGACCTCGCCGCGGCGGCGCAAGATTACGAGCAGGCGATCGCCGACGCCGGTGGCGTAGACGTGCAGATCCTCGGCATCGGAAGCGACGGTCACATCGGCTTCAACGAACCGTCGTCCAGCCTGGGATCACGTACGCGCCTCAAGACCCTCACGAACAAGACCAGGATCGACAACGCGCGGTTCTTCGAGGACGACATCGGCAAGGTCCCGCGTCATTGCATGACGCAGGGGATCGCAACGATTCTCGAGGCCAGACACCTCGTATTGCTGGCCTTCGGCGAAGCCAAAGCCCGCCCGCTCGCTCTCGCCGTCGAGGGCCCGATCACGGCGATGATTCCGGCATCTGCGCTCCAACTGCATCCACACGTCACGGTCCTCGTCGATGATGCCGCGGCGAGCGAGTTGAGCAATGCCGACTACTACCGCGAGACCTTCGAGCACAAGCCTCGCTGGCAGACGTTCTGAACTGACAGCCAGCGGCTTCCCAGGTGAGTTGGTACTCGGTCGAACCCTGACGGTGGCGGCCAGCTTGATCGATGCTGGAGTGGGCTCGGCGTCGCCGTGGATGCCGGACCCGCGATGCCAGAGGAGGTGGCCGCGGTGGCAACGATCGGGACAGGCGGGTACCCGGCCGGATTCGCATAGCGGATGACCCACGCCGTCGCGCCCGAAGAAGGCATCTCCTCGCCGTTGCCCAGCTCAGCACCGAGGTAGAGCAGTCGTTGGGTCTGACGGAGCTGAGCTAGCGTGTGTGACTGACGACACAGTTGACAACGGAGCACATATGACCGAGGTTCGGGAACCGCAGCAAGGCGACATTACCGATTTGGCAGGCATCAGCCGCTACTGGGGCACGCACGCCCCGGATCGGCTGTCCCTCACGGCGGGGGATCGCACGTGGACGTTCGGCGACATCGAGAACGAGTCACGCCAGGTGGCGCAGGGTCTCGCCGGGATGGGCGTCGGCAAGGCAAGCCGCATTGCCTTCCTCGACAAGAACTCACCCGAGTATTTCCCTCACCTTTTCGGTGGAGCGAAACTCAACGCCGTCTCCGTTGCCGTCAACTGGCGCCTCGCCCCGCCAGAGATGGAGTTCATCATCAACAATGCGCTGGCCGAGGTGCTCTTCGTTGGATCCGACTTCCTCGACCATCTGTCGAAGATGAACCTCGAAACGGTCAAGAAGGTCCTCGTCATTGGCGACCCGGGTGACTCTGGCTACCAGTCGTACGATGACTGGGTCGCCCAGTTCGAGTCGATCGATCCCGATATCGAGATTCTCGGTAGCGACACCTGCTACCAGCTCTACACCTCGGGAACCACCGGGCTCCCAAAGGGCGTCGAACTGACCAACGACAATTTCATGTCCACCATGACGGTTGGCCGCGACGCATGGAACTTCGACGCATCTGCCGTCAACCTCGTTGCAATGCCGCTCTTCCACATCGCTGGAAGCGGCTGGGCCCTGGCAGGCATGGTCAACGGCGCCTCGACCCTCATGGTGAAAGAGGTCAACCCCGTGGAGATGATCGAGGTGATCCCGCGCTACGGCATCACCCACGCGCTCATCGTCCCGGCGGTGCTCCAGTTCATCCTCAGCATCCCCGGCGCCAGCGACGCCGACTTCTCCTCGATGCGCGCCCTCGTCTATGGCGCCTCGCCAATCACCGAAGCCGTCCTCACGGGCTCGATGGCGCTCTTCGGCTGCGACTTCATGCAGGCCTACGGTCTCACCGAGACCACCGGTGGCGTCGTGCAACTCGACCCCGAGGATCACGACCCAGGTGGGGATCGGGCTCACCTGCTCCGCTCAGCAGGCAAGCCGTGGGGCGATGTCGAACTTCGTATCGTCGACGCCGAGTCGCTCGAAGACGTTCCCGACGACCAAGTCGGCGAAGTGTGGGTCAAGTCGGCCCAGGTCATGAAGGGCTACTGGCGCAACGAAGAGGCCACGAAGAACTCCATGGTCGATGGCTGGTTCCGAACTGGCGACGCGGGCTACCTGCGCGACGGCTACCTCTTCATTCACGACCGAGTCAAAGACATGATCGTCTCGGGCGGCGAGAACATCTATCCAGCCGAGATCGAGAATGCCCTGATGAAGCACCCAGGCATCGCCGACGTCGCGGTGATCGGCGTGCCGAGCGACAAGTGGGGCGAAGCCGTGAAAGCCATGATCACTCGAGCCGATCCCGAGCTGACCGAGGAAGCGGTGATCGCCTTCGCCCGAGAGAATCTTGCCGGCTACAAGTGTCCATCATCGGTTGATTGGATCGACGTTCTCCCCCGCAATCCGTCTGGCAAGATCCTCAAGACCGAACTTCGGAAGCCTTTCTGGGAGGGCCGGGAGCGAATGGTCAACTGAGCCCGTCGACGGCTCAGGTTCGTTCGCTCGACTGGGTGCGTGACCGCTGAGCAGGTCTCCTGCCGAAAGCGCAGTGTCGAGCCTTCGACATCTGCTCTTCTGGTCGTTGGCCTCGTTTCCCGTTGGGATCACACTGCTTGCATGACGACGACCCTTGCAAGAGATTGGCAACCGACCGCTCCGCCGAGGTCGACCGATGACTCGTCTGCCTCAACGCTGACTGTTGTCGTGATCGATGAATGCCGTCTTGAAACGATCGAGACCCTGATGGAATCCATCGGCCCTGCCACCGGCAAGGTCACGATCGTGGTCACGAGACACCCAGCACCGCCACGTGTGATCGGCATCGGCGGCATGTGCGAAGCCGCCCTGATGTGGAATGAATGCCACACCGAATGGCGTGCGGCCGTCGCGGCGACGGCGAAACGTGTCAACGCAATCACCGATGCTCTGGACTCTGAAGGGTTCGTTGCGGTCAGCCGGGCCGACGCATTTCCGACTCGGAACCCGTTTCGTCGATCCTCTCGACGAGAGATTGACGGGGTCAGGCGCCTCGTGCGAGACCTGGCGCCTGACCGGATCGTGATCGATTCTTCCCATCGCCTTGTTTCGAGCCTCGACCGTGCCACGACGGCCCTACTCGATTCGACTTCTGGTTCGCGACGCTCGTGAATCAGGTCAAATCAACGGACGAGTCGCTGACTTGTCCGTCATTGTCGGCTGGTTGAAGCCGGCACGGGGGCAGCGTGCTGACCGGGCGACAGCCGTCTCCCCTTGAGCCCCGGTTGGCTGCGCTCCAGGACTAGCGACGACCACGTTTGGTCTTGGTGAGTGGCAGCGCCCGATAGGCGAGTTCGAGGACAAAACGGTCATCGGCGCGGCGAACCGAGTAGCCAGTGAGCGCCGCGATGCGGTCGAGTCGGTACGCAACGGTGCGAGCACCGACGCTGAGGTCCCTAGCCACCTCGGCCATGTTCCCTCCGTGCTCGATGAACGAGGCAAGTGTCTCAACCAGTTCACTCTTTGGCTTCTCGGTCAGCGGATCAAGGACGGCTTCGACGAGGGCTCCTGCCACGTCAGGGGCGGCACTGAGGATTCGCTGCGGGAGAATCCGGCCGAACTCGATCGGCGAACGAAGTCCGAAGACTCGGCCGATGCTCAGCGCTGCCAATGCCTCGTGGTACGACGCTCCGATGGCCTCGAGCGCCGTCGCTTCGCCGCCGAGGCCAATGGACAGATCGACGTCCGGCAGGGTTCCTGCGGCGGCGACAAGCAGTTCGCCGAGAACCGTGGGCGACGTGTTCATCGCCAGGACGACAAGGCGCCCGTCCTTGGCCGTGACGACGAAGGGACGTTCGGGCGCCCTGGATTCCAGGTCAACTCGGACCCGTCGTTGGATCGCTCCACCATCGGCGACATCTCGGCCCCCGCCAGCAACAGCGACGGCCACTCGATCGACCGGTGGAAAGCCGAGTTGGTCGGCCAGTTCGGCGAGCCGCTGCGGATCGGCCGCCGTGTCGAGAACGTCGTCGATGAACGTCCGACGCAAGGATTCCTCGGCCCGAATGGACAGCCGCTGCGCCGCCTCGTAGCCGACAGCCAAGGAGGAGACGGCCTGTTCTGACACCCGCCGAAGCGATCGACCGAGATCAACGGTGCGTTCGAGTTCCGCATTCGCAAACACGTGCTCCCAAACCTCGCCCGCTCCCCCGAGGTAACTTTCGATCAGACCACTGAGCGTCTTGCCAGCAGTGAACGCGGCCGCCCCAGTCTCGACGAACTGCTCTCGGTCAATCTCAGACAGGTCGCCAGACGTGCCGGCAACGGTGAGGACCGCGTCGAGCAACTGAGCCATACCGCTGACGGCCCAGTCGGTGGGCTCCGATCGATCCTGCACCAGATCAAACTAGACCAACTGTCGAGAAGCTTTTCGCCGAATCGGCAGGTCCGGGGCCGTTGATTTGCTGATCCGACGCCCACCTTGTGGTGTGAGCCGCGACAGACTCCAGACGTGCACGGAATCTCGATGCCGCTACAAAGCGGCCACGGCGTTCTTCTGGTTGTCTTTGCCGTTGTACTCGTCGCGCCGCGGGTCGGCCGCCTGGTCAAGGTGCCAGACCTCGTCGGCCTCATCGTCGGTGGCGTTGTCGTTGGGCCGTTCGGCCTCGGCCTCATCCAAAGGACGGGCACCGTCGAGGCCCTGGGTACCGCTGGGCTCCTCTACCTGATGTTCCAAGCAGGGCTGGAACTCGAGCAGGACGACTTCAACGCCCATCGGAAGTCCGCTGCGGTGTTCGGAGTTCTCACCTTTGCCATCCCGTTCTCCCTCGGCGCTGTGGCCCACGGACTGCTCGGCTTCGACTTGCTCGCTGCGCTCTTGCTTGCTTCGTGCTGGGCGTCGCACACGCTCCTGACCTACCCGATGTTCCAGGAGGCAGGCGCTACCTCCAACCGTGCGGTCTCGATCGGCGTGGCCGGCACCGTCCTCACCGATACCGCAGCGCTCTTGACCCTGGTAGTTCTCGCTCGCGCCCACGAAGGTGAGATGTCGTTCGGAGTTCTTGCTCTCCAGGTGCCGATTCTCATCGCTTCAGCGACGTTGATCCTTTTTGGACTCCCGATCCTCGCTGGCTGGTTCTTCGCTGGTATCGGACGAGACAGACCGACGAGGTTCCTGTTCGTGATGATCTCGCTGTTCGGATCCGCGCTGCTCGCCGAGGCCGCCGGTGTCGAAGCGATCATCGGCGCCTTCCTGGCCGGGTTGGCCATGAATCGCAGCATCGTCGAAGGATCCGAACTCGACCGATCGATCCGCCAGTTCGGATCGGCGTTCCTGGTCCCGATCTTCCTCGTCTCGGTCGGCATGCTGGTCGATCCCGCTGCAGCCCTCACAGAGCCACGGAGCCTGTTGCTGGCCGCCGCGTTCACCGCCATCGTCGTCGCTGGCAAGTCCGTCGCTGCGGCTGTGACCTCGCGACTTCACGGACTCAGCCCAGCCGAACGCATGACACTGATCGCGCTGTCGGTGCCGCAGGCGGCCGCCACGCTTGCCGCCGTGTTCGTCGGATTCGAGATCGGCTTGATCGAACAAGCCACCGTCGATGCCGTCATCGTGGTCATCCTGCTCACCTGCCTGCTCGGCACCGTCGCAGCGAAGCGTGCACTCGACCGCCTCGACCCTGCGCCCGTTCGGTCGGTCCGGCTCGGAAAACGGATTCTCGTCCCGCTCCCACCAGCAGAGGCGAACGCTGCTGCCCTCGAACTCGCTGCCGCAATCGGCCGCCGAGACAACGGCACCGTCCACCCCCTGTCGGTTTTGGGGCTCGAGGCAACCAACGCTGAGGTGACCGCCCTGCGCAATCACTTGATCGCGACCGCTGAACAAACCGCGTTGCGGCACCATTGCGAAGCACAATCGATCGTCCGGCTCGATCTGACTCCAGCGATCGGGCTCATCCACGCTGCAGTCGAGACCGACGCCACGATGATCTTGCTTTCCTGGGACGGAAGACGGACCGGCAAAAGTGATCGATTCAGCCACACCGTCGACACCCTCCTCGATCTCTCCCCCACCCCCATCGTGGTCACCTCAGCCATCTCACTGGATCACTATCGTCGGGTCGTCCTCCGGATCGACCCCGAGGGCCTGACAGGGCAACAACTCGCATCGGCCGAACTCGCATGGGCAGTCGGAACAAAGCTTTCGGCCCACCTGAAGGTCCCGCTCATCCTCGCCACCCAGGCAAGCCCTGACGAACTCACCGACTACTCGGCAATCACGAGCCACGTCAGTGAGATCCACTACCTCAAAGCGGAATCACCCGAGACCCCGCACCAGACCGACGATCTGGTGATCCGCATTCTCGGTCACCGACCGATCGGTGACTCGGAGAATCTCTGGGTCGCGGCACCTCGATCAACCGAACCACGGGTCCTCGGCGTCACCTCGGGCGACCCGATGGTGCATCCGATGACCTGACAGCGAAGCTCCTGGCTGGCGTGAGACAAGGAGCTCGAGCCGTGCCAGCTTGAGAACGGAGATCAACGGAGCCATCAGAACCGATACCGGGAGACCTACTCGCCGGCCAACTCGATGCCGTCGGCCGTTCCGGCGAAGGGAACGCTGCCGGTGCCGTATGCGTAGGTGATCAGCCCGATGTAGACCGACGCACCGAAGGCAGCGGTCGGCCCTGGCAGCTGTCCGGTTCCTCGGTAGAGCTGCCAGTCGTCAGCGGCGTTGGAGCCAGCGCGAGGGACTTGCCAGTAGACCGTCAACGTCCGGTCACTGTTGCCGACGATTCGAATGTCAGCACGCCCATCAGGGGCTGCGCTGGCACCGACATCGTTGACCGCTGATCGTCCATCGACAGTGTTCTTGCCTTCGACGGTTGCCTCGATGGCCGACAACGACGTGGGCGCTGTCGGCGGCGTCGAGATCGGTCGAATGGACCTGGACTCCGGAGAACATAAACGTCGACCCTGCCGGGTTGGGTGCCACTTGCGAATCCGACAGCAAGCCGATGCCAATGTTTCGCACCACATAGTCGAACGGGAAAGTCACGAGCTTCGCATCGAGACGACCTTGCGCTGCGTTGAAGTGCAACGTCTGGTTGCCGGTGTTGTCGGTCAGTTCGGCGTGATAGCGACCGTCGATTCGACCAACCGCTGGGAGGACGTCAGGGTTTGTCGTCGTGTATCCAATGAGCGATCCCGTTCCGGCGAAACTGTCAGACACGACAGCACCGCTGTCGGGCGAAGGAGGCGGATCACCGCCGTTCGGGTTCGGCGTTCCGTCACTCGGCAACCAATTGGCTTCAATGAACTCGGGCGCGTTCGAGATCAACAGAATCAGCTCGGCCCGACTGTTGCCCTGGTCGAGGAAGTCGATCCAGAACGATCTCCCGTCAGCGTCTGGCTGGCGGCGCAACACGTTCTGGTAGACGGCGTTGACGAACTCCTCGTTGGTGATGTCCTCGCCATAGAGCGACATGAACTCTTCAGATGTTGCGAAGAAGCCAGCGATCCGGCGCGTACCCCACTCCCCCGAATCGAACTGCTCGAGCCAGAACGTCAGACCGCCCACATCTGGTTGGCGGCCCAACACGGCTTGGTAGAGACGAATGATGATCGAGTGCGCAGGTGTGAGATCGGGGTCAGAGATGACGTCTTCGTAGGTCTGCATCGGAACGGTTTGCATCGAACTGGCAGGCGCCGGCACAGCGACAAGGCCAGCGATCGTGAACAACGCAACAGAGAGAATCTTCAACAATCGATACACACTGTGTCCTCAACATGGGCGGCACAAAGGGCTGCCGACTCGGCCCCAAGTCGGCACGTCGACGGTGTGATATCGGCGTTTCAAAAGCAAAACTGGAGCTGAAAGCGGCTCACCGCCGAACGGTCGCCCCGGAGCCAGCAAGATGAGCGGAGTAGTGAGCGGGTGCCCGGGCGCCAAGCTGGCTCATATCGCTCGACGGCTCGGCAGGGTTCGATAGCACAGTCAATGTCGTCGAAGTCGGCCCTGGCGAGGCTCATCGCAGCTGCACTGGGCTCCGCTTGAACTGCGATTCGCTGACTTCGAGGAGTTCCGAGTCGTACGTTGCCAGCTCACTTCGCGGCCCTGCAACGATCGATTCTTGATCGGCGGTCACTGCCACCACTCCACCCGTTCCCATCGATGACCGCGATCGTCTTGTCACCCTTCGAGAGTGCCGGAACGTCCCTGACACGATCCCGCTGAGCCACTCATCGAGCCGATCGAGCTCGTACTGCGAGCCGCTGTCACAGGCATCGCACCCGCAGTGCGGCAGCCACCCAACGCAACTCGTTGGACTCCAATCCCGCAGCGGTGCTCCCGAAGAATTGATCGACTCTCGCTCGAAGTTCGATCACCTTGCCGGGCACATCGTCCTCGGTCGGCATCAGGCCAATGCCCCATCGACGGGCGCAGCTCCGCAGATCGTCCAACTGACCGCCAACACCATCAAGAAGACGACACCGCTCATCTGGCTTCAATCTGTCGAACAGGGCCCAAGCTCTGGCTCGATGAATGAACACCGACGCCACCGACATCGACGGTCGAGGACAACTCTCGCCATTCAGATGACCGGACCCGGTCACGACATCCCGACTCGAGCCGAGTGGCTGAGGTTGGCCCGATCCGGTCACCACTTGTCCTCGACTGCGCACGGCTGCAAGCCCGATACTGCTCTCACCGGCCGTGATCGAGGCTTCATGACCGCCCGCTCCCCTAGCCCAGCAAAGGAACACGTCGTGTCACTCACGTCCGCAAGCGTCGTCAGTCATCTCCAGAAGCTCCGCAAGGAGCGTTCGAAGCCGCAGTCCAAGCCCGGCTGGTTCGCCGACCCCCGCAAGATCGAGCCATACCGCTACTGGGACGGGACGACCTGGACAGAAGACACGAGCGCGAAGCTGCCATAGGCGCCGATCCAACGCGCCGTGGAATTCTCACCCCGAGTGCCGTGGATCGAGACGACGACTCATCGCGGAAGTGCCTCCGGTGATGAACAGCACGACCGCTGCAGTTGCGGCAAGGCCCGCCGCCCCGATCCAGGCTGGCGGTCGGGTGTCGGTTGAACAGAACGTTGTGTACGGCCTGACGGTGTTGGTGTTCGACCCGACCCAAAAGAGCGCCGGGTACAACGCAAGTGTGGCGACGGTTCCGGCCAGTCGTCCGGTGAGCGCGATCGCGACGGCTGCGATGCTGGCGAGAGCGATGAGGTTGGTGACGGCCGGGAGCCATGCGCTGACGCCGATGCGCCCGAAGTCGTATTGGCCGGATTTCGGGACGACCGACGGGGGAAGCCGGGTGACGGCGAAGTAGATCACGACTGGCGTGAGGGCCGAGATGGCGATGACCGTCAGGTTCGCGAGAGAGGCGAGGCGTCTGAGGGTGACGGTTCCGGTTGCCTCCCATGTCGCCATCGCCGGATTCAAGAGCCAAGTGGCCACCAGTGCGAAGCTGAAGGCGAGCAGTTCGACGACGCCGATCCCGCAGCGCCCGCCGTCGATGCTCCCGTACCAGAACACATAGGCGAGCGCGTAGGTTCCGACGGCCAACGGGGCGATTGCGAAGACTCGGCGCCCGTCGAGAAAGGGATGGCGGCTGCTCACGGTTCGACCGTGGTTTGTGCACAGTTGGCCAACGGTGCGGTGTGACTGTCGAGGAACGCTCGTAGGTCCGCATCACTGAGATCAGCGAGTGCCCTGGTCGTGTCGGTCTCGAATGAGGTCAGGGATACATCGATGTCGTGCTGCGAAGCATTCGATCGGATTGCGAGCGAGTATGCGAGCTCTGAGGCGAACGCATATTGGTGCTCGAGCTCACCACCGGCGCTGAGACTGTCATCGCCGCCCTCGGCGAAGGATCTGGTCAAGCATGCGGTCTCGCCACTGATGAGCCGAGCCATCGAGATCGTTGCTTCAGACTCTGCGGCGGCTGAGCTCTCTGCGTGGTAGTAGAACCACACCAGATCAGAGATCGCTGCTCCGTCTTGGATGCCCCGATGCCAGCAACGATCGGACCGACAAGCAGGATCGAGTTTCTCGACATTGCGTTGGTGTCACTCCACAACGGCGGCAGCCAGCTGGAAAGGTCAGTTGATAGAGCGTTCCCTGCCTTCCCAATACGGGGCACGCAGGTCTCGCTTGAGAACTTTCATCGCGCCGCTGAGCGGAAGCGGCTCGCTGCGGAAGTCGACTGACTTGGGCACCTTGTACCCAGCGATGCGTTCGCGGGCGTGGGCGATCAACTCTTCAGCGGTCGCCGCGGCATCGGCATGCAGCACGACGATGGCATGCACGGCTTCGCCCCACGTGTCGTCGGGGATGCCGATGACGGCGACCTCGGCCACAGCTAGATGTGAGGCGACAGCGTTCTCGACTTCGGCTGAGTACACGTTCTCTCCGCCCGACACGATCATGTCCTTGACTCGATCAGAAAGGAACAAGTAGCCATCCTCGTCGAAGTAGCCGGCATCGCCGGTGTGGTACCAGCCGCCAGCGAACGCCTCCTCTGTCGCCTCGGGCTTGTTCCAGTACTCGCTCATGAAATTGCCGCCGCGAGCGCACACTTCGCCCACCTCACCCTTCGGTAAAACGTTGCCCTCCTCGTCCTGGATCGTCACCACCGTGCCGATCACCGGCTTGCCGACACTGCGCAGCTTGGGCCCGTCGAGCACGTGGTCCTCGGGACCCAGGATCGTGAGGGTGGAAGCCGATTCGGTCATTCCATAACCCTGCATGAGTTCGACGTCGGGTAGATCGGTGAGCACCCGTTCCAGCATCGCCGCCGGCATCGGTGAAGCGCCGTAGATGAGCAACTCGAGCGATGCGATCCGGTCGGGTGAGTACGTCTCATGGTTGAGCATCATGCCGATCATGGTCGGCACCATGAGTGTTTGGGTCACCCGGTTTGATTCGATCAGTGCGATCGCCCCTGCTGGATCGAAAATCGGCATCGACACGATCGACCCGCCGACCAGCTGGGGTGCCAATAGGCCCGCCATCGAGGCGGCGTGAAACATCGGCGTCTGCACGAGGTACGACCCGGTGTCGAACCCACCGATACTCATGATGCCGTGGTATTGGTTCAGCACTTGGGCGCGCTGCGTCGACAGCACACCCTTCGGAAGACCCGTCGTGCCCCCGGTGTACATCAGCACCACCGGGTCATCCTCTTCTGGCTCCTCAGGCATCGTCGGCGATGCGGCTCCGAGCAGCTCCTCGTAATTGAAATCGTGGGCAACGTCCGCCTCGCCGATCAGCACGACGTGACGGATGGGGTCGTCGCTGCCGAGCGCTGCTCGGGCCGCAGCGACCAGCGGTGCGAAGAAGCCGTCGGTGAACATGACCTCGGTGCCGGAGTCGCCGATGATGTAGGCAAGCTCGGCGGGTGCAAGACGAAGGTTGAGTGGGTTGATGATGCCGGCGCCCATGAACGACGAGTGCCAGAGTTCGACGTACTGGTGGCTGTTGAGCGCAAGCACAGCGAACCGGTCGCGCGGCGCAACGCCGAGTTCGCTGCTCAGCACACCGCAGAGCCGCAGCACTCGGCCGGCGTGAGCCTTGAGGTCGCTGTTGTAGTCGCCATCGACGATGGCCGTCGTGTCGCCGTACTGCTCGATCGCTGGCAAATAGAGCTGGCGATAGATGAGTTCCTTCATGCGTCCCCCTCGATGATGAAGCCCTGATCCTTGCACGGCTGCCGAAGGCCCGCATCGTCGACTGGGAGAGCAGCGAAGCCGGACGCTCGTCCGGTCTGAGGCAGCGAACCGCGGCCCCGGCCCTCAGAATCCGAACGTGGCGCCGATCGCTCCGATGATCTCTGCGTCGACCATGTCGTTTGGCGGCCCGACCGTCGTGATGCGCAACACCACGTCGTTCGTGGCGAAGGAGAACGTGCTTGTTCTCAGCGCCGTGCCAGATGCATCCAGGTCGATGCTGTCCCAGACGCCCACGTCGTTGCTGAACTGACGAACTGGCATCTCGACCGTGACCCCCGAGCTGGCCAGGAGGGCGGCACGACAGTCCAACGACACCTGGCTCTGGGTCAAACCTGCCGCACCGCGAGCGGCGGATGCAGAGTCATGCAACTCGAACCGAACCTGAATCGAGACTTCTTCGTATTGGAATGCCTCTCGATCAACTCGCAGAGCCGTGGGATTGTCGAAGAAGAACTCGTTCACGACGCACTCATCGACGCCCATCATGAGTGAGGGGTCTTCGCTCGGAACCGATGCTGCGGGGAACCCCGACAGGCTCGTTCTGAACATCTGTTGATACGCATCCAACCCAGCAAGCTGCGACGATGTGGGCCCGGAATTCTCATCCGATCCGAACATGGGTCCCGTCAGGCTCACGACCTCCGGCGGCATCCACAGCGACTCGCCAACCGGCGGGTACACATCGATGTTGAACGGCGAATTCTGACCGAAGTCTCCGAGATGGGAGAACGTCGTCACCCGCATCGGCACGAGTGGGTCCGTGGGGCCACCGCTCAGCTCGTCTTGCGGAATGAAGGCCGTCATCACCGTGCCGTCGATCCGAATCCGAGCTCCGCTCGTCACCGATGCGAAGTTCGGGCCCTCAGTGACGTTCAGGCCATAGTTGCCACCACCGAAAGTCACCTCGTAGCGAAGGTCGGTCTGGTCCCATGTATCGCTCGGGAACGATGAGCCAGCCGAGTAGTTGTCACCAGGATCGCCATCTCGATCGAACACGATCGCGTATTGGAAGAGCTTGTCAGACTCGAACGGAAGGTCGGCGGCGAACTCGGCAACGGCCACCGTGTAGGTGCCGTCGTAGATCCGCTGGCCACACAGCGTGTGAGTAGCTCCATCGGAACCGCACGGCAGAACGTCGTTGATCGTCTGGCCGCCCACGGCTGGCGTCCACCAGAACTGCCCCGCCCGAACGACGTCGGTTTCACTCGCCGACACCACGGTCTGTCTTCCATCGCTGTGCGTCGACTCGTTGGCCTCACCGGTGTCGACGAAGACGCTGGCGATCTGCCTCAACATGGACCTTGATTCTGAGTCTGATTCGAAATCGTCAAGGAAGCCGTCGACGATGGCAGCGATCTCCGTGGCGGTCCTCGCCGGAGGTTCTTCTGTGGCCCGTGCATCTACCTTCTCGAGCAGATCGTCCACCGCCGCCTTGAATGC
>RCMY010003246.1_pt1 | contig 14469 bp, 13 predicted proteins | sample 2041341 | NCBI WGS metagenome assembly RCMY01 (sample SAMN09708234, study PRJNA481090) | Marine sediment metagenome, whole genome shotgun sequencing project.
AGCCCGGAGGCAATGGTCTTGGCCACGGCGGTGCCCATGAACGCGCCAATCAAATTCGTGGTTGCGGCCAGGATGATCGCCTGTCCCGGCGTCAGCACCTTGGTTGCGACCACGGTGGCAATCGAATTCGCCGTGTCGTGGAAGCCGTTGATGAACTCAAAGACAAGTGCGGTGAAGATCACCAGCAGCAGTAAGGTCAGCATGGCCCTACGCCCTAGGAGTTCTTGAGCACGATCTGATACGCCACCACGCCGGCGGCGCGGCAACGGTCGATGGCCTTTTCGAGTATTTCGAAGAATTCCTTGAGCAGGAACATCTGCAGGCTGTCGAGCTTGCCTGAGTAGATCTCCCGGTACAGCTCGAGCATGAGGCGATCGGCTTCGTTCTCGAGCGAGCGCAGCTTCTCGTTGAGCGCGGTCATTCGATCCAGATCCATCCGCTTCAGCTCGTGGACCATCTCCACAACCACGCCAGCGGCCTGCTCCAGCATCGCCGCACGCGGCGCAAAGTCGATGTGCTCAAGGTGCTGGGTCGCCAGCGCGTAACGGTCGGCGAACTTCTCGACCTGCTTGGGAATCCTGTACAGCGCGGAACCGAGCGATTCGATGTCTTCGCGCTCGATCGGGGTGATGAAGCTTTCCACCAGCGCCTGGCTGATCTTGTCCGAGGCGCTGCGCTCGCGCACGCGCGCCAGCTTGAAAGCATCCAGCGCCGGCTGGCGATCTGCTTCCTTCATCATCGCGTGCAGCGCCTTGGTGCTGTCATGGGCGGCGGCAGCGGAATCGTCCAGCAGTGCATAGAACTGCTTGCCAGAACCGAAGATGGTTTGCAACGAAAACATGGGGGTTGTCCGGTCAAGGGGCGACAGGACGCAATTATGACCGCTCGATGACTTCAATGCTCGGCTGCATCGCAGGCTGACTGATATGATGCCGTCGCGCCACGGCGCATCCCATGGACGAATCCCCACGCCTGCCATGCTCTGCCCCACCTGCCGGCCCACGCGCCGCAACGTATCCGGGCACCCGCACGCTCCGTGCTCCATGCCGGTGTAAACATCACGATGTTTGAGTTTTTCATCGTTTTGCTGCTGATCGCCCTCAATGGCTTCTTCGCACTGTCGGAGATGGCGTTGATGACCTCACGCAAGCTGCGCCTCAAGCAAATGGCGGAAGACACCGACGCGCCCAGGCGCGGTGCCCTCAAGGCCTTGGCGCTGGCGACCCACCCCGATAACCTGCTGTCCACCGTGCAGATCGGGATTACCCTGATCGGCGTCCTCACCGGCGTGTTCGGCGGCGACGCCATCGGGATCAAGATCGCCGAGTGGCTGCGCCACGTCTGGCCAGGAGCGGAGCAATACGCACGGCCGCTCGGGATTGGTACGGCGGTCGGCCTGATTACTGCCAGCACGGTGATTTTCGGGGAACTGATCCCGAAACGGCTTGCACTCACCAACCCCGAGAAAATCGCCTGTGCCGTGGCCGGGCCGCTGCACGCATTGGCGACGGCGGCCAAGCCAGTGGTCTTCCTGTTGGGCGCGATCAATCGCGCCGTGCTGCGGCTGCTGGGCATCCGCGATGACGCGAGAAGTGCGATCACCGAGGAAGAGATCCAGATGTTGGTGAGCGAAGGTCACGAGCAAGGCGTGATCGACATTGATGAGCGCAACATGATGAACCGGGTCATGCGCCTGGGCGATCAGACGGCCGCCGGGCTGATGACCCCGCGCACCCGCATCACCTGGCTGAATGCGTCCGCCAGTTTCGAGGACAATCTGGCCAGCATGCGCGAGACGCCGTTCTCGCGTTACCCGGTCTACCGCGGCGGCGACAGTGAAGTGCTGGGCATACTTGAAGTGAAGACCCTGCTGGACCAGCTTGAGCTGCGCGAGCCGGACTTGTTCCGAAAATTACGTGAACCACTGTTCGTGTCCGAATCCACCCACGCGCTCAAGTTGCTGGAGATCCTGCGCGAGGAGCAGCAATCGTTGGCACTCGTAGTCGACGAATACGGCGACATCGAAGGACTGGTCACCATCAGCGACGTGATGGGTTCGGTACTTGGCCGACTGCTGGCGGGCGAAGGTGCCGATTCGGATCCGTTGGTGTTCACCCGCGAGGACGGTTCACTGCTGGTCGACGGCGGCCTGCGCATTGACGAATTCCGCGAATTGACCGGCGAGCGCCTGGCCGATGCCGAAGAACACGACTACTACACTGCAGCGGGCATGGTGATCGCCCATTTCGGGCGCATCCCGCACGTCGGCGAATACTTCGCACTTGGCGACTGGCGGATCGAAGTGGTGGATCTGGACGGGCCAAGGGTCGACAAGCTGCTGCTGCAGCGCATGTCCCAATCGGTACTCGTCAATGGCGACACCTGAGTCCGCGCCTGAACCAAAGCGTCCACGCATCAGGTTGAGGTTGAAGCGAGACGCCGGCACCCGCGCCCTGCTGGATGCCCTGTTGGATGGTGACGACCAGCAGACCCTGGATTTCAATGCCCTGATGCGCGGCCTTGGCCGACGTGCGTTCGGCATGTTGCTGCTGCTGGCCACCCTGCCCGCCTTTATCCCGATCCCGATCGGCGGCGTGGTGAGCGGACCGTTGGTGGTGTTGCTTGCCGCGCAGCTCGTGATTGGTGCGCGTAGGCCGTGGCTGCCCGGCTTTATTGCCCGGCGCGGGCCAAAGCGGCAGACCCTGGCACGCTTTGAAAGCATCGTCGCGCCATGGTTGCTTCGACTGGAACGCGTGGTGCGTCCGCGGCTAGCCATTGTGCTGGACCACCGGCTGGCCAGCACGGTGACCGGTCTGTTGCTGTTGCTGCTGGGCGTGCTGCTGTCGCTGCCAATCCCGTTCACCAATTATCCGCTGGGCGGACTGATCCTGTTGTTCGCGCTTGCCCTGCTGGAACGCGACGGGTTGATGATGCTGGTCGCCTGGGGCGCTGGCATCGCCACCGTGGCAACCACCGGCGCACTGTCCAGTGGACTGATCTCAGCCATGCAACCGATGATCGACAGGTTTTTCTAGTACGCCGTTATTTCGGTAGACGCCGGGAACAATCGCGAGACAGCGGATTCACACGAGCAACTTTTCGAACTCGGCTGCCGTGCATGGCTGGCCAAGCCAGAATCCCTGCACCAGGTCGCAGTCGCGTTCACGTAGCAGGTCGTACTGGCCCTGCTTTTCCACGCCTTCGGCGACCACGGTAATTCCCATCGAATGGGCCATCGCAATAATCGCCGAGGTCAATGCCAGGTCGTCCGGATCACGCAGCAGGTCGGTGATGAAGCTGCGGTCGATCTTCAGGCCGTCGACCTGCACGCGGCGCAGGTGGCTCAGGCTGGAATAGCCGGTACCGAAGTCGTCCAGCCATACCCGCACCCCGGTCTGGCGCAAGCGTGCCAGCAGCACGCTGGCATTGACTTCGTCACTGATCACCGCGGTTTCGGTCAATTCCACGTGCAGCCGCGCCGGTGGCAACGATGTCTCCTCCAGCGCGGACGTGATCTGCTCCACAAGGGCGCCGCTGCGCAACTGACGCGGCGACACGTTGACCGCCACGAACGGAGGCTCGCCAGCTCCAGCAGCGGGACGCCATTTGATGGCCTCACGGCAGGCCGCGCGCATGACCTCCGGGCCAATTGTTTCGATCAGGCCGCTTTGCTCCGCCACATCGATAAAGACCACCGGTGCGATCGCACCGTCTTCCGGGTGGTTCCAGCGCAGGAGTGCTTCGGCGCCGACCAGGACACGGTCGCGGGTGCGGTATATGGGCTGATAGGCAAGGCTGAGCTCGCCGCGCCCCCAGGCTCCGCGCAGGTCATGCTCCATGCGCATGCGCCGCTCCACCGCCTGGTCCATGGTCCGGCTGTAGAAGCGATGGCAGTTCTTGCCGGCCATCTTGGCCTGGTACATGGCGATGTCGCCGTTCTTCATCAGGCCCGAGGCGGTGTCGGCATCGTCAGGGAACAGCGCAACACCAATCGACGAGCTAAGGAAAATCTGGCGGCCCTGCAACAACAACGGCTGGCCAAGCTCATGCACCAGCGAGTTGGCCAACTGGTTTGCAAGCGTGCGCACGTCACCTTCCGGCTCGCTGTCGCTGGCCTGCAACAAGGTCACGAATTCATCGCCGCCAAAGCGCGCGACCATCGCATCCACGCCCGGTATCGCCTTGACCACCCGGTCTATGCGCCCGGCGACCTGCAGCAACACCTCATCGCCCGCCTCATGGCCCAGGGTGTCGTTGATCCGTTTGAAATCGTCGATGTCGGCGAACAGCAGCGCCAGTTGCCGGCCGGCACCCTGCAAGGCACGCAGGCGGGTGTCGAGCGCCTCACGGAATGCCAGTCGGTTGGACAAGCCTGTCAGCGCATCGCTGTAGGCAACCCGACGGATGTCGCGATCATGGCGCGCCACGCTTTCGCGCATGCGCCCGAAGGTTCGGATCAGGTCGCCCAACTCGTCCTGGCGTTTGCTGTCCGGTACCGGCAGCGAGAAATTGCCCGCCTCGATCTCGCGTGCGGCATCGCCCAATATCCGGATCGGCTGCACCAGGATGCGTTGCACCAGCGCGACTGCTGCAAGCCCGATCACGCCGAGCGCGATGCAAAGCAACAGCAGCCATCCCAGGCTGCGGCGGCCGACTTCATCGATGCGATCGCGCAGGCTGGCCATCGCTTGCTTCTCCGCCAACGCCACGCCTGCAAGCGAATAGCCGATGCGCACGCCGCCCAGGCGCTGGTCACCAATCATGATCGGGCTCGACACATCCAGCACTTGCCCAGCCGTGCGCGTGTGCGAGCCATTGGCGGCAACCACTTCAGCCGCCAACGGATCACCCATCGGCTGGCCATAGGCCGCGATGTCGCCGGAACCGTCGTGCAGGATGCGTCCGTCCGTGTCGTAGACAAGCACGTAATCGACATCGGACGCGCGCAGCGCGGCGCGTGCCTGTGTGCCGATGGCATCCAGGTCGAAGTAATACAACGGGTTGGCCAGCGCATCCGCCAATTGGCGGACTTGCGTCTCGCCGTCGGTGCGGACCTGTTCGTAAATCAGTTCATGCATGGCCGCGCGGGTGACTTCGCTGACGTCATGCTGGGTCGCCTGCTGGCGGTTCCACAGCTGCACCATCACCAGTACCAGCACCAACAGCAGGATCAGGATCGCGGCAAGGAATCGCGTCTGCAGCCCGATCCGCGGCTTCTTCACTCGACCTCCCTGCGCACGCGTGCCACGCCGGTGCCGAGATCGTCCAGCGCCTGCCGGTCCTCGGTGCTGATCGGCAGGAATCGCGACGTGCCCAGGAACAGCCGCATGGCTTCGCCAGCATCGGGGTCGTTTGAAGCCTCCATCAACACATCACGCAAGCGCGCTTCCACTTTCGGATCCAGACCGGCGCGGGTGAGCACTAGCGCGCGCGGCACATCCTGACTCTCGGCAATGATGCGAAAATCCGCAGCGAATGCAGGTGGCAGGCGTTGCGGACTGATCCAGTCAAGGTTACTGAGCACGCCGGCATCGACCAGCCGCTTGTGCACCCAGGTGGTGATGTTGAGCTCGGTACGCGCAAAGAGATAACCCACCGAGTCCACCGGCGGGCGGTCCATCGGCGACAGCAGCAGGTCCATGCGCTGCCCGGATTCCAGCAACATGCTGGCCGGCAGGTAATAGGCACTGGTCGAATACGGGCTTTGGAACGCCACGCTGTGCCCCGACAGATCCTCTAGCGTGCGGATCGTACTGTCCCTGCGCACGAAGAACACGCTGTGGTAGCGGCTGGCGCCATCACGCTCGGTAATCAGCATCGAGCGTGCATCGGCACGTTGCTCAAGCAACACCGCATTGCCGGAGGTCTCGGTGACCCAATCGACCCGGCCGCGACGCATGTAGCTGGCCATCTGCTGGAAATCCCGGGCCATCAAGATGCGACCACTGCGGATGCCGACACTGGCCATCCTCGGCACCACGTATTCCAGCAAGGGTTTGAGCTGCTCGTAATGCGATTTCGGATCGTCGCTGATCCGGCCCAGCACCAGCACGCTGGCGTCATCCTCCGGCGGTGGCGCCACGCCTGCGCGGGCCGGCTGCGCGTGCGCAGGACCCAGCCCGGCAAGTGCCACCAGCAACAAGCCGCAGCAAGCCGACACGAGCATTGGGGACCGGGTACGAAGCGACTGGAACAAAATGATTGGCTGCCTAGAACGCCTTCGCGGAGCCTACCTGATTTCAGGCGGAGCTTGGGCTATGCCTGGTCGTTCTGGCTCGCGTCCGTCGCCAACCGTGCCATCCGCTGGGTATCGGCCAACACACCGCGCAGCAAGCGGATGTCAGCGTGGTCCAGGTTGGCGCGCAGGTACAGCCGGCGCAGCTTGCGCATCGCCGACTCCGGCGCACGTCCCTTGTGGAAATCGATCTGCTCCAGCGCTTCGGCCAGCTGCCCGAACAGACCCTCCAGCTCGGCATGGGTCGCTGCTTGCGAGCCCGGCGGCGCGGTGCGCATGGCTTCGGGCCGTGCCATCGTATGGCCCAGGATTGCCCCGCGTAGCTCGTAACTCACCACCTGCACCGCAGCCGCGAGGTTCAAGGAACTGAACGCCGGGTCCGATGGGATGTGCACCGCGGCGTGGCAGAGCTGCAGCTCTTCGTTTTCCAGGCCGGTGCGCTCGCGCCCGAATACGATCGCGACCGGGCCACTGGCAGTCGCCAGCACCGCCCGCTGCGCGGCGTCGCGCGGATGCAATTCTTCAAGCTGTACGCGGCGGCTGCGCGCGGTACAGCCTAAAACCCAGCGGCAATCGGCAACAGCGTCTTGCAGGGATGCATGCACTGGCGCTGCGGCGATCAGGTCGTCGGCACCGGCCGCCATCGCATGCGTATCCCCGTCGGGGACTTTAACCGGCGCAACCAGGACGAGTTTGGTCAGGCCCATGGTCTTCATCGCCCGCGCCGCCGCGCCGATATTGCCCGGATGCTGGGTACCGACCAGGACGATGCGCAGGTTTTCGGCCGCCGTTGGCGGCGTGCTTTCTGGTTCAATCATCCGGCAATGGTAAACTCCGCGACCCGGCCCTGGCGCCGGAGTTGCTCTTTTCCGCCGAAAGCCCCCTTCCACCTCTTCCACTGAGGCGCTTCACGCCATGCAGAAACCCGTCGTCAATGTCATGGTCAAGGCAGCCCGCGCAGCCGGCAACGTACTCCTGCGCAGCATGCACAAGCTGGACGCGATCAACGTCATCGAAAAGGATCGCCTGGATTTCGCCAGCGATGTGGACGAAGCGGCCGAGAAGATCATCGTCAAGGAACTGCGCCGCGCCTATCCCGATTATTCCTTCCTGGGTGAAGAAGGCGGCGCGCAGGGAAACGGCCGTTCCGTGTTCGTGATTGATCCACTGGATGGCACCAGCAACTACCTGCGCGGCTTTCCGCATTGGTGCGTGTCGATCGCATTGGTCGAGGCCGGCGAAGCCCAGCATGGCGTGATCTTCGATCCGCTGCGCAACGAACTGTTCACCGCCAGCCGCGGCAGCGGCGCGGTGCTCAACGACCGCCGCATTCGTGTGTCCGAACGCAAGGAACTGGCGGGCGCGATGCTCGGTACGGGATTCGCACCACGCGAACGCGAACGCACGCCGGCGCAGCTGGAATGCATCCGCGAACTGCTTCGCGATGCCGAAGACATCCGCCGCACCGGGTCGGCAGCGCTCGACCTGGCTTATGTGGCCTGCGGCCGGACCGATGCCTATTTCGAGGCTGGCGTGAAGCCCTGGGATATCGCCGCCGGCCTGCTGATGGTGCGCGAGGCAGGCGGGCGTGTCTGTGACTTCCGTGGTTCGGGGACCGGCCCGCTGGATTCCCGCGGGATCGCCACGCGGCCATTGCTCGCGGGCAACCTGAAGATCACCGATGCACTGCAGAAAGTGATCGTGCAGTCTGGCTACGCCGCCACGTTCAAGTAGCAGCGCCCGATCGGGCGCGATCTGCTTTCGGCACGATTTCTTGACCCGACCGGAACTGCCCACAAACAAGAAGGCCGCGCATTGCGCGGCCTTCTTGTTTGTGGCATTGAAACTTGCCGCTACGGACGACGCGCGAGCGCTGCTTCATCCTTCGCCTTGGGCATCAGATCCTGCTTGCTGACGTTCAACCACAACAGCAGCGGGCACGCGATGAAGATCGACGACAGGGTGCCGACCGCGATGCCGATCATCTGCGACTCGGCCATGCCGCGCAGCGATCCGCCGCCGTAGAAGTAAAGCGCCAGTACGGTCAGCATCGCCACGAAGGACGTGATGATGGTGCGCGACAGGGTCTGGTTGACCGATTTGTTGAGTAGCTCGCGCGGCGGGATGCGTAGTGTCTTGAAGTTCTCGCGTACACGGTCGAACACCACGATGGTGTCGTTGATCGAGTAACCCATCACAGACAGGATGCCGGCAAGCACCGTCAGGTCGAACTCGTGCCCACTGAGCGCGAACCAGCCGGCGCAAATGATGACGTCATGCAGCGTGGCGATGATCGCGGCCACCGCGAACTTCCATTCGAACCGAGCTGAAATGTAGATCAGGAAGCCAAGCAACACGAACAGCAATGCGTAGAAACCGTTCCAGGCCAGCTCTTCGCCGACCTGTGCGCTGATGACCGCGCTGCTCATCTTGGTTGCCGGGTTGCCAGCCAGAGAGGCTGCGTCGGCCACGGCATCGCCAATACTGCTGGCCTGGTCCGCACCGCCTTCCTGCTTGCCGTCGGCCTGCAGGCGCACCAGCAGATCATTGCCGCTGCCGAACGCCTGCACCTGGGCACCGTCGAAACCGGACGCATCCAGCTTGTTGCGCACGTCATCGACATCGGGGGCCGTGTCATAGCGAAGCTCCACGCCGACGCCACCGGTGAAATCGAGCGCGAAGTTGAAGCCGTTGACGGCCATCCCACCGATCGACACGACCAACAGCGCAAGCGCAACTGACAGCGACACCCAGCGCAAGCGCATGAAGTCGATGTTGATGTGGTACGGAAATATATTGAGGGGTTTCATGAGTGGTGTGCCTGCTTAAATCGCGATCGACTTCAGCTTGCGCTTGCCGCCGTAGATCAGGGCGGCAATGCCGCGCGACGCGGAGACCGCGGTATACATCGAGGTCACGATGCCGAGGATCAGTGCCACCGCAAAGCCCTTGAGCGGTCCGGTGCCGAATGCAAACAGGGCGATGCCCGCCAGCATTGCGGTGAGGTTGGCATCGACGATCGTTCCGGAGGCCTTCTCGTAGCCCTCCACGATCGCCGATTGCGGCGGCATCCCGTCGCGTAGCTCTTCGCGTATGCGCTCATTGATCAGTACGTTGGCGTCCACCGACATACCTACCGTCAATGCAATACCGGCCAAGCCTGGCAAGGTCAGGGTGAAGCCCAGCAGCGACATCAACGCAATCACCGCCAACAGGTTGATCAACAGCGCCAGGCAAGTGATGAGGCCGAACATCCGGTAATAAATCAGGAAGAACACCAGCGCGAAGATGAAGGAATAAGCGACCGCGGTCATGCCGCGTTCGATATTCTCCTTGCCCAGGCTCGGACCCACGGTGCGCTCGTCGACGAAGTCCATCGGTGCCGCCAAGGCGCCAGCGCGTAGCAGCAGGGACAGGTCGGCAGCTTCCTTCATGCTTTCCAGCCCAGTGGTCTGGAACTCGCGTCCCAGGCTGCTCTGGATGGTCGCGACGGAGATCACCTGCTCGCTGATGCGCGTGCTGATGACGTCCTTGCCGTCGACCACCTTCACTTCCGGAATACGTTCGATGTAGACCACCGCCATCGACTTGCCCACGTGAGCGCTGGAGTAATCCAGCATCCGCTGGCCACCCACGCTGGTCAGGCGTACCCGCACGGCCGGCGTACCGGATTGCGAATCGAAGAACGACGATGCGCTCTGCAACTGCTCACCGGAGGCAATCACGCGCTTGTTAAGCAGTACAGGCATCGGCTTGCCGTCGGCACCCATTTCCTTGCGCGAATAGATCCTAGCCTCGGGTGGCACCAGGCCGCTGTCACGGGCCTCATAGGCATTGCCCTCGACCACGCCGCGGTATTCCAACGTTGCCGTAGCACCGAGGATGCGCTTGGCCTGCGCCGTGTCCTGCACGCCCGGCAACTGCACCATCACCCGGTCCGCGCCCTGGCGCTGGATGATCGGTTCGGCGACGCCCAGTTCATTGATGCGGTTATTAATAGTGCCGATGTTCTGCTGCACCGCCTCGGTCAGCATCTTGTCCAGCTCCGCCTGGGGGATGCGCACCGAGATCTGCTGGTTCTCTACATCGATCGCGTACGTCGGCATGTCGCGCACGATGAGCTGTTGCGCCTTGGACGCGTCCTGGCCGGCGCCGAGCTTGGCGATCACCACGCCGTTGGCATCGGGCTCCACGGAAGTAAAACCGATGCGGTTATCGCGCAGCAATACACGAATGTCTTCTGCAGCTCCCTCGTAACGCTTCTGCAACGCCGCCTGCTTGTCCACCTGCATCAGGAAATGCACGCCACCACGGAGGTCAAGGCCGAGGAACATCGGCTTGGCGCCGATCGCCCGCAGCCATGCCGGAACCGTTGAAGCCTCATTCAACGCGACAACATAGCTGCTGCCAAGTTGGTCGTGGATGAGGCTGGACGCCTTGATCTGTGCATCGGACGTGCCGACACGGACCAGCAGGTTGCCATTGCTGTCGATCGCGCTGGACTCGAATGGCACCGACGCCTTCTTGAGCGTGGCCTCCACTTTCTTCTGCAAGGCATCGTCGATCTTGGCACCACGGTTCGCAGTTACCTGCACGGCCGGATCCTGCGGAAACACGTTCGGCAACGAATACAGGAGGCTGAACGCTAATACGATCAGGATGATGGCGTACTTGAAACGGGAGTATTCGAGCATCACGGAACCCCGCGCACGACCCTTGCGGCGTGCGCCTTATCTAGCAAATGGATGGATCAGGCCGCTTTCAACGTGCCGCGCGGCAACACACTGGTGATCGAGCCCTTCTGCACCCGCAGCTGGACGCCTGCAGCCACTTCGACCGTGATGAAGTTCTCACCGATGTTGATCACCGTGCCGGCCATGCCGCCACTGGTGATCACTTCATCGCCCTTGCTGAGCTTTTCCAACATGGCGCGATGTTCTTTCTGGCGCTTCATCTGCGGGCGGATCATGAGGAAATACATGATGGCGACCAGGATGATCGGGAACAGCAGGGTGGACATCATGCTCGGTGCGCTAGCCGCAGCAGCGGCCTGGGCATGAGCCGGGGCAATCAGGAAATCAAGCGGGTTCATGAGGAATCCGAAGTCAGGAAGGGCGAAAACAGCCCGGAATTATGTCATGCCGCCGGATCTCAGGTGTTTCAAGCGTCCCCGGCTTGGCGCAACGCATAAAAAGACCGGCAGAAGGCAGCAAAGGTTCCCGCCTCGATGGCCTGGCGCATTTGCGCCATCAGCCGCTGGTAGTAGCGCAGGTTGTGCAGGGTGCCCAGCATCGGCGCCAGCATTTCATTGCAGCGGTCCAGGTGGCGCAGGTAGGCGCGACTGAAGCCGCCTGCGCAGGCCACGCAATCGCAACCTTCCTCGATCGGCCGCAGGTCTCGCTCGTACTTGGCATTACGCACGCGCACCGTACCTGTGCTGGTGAAGTAATGGCCATTGCGCGCGTTGCGGGTCGGCAGCACGCAATCGAACATGTCCACTCCACGTGCGACCGACGCCACCAGGTCTTCCGGTCGGCCCACGCCCATCAGGTAGCGCGGGCGGTCCTCTGGCAGCTGCGGGCAGGTGTGTTCCAGCATGGCGTTGCGCTCGGCCTCGGTCTCGCCGACCGCCAGCCCGCCGATCGCATAGCCATCGAAGCCAATCTGCTGCAGGCCCTGCAGAGAACGCGTGCGCAATGCGTGATGCACGCCGCCCTGGACGATGCCGAATAGCGCGGCATCGTTGCCCTCATGCGCCTGTTTTGACCGCTCCGCCCAGCGCAGCGACAGCTCCATTGAGCGCTCGATGACCTCCGCGTCGACCGGTACGCCATCGACATTCACCGGCGGGCATTCGTCGAAAATCATCACGATGTCGCTGCCCAGCACTTTCTGGATGTGCATGGATTCCTCGGGACCGAGGAACACCTTGCTGCCGTCGGTGGGCGCGGAGAACGTCACACCAGCCTCGGTGATCTTGCGACGGTGGGCCAACGAGAACACCTGGAAGCCACCGGAGTCGGTGAGGATCGGGCCGTCCCAGCCCGTGAAACCGTGCAAGCCGCCGTGGGCCTCGATCACCTCAAGCCCCGGCCGCAGGAACAAGTGGAACGTATTGCCCAGGATGATCTGCGCGCCAAGGTCCTTGACCTGCTGCGGCAGCACGGCCTTGACCGTGCCATAGGTACCGACCGGCATGAAGGCTGGGGTCTCGATGACACCGCGCGGGAATTCCATGCGCCCGCGGCGCGCGGCGCCATCGGTGCCAAGAAGCTGGAAAGACATACGGCTCATGCATCGGACTCCTGCGGAAACAGCAACATCGCATCGCCATAGCTGAAGAAACGGTAGCGCTCGCGCACCGCATGCTCGTACGCGGCAACTATGCGGGACTTGCCGGCGAACGCGGAGACCAGCATGAGCAGCGTGCTTTCCGGCAGATGGAAATTGGTCAGCAGCAGATCCACACTGCGGATTCGATAGCCGGGATAGATGAAGATGCGGGTGTCGCCTTCGAATGGTTGCAGCTCAGCACCGCCGGTCTCATTCAAGCGCGTCGCGCTCTCAAGTGCGCGCACCACGGTCGTGCCGACCGCGATTACGCGCCCGCCTGCAGCGCGCGTGCGCTCGACTTGCTCCACCAACGCGGCGTCCACGCTCAGCCATTCGCTGTGCATTTTGTGCTGCAAGACATCATCCACGCGCACCGGCTGGAAGGTGCCGGCGCCGACATGCAGGGTGACGTAGCCAACGTCGACACCGTGCGCGCGCAATGACGCCAGCAAGCCCTCATCGAAATGCAATCCGGCAGTCGGGGCTGCGACTGCGCCGATCTCACGCGCGAACACGGTCTGGTATCGCTCGGTATCGTCTGCACCAGGCGGGCGCTGAATGTACGGTGGCAAGGGAAGTTGCCCGGCATGTTGCAGCCAGTCTTCCAGCGCCTCGCCCACATCGAATTGCAGCGTCCAGAAGCCGTCACCGACGCGTTCCAGCACTTCGGCCTGCCCGCCGGCATCCAGCGCGATCTTCGATCCGATCTGCGGCGGCTTGCTGACGCCCAGCTGGGCGAGCGCGCGGCCATCACCAAGCAAGCGCTCGATCATGATCTCCACCCGCCCGCCGGTTACCTTGTGGCCGAACAGCCGCGCTGGAATCACCCGAGTGTCGTTGAATACCAGCAAGTCGCCGGGCAGCAGCAACGAAGGCAGGTCGCGAATGCCGAGGTCGCCGAATTGCGCTGGCGACGGCGGCACAAGCAGCAGCCGGCTGGCGGAGCGTTCCGGAAGCGGTGCCTGCGCGATCAGCGCATCCGGCAGTTCGTAATTGAAATCGGAGGTCTTCAAGGCTTGCGGCGTATCAGCAGCTTGCGGGCGCGCATTGTAGCGGGCTGTCAGCGCTCGAACTTGGTCGAAAGAATGACCGAGGTGGTGGTGCGCTCCACCCCTTCAATCGCACCGATGGCATCAGTCAGCACATCGACATCGCCAATCGTGGCGGCAACCGCCAACGCGATCAGGTCATGTTCGCCGCTGACCGAGTGCAGCTCGCGCACTTCGGGCATCGCCTCCAGCGTGCGCACCACCGCCGGCATCTGCTTGGGATGCAGGGTGACCATGATGTGCGCGCGGATCCGGCTGCGCTCGTATTCGTCATTCACGCGCACCGTATATCCGCTGATCACACCCTGGCGTTCGAGTCGCTCGATGCGGTTCTGCACGGTGGTACGTGACAGCCCAAGCCGGCGCGCGATCTCCGCAGTGGAGGCGCGCGCGTTCTCGCGCAGTAGCGACAAAAGCAGCTCATCGGGTGTGGAAATACGCATATCGCCGAATATTACCGTCGTTTTGACCAGATGCGCCGTGATTTGGTCAGATCATCTCTTTCGGCTGGAGCCAATCTGGCGATAATTGTTGATTGCCTGCCGAAACGCGCATCCCAGACCGCGATGTCGCCACAGGCACCCGACGCCAAGGACCGAATCCATGACCCTGCTCAACTCCCTCGCACCGCTGCGCGCCCACGGTAAAGCCCGTACCAAAGGCTTGGCCGATGACGTGATCCTCGACTTCGCCGGGCGCGACCCGCAACTGGGCGAAGTGATCGAAGCGGCTGCCGCCGAGTTCGAACGCGTACGCGCCGAATTCCCCGCGCTGCTGGCGCTGGACGAAGATGCGCAGACCATCGAAATCCAGTCCGGCTTCATCAATTTCTATTCGCACGATGCAGCTAAT
>RCMY010003247.1_pt1 | contig 14467 bp, 13 predicted proteins | sample 2041341 | NCBI WGS metagenome assembly RCMY01 (sample SAMN09708234, study PRJNA481090) | Marine sediment metagenome, whole genome shotgun sequencing project.
AATCCCGGGATAGTCTCCCAGAGTGATCTTTCTAAACTTTCCAGCAACCCGTTTTCGAACAATCCAACGACATTTACCTGTCGATCCTTTTACAAAGCGCAATCCCACGCAATCACTATCTGCGAGCTCCACTCGTCCTCGCGATGGTGCTTTCACTGCTTTCAATTTAGCATCAGTAAGCTTTATTTGATTTGGCATTTTGTCCTCTAAAAAACGTGCTACCCGGGTAGCATTTCGAGAGGATACTATGGGATTATCTGGAACATATCAAGAACATTATTTCTCAATTATATAATTAATTCAGATGTTTAGAGAAAATGTGGGACATCAGAAAATCGGCTTAAAAAAACTTTTAATCAGTAGGTCGCTGGTTCGAACCCAGCAGGGCTCACCATCTTTTCCGCCATTCTGGCTGATTTAGTGGTCTTTATCAATTTCTCATGTCCGTCATATGTCCGTTTGCTGACATATATATTTGTATTCCTTTATTTAGAGTAGGCGCGCCGCTGAGGATGAGGTGACGCGCGAGCATGCTCCCGAAGAGGGTTAGAAAACCCTAACTCGAGCAACGACGGGAGAGCGAGCCGAGGGTGATGTCATCGACGACCACTTACGGATCAATCGCGCGCAGCATTTTCGCCAGCCAGTAACTGCGCTGACTCCATTCGTCGGGGCGTTGGATAGATTCGGGACATGGTCTCCACATCCGAAGCCACGACAATCGAAGGCGTTACCCTGGTTCAAAATATTGGTGAAGCGCTCCAAGCCATCGTTTCGGAAGTAACCGATGTTTCTGATTTGATGGATGAGATTGCCGCTGCCGCTGCACGGCAGGCCACCAGAATTTCCGAAATCTCCGCGATGGTCGAGGAGAGCACAGCTTTTTCGCAAAATCTCTTCAACGAGACCAGGCGCTTGCTCCCGCAACTTTCATTTTTCGATCTGGGCGAAAACGAAGCAAGAAACCGTTTGCGACTGGCGTCATGATCTCGTCGCCCGCGTCTGTTTCACGCCGCCCGACGACGATCCCAACTAGGCAGCGCAATCAGTCGTCGACTCGTTCTGCGCCAGTTTCAGATTGTCTCTGTTATAGATGTCCGGGAAATAGCTGACCGAACCGTCTGCCGCTGCTTCTGCAGTAAAATAGGCGATATAGACGGGGAACGGCTGTGTGGTGGATAATTTTGTCGTCTTGCGACTGGTCAGAATATCGTCGACCTGCTCTTCTGTCGCCGATCCCGCGAATAATGTTTTAACCAGATCGATCGCTCCGCCCACTCGGATACAGCCATGGCTGAAAGTCCGCACCGGTTCAGAAAACCGATTCTTGTTCGGCGTGTCGTGGAGATAGATGCTATAAGCGTTGGGCATGACCAGCTTCATCTGCCCGAGCGCGTTGCCGGGACCAGGCCGCTGCCGGTAACGTCCATCCTGAAAGACATAGCCCCTGCTCCGCGCCCTCGCCGGATTGTTGCGCACCATCGAGCTGATGCCTTCCGCGGCAATCGATGTCGGGATTTCCCACCAGGGGTTCAAGATTGCGCCGCTCACCGTCGCGTCAAATATCGGGGTCGGAGAACTGGCCTTGCCAACGATGACCGGCCATGTCCGGATGGCCTTGTCATTCTCCCACAAGGTCACTTCAAAACTGGCGGCGTTCACCAGCAGATATTTGTCACCCATGATGAGCCGCATCCAGCGCCATCGTTCCAGATTTAGCGCCAAGGTAGCGCGTTTCGCTTCATCAACTTCGGTAGCATAAGCTTCGCGCAGGACTTGATAATGGGGATTGCGCGGGCGCAGTGCCTTGAAATATGCCGTGAGATCATTGCGGACCAGTGCCTGTAATAGCAATTTCTGAGTATCGATTTTCCGGTCGTCGCTGCTGATCCGCCATTTCGCCCGGACCGACGCGGGCGAACATCCTTCCAGATGGGCCATCATCAACTCGTTCGCCGCGACCGTCGCCAAACGCGAACGCCGGTATGGATCAGTAGCGGAATTGGGTTGATCGAAACTGGTTATTACGCAATTTCCTAAGCCTTCTGAAGACCTTGCATCGACCAGTTGCTGCAATTCGGTGATCTGGGCTTCGGTCCAGATCAGGTGATTTTCGTCTTGTGCCGAGGCGGATGCCGAAAGCAATATGCCGCCCAAAATAGCTGATAATATTCTCATCTGCTCTCTATTCCGTTCATTGTCAGGCGTAGCTATAGGTAGAGTTACTTAATCCCCTGTACAGGAAAAAGCTGCTATAGAAGGTTTATGAAGAGAAGAAATTTTATAACCGCTGGCCTGATCGGCTTCGCTGGCGCCGCTTATGGGCTTGGTTCCCGGTCGCAGGCAGCCAGCAATATTATATCGCCAATACCAGCGCGTCCTAACATTATGCCGCAGCCCGGTCCGACAACATTGATCGACCGCGCCAAGGCGGCAATGGCGACCCATCAATCATCCTTATTGCACCAAGACAGGATCGGGATTGCCGACTATTCGCTGCACTCCGCCAAGGAACGTTTTCATATTGTCGACCTGACCAACGGGACAACCCAATCCTTTCTGGTTGCGCATGGTAAGGGCTCCGATCTCCGGCATACCGGCTGGCTGCAGGAATTTTCCAACGTGCCGGGATCAGAAGCCTCGTCGGGCGGCAGCTACATCACCAGCGAGACTTATGTCGGCAAGCACGGCACTTCGCGCCGGCTGAAAGGTCTCGACCCGAGCAACAATATGGCAGAACCGCGCGCGATCGTGATCCACGGCGCATGGTATGCCGAACCGGAAATGGTCAATTCACACGGAAAATTGGGCCGCAGCCAAGGCTGCTTTGCCTTTTCCGAAAGCGACCTACCAGTCATATTGGAGCGACTGGGACCGGGCCGCCTTCTCTTTGCCGACAAGGCGTAACAGGCGATTTAAACGCTTTCTTTTCATGTATTTTTCAAGAATTCGGCCTCGGGCTTCGAAACTGCCTAGCCCCCGCGGCCTGAAGATCCCGACCCGTCCGGATCCTGCCCGTGCATGCTCCTCGGAGAGCGTACCCGGCACGGACATTATCCTTCAGGTTTTCTATTGCTCGTCGGGTCGTTTGATCGACGGTCCGATATCCTCCAACACCTTGCGGGCATCAAACGCGCGGGATGCGTCCTTGCGTATGGTACCGCGGTGCATCACAATTTCCGCTTCCGCCTCGAACCGCTCCACGGTCCGCACATCGGTATCAAAGGACCAGAAAGGATCGCTGCCATAAGGATGCCAGGTCGACCAAGTGCCGCTGCGATAATAGCGCCAATGCGGCCGCCAGTTGACGTAGGCAGAACCGTACCAAGGATCGTAGCGCGCGGAACGCTCTACATAGGTTTGCCGATCCGTTTCGGTCGTGTGGTCGGTGATCCGGAACCAGTCATAGCCGTTCTGGAAAGTTAACTCCGCGGCCCGGTATAGCAGATAGCCCTCGACCGTTTCTCGCGACGTGAACGTATTTCCGGCAAAATGGACGCGATAGCGGCTCTCGCCGAGACGCGTATCAGAATAGCCGCCGGACACACGCTGGCCCGAGATTTGCGGCTGATAGGGAGTCGCGGTGGCACAGCCGAGCAGCAACAGCGTCATCAGCATCGCAACTGTGTGGGAAGCCGCTTTGGAAATAGTTGCATGATCCTTCATGGTCGCTCCTTCTGATGTTGCCGCTCCAGCGGCTGATAAGCTGTCATTCTCGGGCTATGCCGTTCGTTTGTCGCTACGTAATTATTCGTAAGACCAATGTCTCCGGTCCGTAACAATACCTATCGTCCGGACCATCTTCTCGACCTAGAAAGTCAGCAGACAAATAGATGATTGGAGAACGAGATGCTGGTGCGCAAGGATAGCAAGATAATCGCGGTTGATGGCTCCCGCATGGCGATGTTCAAAAATGTCGGAGAAGCTTTCGAACCTGTGCTCGAGCTGATCGAGGAGCATAAGAACCCGTCGCTGCGCACGTCTGAACTCGGCACCGACAAACCGGGCCGGAGCTTTCAAAGCAAGTCGCCAAGCCGGGGCGCACATGAAGTGACGGATATGCACCAACAGGAAGAAGACCGGTTCGTGACCGAAGTGGCCCAAAGAATCGAACAAATTGTCGGAGATAAAAATGTCGGCGTCATCCTCGTCGCCGCGCCACGCGCTCTGGGTGTTATCCGGAAACATCTGAAACCCGAAACGAGCGCTCGACTGCTTGCAGAAATTGCCAAGGATTTCGGACCTGATGCCGCCGAACCTCTGGCAAAAATGCTCGCCAAACATGAAGTTTGACAGTTTGCTGTCGTTCATTTTTTGACGCAGAGAATTCCTCTCTGCGACTCTCGCTGATCCTTCAGTCTATCCCCTTTCCCCGAGGCATTGGCTATGACGCATATTGACGAATATCGCTCCCGGCTTGGCACCGCCGACGAGGCGGTGCGCGGGCTTAAGTCCGGAGCGCATATAGCGATGGGCATGGCCACAGCGGAGCCGCCGGCCTTGCTTGGCGCGCTGGCCGACATGGCGGAAAATGGCGCGGTCGACGATATCAAACTATGGTATTTTCATTCGATGAATCATGCCGGAGAAACATTGTTGAGGCCTGACCTGCTCGGCCGGATTCGTCCGCGCTGCATGTTTCTAAGTTCCATCGAGCGCAAATTGCTTAGCGATCAGACTCCCGGAGAAAAAAGCCTGATCGAATTTGTCCCGGTCGCGTTCAGCGATTCCCCCGGGCTATTCGCAAAACAAGTGTCGCTCGACCTCTTTGTGACCACCGTGTCGCCGATGGACAAGCATGGCTGGTTCACCTTTGGCACCAGCAATGACTATTCCACCGCCGCTGCCCGCAGCGCGAAAAAACTGGTGGTCGAGGTCAACCCGAATATGCCGCGGGTATTTGGCGCGTCGCTGCTGCATATTTCCGAAGTCGATGCGATTGTCGAGAATGATACGCCGCTCGCCGAAATCCCCGTTCCCGCTACATCCGCCGAAGAGGCCAAGGTTGCAGCTACTATCGCAGATATGATCGATGACCGGTCCTGCCTGCAAATGGGAATAGGCGCGCTTCCCGGTGCGGTTTGCGCCTTGCTGCAAGACAGGCGCGATCTTGGTATTCATACCGAACTGATGACCCCTGCTCTCGCCAGCCTGATCCAGTGCGGCGCGGTGACTAACCAGGCCAAGACCACTTATCGCGGGCGTAGCGTCTTCACCTTTGCCATGGGCGACCGGGCCTTTTATGATTTCCTCGACGACAATCCGGCGATGCACAGCGCGCCGGTGAATATTGTCAACGATCCACGGCATATCGCGAAGAACAAGAATGTCGTGTCGGTCAATGCCACTTTGCAAATCGATCTTGGCGGAGCGTGCAATTCGGAACATTTGATGGGGCGGCAATATAGCGGCTCTGGCGGTCAGCTCGACTTCGTCCGCGGCGCTAATGCGTCAAAAGGCGGCAAGTCGATCATCGCCTGCCAGTCCACCGCACGCAACGGCACGGTCTCGCGCATTGTCCCCCGACTGGACGGGCCGGTGACGACGCCGCGCAACGACACCCATATCGTGGTGACCGAATATGGAGCGGTTGATCTGAAGGGCAGATCGCTAAACCAGCGCGCCGACGCACTGATCGGGCTCGCACACCCCAAATTCAGAGATGAATTGGCTAACGGCCTATAGGATATATTCCGGTCAACCCATTGCAGGTCAGGCGCTTGAAAATCTAGCGCTCGCCTCTGTTCTCGGCATAGGATTGGACCAAGGGGAATAGTGCAAAAGCAATCTGGGCACCGAGACCAATACGGTTTTCCGGCAAATCAAATGCCACGAAAAACTCGGTCACAGTCCCGTCTAGCAGCAACAGCGCGATCAGCACCTCTCCAGCCATCACCAAAGAAATGGCAACGCCCCCCATCACCAGTCGATCATAGATGGCCGGCGAGATATCCAGTCGTCCGGTCAAGAACCGGCAGAGAAACCATGCAAACAGAAGCATCAACGGGATTTCGATAAGAACCGCAACCACGACACCAGTGTAAGGCACCAGAAAGAACATGCGCATTGCGCCCAAAACAAATCCAAGCGTGAATACGCCCAGAAAATAGAAGGTGCCGGCTTTCAGGACATTGGCCATGATTGACTCTTAGGCCGGGCCGCGGCGACCGAAATATACGTAAACACCCTGATATTGCGGAGATGCCCGGTCGATTATCATATCCGTTTTCCGAACCGAGGCGGTGCAAACCATTGAAGCATTTCAATCTTCCGACATTGCCACATCTCGCCACGAAACCGTCCGTCGAAAGCACCGGCCTCTCGGTAATCTCGGTCAGCAAGAAATTTGGCAAAAAAACGGTCTTGAACGATGTTTCTTTCAATGTCGGGCCATCAGAAATTGTCGGTTTGCTCGGCCCGGACGGAGCGGGAAAGACGGTAACCTTCTACTCGATACTCGGCTTGTTGCAGGTGAACTCGGGCCAAATCATTCTTGATGGCGAAGACATAACCAAACTGCCTCTCGATCGGCGCGCGCTTCGCGGCTTGGGATATTTGCCGCAAGAAGCCTCGATTTTCCGGGGACTGACGGTCGAGCAGAATATCATGACCGTGCTCGAACTATTTGAAAAGAATCCGGTTTCCAGAGCGCATAGACTGGATGAGCTGCTGGCCGAGTTCCATATCGACTATGTCCGCAAAGTTCCCGCACGCGCCCTTTCGGGCGGAGAAAGACGCCGCTGCGAGATTGCCCGGGCAATGGCAGCCAACCCGAGCATCATGCTGTTCGATGAACCCTTTGCCGGGATTGATCCGATGTCGGTCAGGGATATCAAGGCGATGATCACAAGTTTGGAGAGCCATGATGTCGGCATATTGATCACCGACCAAAATGTGCGGGAGATGGTCGACCTACTCGATCGGGTCTATATCCTGCATGAAGGGCACATCGTGTTTGACGGCACACCAGAGGCCATGCTGGAGGATGAAACCGTCCGCCGCCTGTATCTCGGCGAAGAGTTTTTCCACCAGGCATAATGGTGACTAGCTAGCGAGGAACCATCCGGGACGCTTGCCCGGGGTTGTCGGCGCCACTGTAACTGTATCACTGCGGGAGATCCATCGATCGCAAATCCTGCATCCGTATAATCCCTGATACAGCGAATAATGCCGAACAGATAAGATAAGAAATCTGCGGGAAATTTGCCCAATCAGGAGAGATCATATGAAATCCGTGCTACTTTATGTGAATGACGATGCCGGCCTTGATGCACGTTATCAGGCCGCGCTGGATCTGACCCGCGCGCTGGACGGGCATCTCCATTGCCTGCGTGCCAACCCTTATAATCCGCAAATGGCGTTCGACGGAGTTACCGGCATGTCGGTGATGTACGACATCGGCAAATATGCGCGTGAAATTGATCTGCAATTGAAGGCGGAGATTGAAAAACGGCTGGCCGGAGAAGACGTGCCGTGGGATTATCGGGAAGCCAATGCAGACCCGGCAAGAGGACTTGCCAGAAACTCCGCACTGGCCGACCTGATCGTATTGAGCTCATCCAGCGGCGTTAAAGACAACACGGTACCATTGGGTATCTTGGGAGACGTGGTTCTCGACACCAATATTCCGGTGGTGGTCCAGCCTGACGGCGTAAAAAAATTCGATGCCGCCGGGCCGGCTGTGGTCGCCTGGAATGGCAGTTTCGAAGCGGGCAACGCCCTGCGTGCAGCGGTTCCCCTGCTCAAGCTGGCCAGTGACGTGCACATTGTTGTGGTCGAGGAAGACAAGGACCATGACCTACCGCCGCTCGATGCTTCAGAATATCTATCGAGACACGGGATAGCATCGCAGATTCATGATCTGGAAGCCAAAAATTCTTCGGTTCAGGCAGTGCTTCTGTCCACCGTCGAAACCTTGGGCGCCAGCTATCTGGTGATGGGTGCCTATGGCCACAGCAGGGCGCGCGAGTTTTTACTCGGGGGCGTCACCCGAAGCCTGTTCCGCGATTGCCCAGTGCCGCTGGTGGTGGCCCATTGATCCTGGAAACATGCGTTCCGATAGGAAGATTTGAATGAGCGGTGTCAGCGTTAAATTTCATGGTGCGGCGGGAACGGTTACCGGGTCCTGCTTTGAGATCAAAGGAGCCGGCAAGACGATATTGGTCGATTGCGGCATGTTTCAAGGCACCCGGTCGCTAGAAGCGCTGAACCATGAACAACTGCCGTTTGATCCGAAAACGATCGATGCGGTTTTGCTGACCCACGCCCATCTCGATCATAGCGGAAGGCTGGCCTATCTCTATGCCAGCGGCTGCAAGGCCAAAACATTTTGCACCGCGCCGAGTGCCGATATCCTGAAACCACTGTTGCAGGACTCCGCAAAACTGCAGGCCGCTGATGTCGAGCGTCGGAACCGCCGGGCGGACCGGGCAGGATTGCCACCATTCATTCCCCTATATGATGGCAAAGATATCGCGAAACTGCACAAAAACGTCCGTACCGTTACCTATTGTGAAGAACATCAACTCGGCAATGACGTGTCGTTCCGTTTCTGGGATGCGCGTCATATCGTCGGGTCGGCATCGATCGAGATCAATATCGCGGGCCAGCGATTGCTGTTCTCGGGTGATATCGGACCCGGTCGGGCGATCAATTGCACCTCCTCTGAAATCGGTGGCTATGACCATGTGATTTGCGAATCCACTTATGGCGACCGGGAGCGCGAGCTCATACTCGTCAGCGAGCGCCGTGAGACGCTGGCGCGCCATGTCGAGGAAGTAATGGCAGCAGGCGGAAACCTGTTGATCCCGGCATTTGCGCTGGAACGGACACAAGCGATACTCGAAGATTTTGATGCCCTGTTCGAATCAAAACGTCTCGCGCCGGTAAATGTTTTTCTCGACTCGCCACTGGCCCAGAAAGTCACGATGGCGGTGATGCGCTACCGCGATAGCGGCACCGACATGCTGAAGCGGACCAATATCCGGTTTATCGAGAATACGGCGGAATCCAAAAAACTCAACCGGATGACCGGGATTGTCATCATTGCCGGATCCGGCATGTGCGAAGGCGGCCGGATCAGGCATCATCTGGTCCGCAACCTGCCCAACCGACAATCGCGAGTTCTATTGTCAGGCTATCAGGTTTCCGGAACTCTGGGGTCTGTCCTCAGAGACGGGGCAAAGCGCGTGCGCATCTCCGGTAATGATGTCAACGTGAAGGCGGGGGTTGCGATGCTCGATGGCTATTCCAACCATGCCGATCGCAGCGGGCTGGTCGAATGGATAAAAGATCGCACGCCGATCAGAGGCTCGCTTTTTCTTGTCCACGGGGATCCCACCGCACTCGCCAGCCTTTCCGGAACCTTAAGTGAAATTCCGGATCTGCCAGCTACCATCATCCCGGCGCTAGGCGAGACCTGGGCATTGCAACCGGCCACACCTGCCATCCGTCAGTCTGCCGGTCGCGCGGATGCAGCGGATGTGACCGCTTCCCGGGACTGGGTATCGAAACTCGCAGCTTTGCGCGCAGAAGTGGAGGACAAGATATCCAGACAGCCGACCAATCAGGATCGCGAAAAAATGCTCGCGGCGCTCAGGCGGGCGTTGGATAGCGTAAACTGATCCAGTCTCTATTTTCTCTCGCGTACCATCAGCACATCTTGAGCAACCCAGCCGAGCACATGCTGCGCATTGCTGCCTAATGTCGCGCGGGACAGTGCCCCGCGTCCATGGGTTCCCAAAACCACCAGGTCCGATTTGGTCGCAGCGATCTTGCGGTACAAGACTGCCCCGAGATCGCCCTTCTCGATTGATCCGTTCAGTCGATCTAAAACCGCGTCGGATAGGGAGCGTTGGGCGAGGAAACGAGTCAGGGACGTCTGCTCTTCGGACTTTACGTCCTGGGCGACCTGATCGGAACTCAGCCACGCGCTATATGGTTCGTGGTAGGCGTGGACCAGATGCAGTTTGGGATCAGGGAATAGTTCGGCAGCTGCGTTCAGTGCCTGCAGCGAACAATTCGAGAAATCGGTAGCGATCAGAATATTTTTATAGGCATTTTTGGGGCGCCGTTTCACCACCAACACCGGCACTGAAGCTTTCCGGATCAGTTGATCAACCGGGCCACCAAGCAGAACGTCCCCGATGCTATTATAGCGAGCAACGCCGGTCACGATCAGATCACATTTTTTCGACTTAGCGGTTGCCATGATGGTCGCGGCGACATCGCCGGCCTTGACCATTATCTCGACCTCCGCCTTGTGCTGGGGCAATTCATTTGCAATTTGTATCTCGATTTCGCGGATATTGGTGGCAGGATCCTTTGCCCGGACGGGATCAAGAATGTGGAGCAGGATCAATTTCGTGCTCCACTGCTTTGCGAGCATCAACGCCCGGTCGAGCGGCCGATCACAACGTGCCGACAGGTCGGTTGCCAGAAGAATTGATTTATGGCTCATGATACGGCCCCTCATTCGAACTAATGCATCCACATCGGGCCGAACGCGCAATCGTCTCCGCCCATATTGATAGGGATAATATCTCCGAGCTACAGACTGAATCAGTGGTGTTCCCTAGGTGATTTTACCTATTCCAACCTTTTGTGCAAATCTTCCGATGTGCGTGACCTACCCTGAAAAAGGGGTGCTGATGTGCCGAATTTTCGGACTCATTGTCCTGAGCGCTGGGTCGCTACCTTTAACCCGATCGGAGCCAGCCGGGAGAAAGGCTATGCAGTGGGAGGCAGCTTTGATTGACCGTTAGCGATCGCTGTCAGAATCGATTGGGCAAAGCCGTGCAATGTGTCATCACGCGCGCCCATGATGACAATACGGTCACCGGGCTTCGCGATCCCGACCATATTATCACCGCAATCTTGCCTCTCGGCGAAATATTCTGCGTTACCACCGGCTGCGATTATCGCGTCGACAATGGACTCACTGCCCAGCGTACGATCAACCGTACCGCCGAAATAGACCGGATCACATAATATGACCCGGTCATCACCGTCGAGGTTTTCGGAGAAAACCCCGGCAAGCTCTGCGCCCATTTTCTTGATCGGTCCAAACCCGTGCGGCTGAAAGAAAGCAATGACCCGACCCGGAAATGCCTTCAGCGTCGCGAGCGTCGCCGCGATCTTGTCGGGATTATGGCCAAAATCGTCGATCACTGTAATATCGTTCGCGGTTCCGACAATATCGAACCGGCGCGCAAGGCCGACAAAAGTTTCAATCGCCGCTATCGCGCGGTCGACGGGCACACCGATCGCACAAGACGCCGCTATGGCAGCCAGCGCATTGGCGATATTATGCCGGCCCGGAACCTGCAGAACGACCGGATAGTCCTTGCCACCGGTCCGCATCGTAAAACTGCTGCCGAGCGATTTTTCCTCGACATCGAAAGCCCGATAGTCCGCACCTTCAGAAAATCCGAAGCTGCGCGCATTTTCCGGCCCGCAAGACGTAACCAGCGCCAACGATTCCTCGTCATCATTGTTCCAGACTGCGTATCGCGCTTTAGCGATGAAATCGCCGAACAAAATTCTCAATTCCTCGAGGCTTTTGTGATCGAGGCTGACATTGTTGAGCACCGCGATTTCGGGATCGAACAGAGCGATGGAACCGTCGCTTTCGTCAACTTCGCTAACCATCAACTCGCCGACTCCGACCCGGGAGCTGGCAAACGGAGCATCCTCGTTGACGAAATTTTTCATCACCGCACCGTTCATGATCGTCGGATCACATCCCGCCTCGGTCAAAATCCAGCCGATCATTCCAGTGACCGTAGACTTGCCGCTGGTTCCGCCTACCGCGATGCTGCGCGGTGCAGCGTTGAAATGCTCAGCCAAAAGTTCGGCACGGGTCATCCGCTTGCAACCCAGTGCAATAGCGCGCGCGACATCCGGAACACTATCCTCAATCGCTGCAGAAGCGATCAATATCTGGTTGCCATCAACCAGGCCGCTGCCGTCCTGATGAAACAGCTTGATGCCCCGGTCCTGGAGCCATTGGAACTTGTCGGCCAATCGCCCCTGATCGAGGGCCCGGTCGGATCCGGCGACCCTTGCGCCCGCTGCTTTGACGATCATCGCCAGAGGCAGCATGCCGGAACCGCCGATTCCACAAAAATAATAGGATTTGTCTTCGCTCATTTTTTCGCGCTATTGCTTCTCTATCTGTTTGGCAATGGCGCAAGGAACAAAATCTATCTCCTCACCAGTCCGCATCGGCATTTGTGCTCCGTCGACTCCCTTTGGCCGGGAAGGAGCCGACCGCGTTGTAGCGCTCGCGGCTGAGAGCCATCCGCAAGCCGAATTGATATTCGACGAGCAATGTTTTTACGAGCACGGACATTTTGCCGGCAGCGACAAACAGCGTCTCGAAACTTTCGTCTCCTTGGCCAACAATCCAGACCTCGACGCGATATGGTTTGCCCGTGGCGGCTATGGTGCAGCGCGGATAGCGGAAGCCGCCATCGACCGACTGGACAGCAATGCGGAACACAAAACATATCTGGGATATAGCGACGCGGGAAACCTGCTGGGCGCGCTTTATCGTCGGGGCATCGGCGATGTCGCTCATGGGCCGATGCCATCCGACATCGGTCGAGCGGGCGGGGAGAAGGCCATTCAAAGAGCGCTGGACTGGATCGTCCATCACCGGGCCGATACTCTTGAACCAAACCTGATCAACGGACAGAAATATGCCGCGTTCAATCTGATGACCCTCGCGATGATGACCGGCACAAAGCTGATGCCGGATTTGCGGGATCATATTCTTATCGTCGAAGAGATATCCGAATATCTTTACGCCTTTGATCGGGCCATGTTTCACCTTTGCAGCAATCTTGCAGGCAACGGCCTGACCGGTTTAAGGCTGGGTCGCGTCAGCGATATTCCAGAAAATGACCGCCCCTTTGGCGAAGATCCGGAAGCAATTGCCAAGCGATGGTCGGAGCTTAGCGGAATTGCCTACCTGGGCCGGTCGGAAATCGGACATGATGCGCAAAACCGCATCGTGCCATTCGGGCTTTTCAAAAGCTGAGCTATCAGTCAGCAGAAGATATATCTACGATGGGAAAAAGCCCCGAACTCAGGAGGCCTTTTCAACCGAGACATTGTCTCTGCCATGTTCGAATTCCGGCACCAGAGACTGGAGCATAGTGACGGCCGCGTCCGGATCGCGACAATCCAGAAGATTGGCAATTAAATCGTTCAGCGCATCCAAGGCAATGAAGGATTCATGAGCCTTCATTATCCGGGCGTGCAAAGTGGGTTGTGGATCGTTGCCGATGATCAATTCTTCATAAAGCTTCTCACCCGAGCGCAATCCAACTTCGACAATCTCGATATCGCCTTCAGGGTTTTGCTCGTCACGCACGGTCAAACCTGACAGCCGGACCATAGTTTCTGCCAAGTCCAGAATTTTGACCGATTTCCCCATATCCAGCACGAATACTTCACCGCCTTTGGCCATGCCCGCAGCTTGAATGACCAGTTGAGCCGCCTCCGGTATGGTCATGAAATAGCGCGTGACACTGCGATGTGTCAGAGTGATCGGGCCACCTTGCTCGATTTGGGTACGGAACAGCGGCACTACAGAACCACTGGACCCAAGGACATTGCCAAATCGCACCATGGAAAATTTGGTCCCGCTATCCTTCGCGGCGAAATTCTGAATTACCTGTTCGGCAGCCCGCTTCGAAGCGCCCATTACATTGGTCGGACGAACCGCCTTATCGGTGCTGATCAGAATAAAATCTTTTACCTCGGCCGCTTCCGCCGCTTCCGCCAGCGCCTGGGTTCCCAATATATTGTTTCGAATGCCCTCAATGGGGTTAGCTTCTACCAACGGCACATGTTTATAGGCTGCCGCATGGAAAACGGTGTCCGGTTTCCATTGCGAGAATATTTCGCGCAGCCTGGTGGCATCCACCACCGAACCCAAAATTGGGATCAATTCAAGCCTTGCTTCGCTTCGTGCCGCCGCCAATTCCTGCAGTTCTTTTTCGATCCGGTAGAGTGAATATTCTGACAAATCCAACAAGATCAGGCGATGGGCTCCCGAAACGGCGATCTGGCGACACAGCTCGCCACCGATAGATCCCCCTGCGCCGGTAACCAGCACTGTCTTGCCTACGATTGTCCGCCCGAATAACAACTCGTTCGGCACAACAGACTCTCTGCCAAGCAGGTCCTCGATATCGAGTTCACGAATATCGCTGAAGGAAACACTACCGGAGAATATAGCCTGCATCTTCGGCAATGTTTGAACATGGACCTTGAACTGGCGAACCTGATCCACGATTTGGCGCCGCTTTTTGCGATTGATTCTTGGCAAAGCCAAAAGAATATCGGTGATATTCTTTTTTTCGATCAGTTGTGGAAGTTGCCCACTCCAGAAGACTTTGTCGCCATCCAGTCGCTGACCGTTCAATCGGCGATCATCGTCAATATAACCGCATAATCG
>RCMY010003250.1_pt1 | contig 14465 bp, 17 predicted proteins | sample 2041341 | NCBI WGS metagenome assembly RCMY01 (sample SAMN09708234, study PRJNA481090) | Marine sediment metagenome, whole genome shotgun sequencing project.
TTGGTCGAGCGGGAAAAGCAGATCGAGGTGCCCAAATACCTCAAGCCGCGCACCGACACGCCGAAACAGACAGTCGGTTACGGCGGATGCTTCTCTTGCGTCTATTCCGTGCGCGGCGCGGGCGGATACCAGATGTTCGGTATCACACCGATGACGATCTTTGATGCCGACCAAAAGGTAAGTTACCTCAAGGACTTCATGGTGTTCTTTAAACCCGGCGACATCGTCAAATGGAAGCCGATCGACCGCGAGGAATACGACCGCATTCTCAAGAGCGTCGAGGATGGCACCTATACGCCGCGCATCGCATCCGTGACCTTCGATCTTGAAGAATTCAACACCGACATGGACGGCACCAATGCCAAGCTGATGGAGGCTCTCAATGACGTTTGAAGTCATCAAACCCGGCCTGTTGACCACCATTCAGGACATGGGACGGCCCGGCTATTTCCACCTCGGTATCCCCGAGGGCGGCGCGATGGACCGCGCGGCAATGCGCATTGCCAACATGCTGGTCGGCAACCCCGAGGATGCGGCTGGATTGGAAGCGGTGTTTATGGGGCCCGAGTTGAAATTCAACGACGACGCACTGGTCGCCGTGGCCGGCGCAGAAATGCCGGTCTTTGTGGATGGCGAGGAACGTGCCGGTTGGTCGTCCTTTCCCGTCAAGGCGGGGCAGACGCTGAAATTCGGCTATCTGAAAACCGGCGCACGCATCTATATCGCCATCGCTGGCGGCATCGACACGCCACTCGCATTGGGTAGCCGCTCGACCTATCCCATCGGTGCTTTGGGTGGCTTTGAAGGGCGCGCATTGGCGGCGGGGGATACCGTGCCTGTGGGCAAACCAACAGCCAAGGCCAAGGAACGCACGCTGGACCAATTCCTGCTGGCCAAGTTGCCCAAGCCGGTAGAACTGCGCGTTTTACCCGGCCTCTACTGGCATCGCCTGACCGAAAAATCGCAGAAGCAGTTCTTTGACGACGAGTGGAAAGTCGCCCCCGAAGCGGACCGGATGGGATACCGCTTTCGCGGCGGCACTCCGGTGGAATTCGTCGATCGCGAGCAGCCGTTTGGCGCAGGGTCAGACCCGTCGAACATCGTGGACGGGTGCTATTCCTACGGCTCAATCCAGATCCCCGGCGGGACAGAGCCTATCGTGCTGCACCGCGACGCGGTGTCGGGCGGCGGGTATTTCACTATCGGCGCGATCATTTCCGCCGATATGGACCTGATCGGGCAGCTACAGCCCAATACGCCGGTCAAGTTCCGGCAGGTGGATATGGCGAGCGCGCTGGACGCGCGCCATGAACGAAGCGCACGGCTGGAGAAAATCCGTAGCGCCCTCGGCTAAGCAGATCGTGCGACACGGCAAGTAAAAAGAGGCGGGCACAATGCTCGCCCATAAAAACCAACGGGAGAAACGATAGATGACCAGGATATTGACCAAACTCACCCTTAGTACGGCGTTGGCCGCCGCGCTACTGCCCGGCGCAGGCAGCGCCGCCGATGCGTGGTATCCCTACGAGGCCGAGGAAACGACGCCCGCCTTCGACCCCGAAGGCGAGCGCAGCCCAGTGACCTATGAGGCGCTGGAAAAGGCGGAAAAAGCGTGGAGCATCTGCGCCGCCTTGCCCCATATGAAGGACGCCTATTGGCTGGGCGTCGACTACGGTCTTGTCGAAGAGGCGCGCCGCCTTGGCGTCAAGCTGAACGTGACAGAGGCGGGCGGATATACCGAGTTGGCCACTCAGATCAGCCAGATCGAGGATTGCGTCGCGGGCGGTGCTGACGCGGTTATCGTTGGCGCAATTTCCTACGACGGGCTGAATTCGGTGATCGAAGAGGTCGCCGGCAAGGGCATTCCGGTGATCGACGTGATCAATGGCGTGTCGTCGCCCGATATCGCTGGCAAGGCGCTGGTATCGTTCAACACGATGGGCTCGGAAATCGGCAAGTATCTGGCCGAAAAGCACCCCGCAGGCAGCGACGAGGTCACTGTTGGCTGGTTCCCCGGCCCCGCAGGAGCAGGCTGGGTCGAGGCGGCGAATACCGGCTTCATGCAGGCGGTCGAGGGATCGGCGGTCAAGGTGCTTGAGCCGCGCTATGGCGACACCGGCAAGGAGGCGCAGCTAAAGCTGGTCGAGGACGTGCTGCAAGCCAACCCCGAAGTGAACTACATCGCAGGCACCGCCGTAACGGCGGAGGCGGCGCAGGGTGTGCTTCGCGCGCGGGGGTTGGCAGAGCAGACCGGCATCCTTGCCTTTTACCTGACACCCGGTGTCTGGACTGGGATTGAGCGTGGCTTTATCACCGCCGCGCCCGCCGACTCGATGGTCATTCAGGCGCGTATGGCGGTCGATCAGGCCGTGCGCATCCTTGAAGACAAGGAATACATCAAGCATGTCGGCCCCAAGATCTTTGTGATCAATCAGGACAATCTGGCAGACACGGACCGCTCCAGCGTGCTGCCGCCCGAAGATTTTTCGCCCGTCTTTTCGGTCGAGTGATCCAGACCTCTGCGTCCGGGCGGCCCTGTCCGCCCGGCGCATCCCTTTGAAAGGGCATCCACCCAACATGAGCGATACCCCCCTGATCCAGACCAAGGGCCTGACACGCACCTATCCGGGCGTGATCGCGCTGGACCATGTCGATTTCGACGTGCGGCGCGGCGAGGTGCATGTGCTGTTTGGCGAAAACGGCGCGGGCAAATCGACGCTGATCTCGCTGCTGGCGGGGGCCAATACACCCAGCGAGGGAGAGATCCTGATCGAGGGACGCCCCGTTCGCTTTGCCTCGGTCGCGGATGCTCAGGCGGCTGGCATCTATACCGTCTTTCAGGAATTCTCGCTGATCCCGACGATGACTGTCGCGCAGAACATGTTTCTGGGCCGCGAGCCGGGCATCGGCCCGTTTACCGATCACCGCGCCATGCGCCAGGGCGCGCAGGCGCTGCTGGATCAGCTGGGCTTTGACGTGCCGGTGGGCGAGGAAGTTGCGCATCTGTCGCGCGCGCAGCAGCAGATGGTGGAAATCGCCAAAGCATTTCACGGCGACCCCAAGGTTCTGATCCTCGACGAACCGACAGCGTCCCTGACCGACCGCGAGGTTGATCACCTTTTCAAGACGATCCTCAAGCTGCGCAAACAGGGCGTCGCGATCATCTATATCTCGCACCGCATCCATGAGTTCGAGCGGATTGCCGACCGCGTCACCGTCCTGCGCGATGGCGCATATATTGGCACCACCGCGATGGCCGACACCGACGAGGCCACGCTGGTCGAGATGATGGCAGGCCGCGCCATCCGCGACATTTATCCCGACATCCCCCACGCCCCCGCCGAAGCCGTGTTGGAGGTCGACAACCTGCGCGCGTGGGGCGTGCGGGGCGCGTCCCTGATCGCAAGGCGCGGCGAGGTTCTGGGCATGGCCGGGCTGGTCGGTTCGGGCAAATCGCGCCTGTTTCGCGCTATCATGGGCATCCAGAAAATCCGCAGCGGCACCGTGCGTTGGAAGGGCGAGGATATCACCGGCGCCGCCACGCGGAACGTGATCGGCGCGGGCATCCACTACCTGTCGTCGGACCGCAAGGGTGAGGGCCTCGACCTGGCCAAGAGCAGTTGGCAGAACCTCGGGATTGATTTGATGATGGGGCGCGAGGCGCGCGGTGTAATGATCCGCCCCCGCGCCCTGCGCAAGGCGGCCGCCGAGATATTCGAGACGGTCGAACTGCGCCCCAGCTACCGTCCCAAAGCCGTCGCGCAACTGTCGGGGGGAAACCAGCAAAAGGTGCTATTTTCCAAAAGCTTCGGGCATGAAGCTGACCTATATATATTCGACGAACCGACGGTTGGCGTCGACATGGGAACACGCGCCGCGCTCTACCGGCTGATCGGCGGTATCGCCGCGTCGGGCAAGGCGGTGATCGTGATTTCCTCGGACCTGCCCGAGGTGCTGAACCTTGCGCACCGCGTGCTGGTGATGGCCGAAGGGCGCATCACTGCCGAGCTGACCGGCGAACAGCGCACCGAGGACAACGTGCTGCGAAACTTCTTTAGTGAGACGGGAGAGACTGCATGACGACCGCCACAGGCGACGACGACACAAAAGACAACCTGCTGAAACGGATGTTCCTCCGGGTGGGCGTGCTACCTTTTTTCCTCGGGATCGCGCTGATCGTGTTCACGATCATGTCGGACAAGTTTTTGACAATGCAAAACCTCGTCAATGTCGGGCGGCAATCAGTTTACCTTATCCTCGTCTCGCTGGGGCAGATGCTGGTGCTGATTTCGGGCGGCTTCGATCTGTCGGTCGGCACGGTAATCGCGCTCAGCTCGGTCGTGTCGGCGACAGTCATGGTGGCCATGGTGCCCGTGTTTCCCGATGCCGTGTGGCTGGCCATCGCCATCGGCGCGCTGGCAGGGTTCGGCGCGGCGCTGGTCGTGGGCGGGATCAACGGCATCGGCGTTGCGGTATTCGAGGTGTCGCCCTTCATCATGACGCTGGGCGTTTCCTCGGTCGGCGCGGGCCTTGCCCTGTTCCTGACAGGCGGCGTCCCGGTGTCGGGGTTGCCTTATGCGTTCGGCAATGTCTTTGGCTTTGGCCGGTTCTGGGGCGTGCCGGTGCCGGTAATCGTTGCGACAGTCTGCGTCGCGGTGATGTGGGTTTTCATGGCGCGCACGCGCCTTGGCGCGCAGATCTATGCGGTGGGCGGCAACATCAAGGCCGCGCATCTGTCGGCGATCAACACCAAGCGCACGCTGATGATGGCCTATATCCTCTGCTCGCTGATCGCCGCGCTTACTGGCCTCTTGCTGACCGCACGCGTCGAGTCGGGCGAGGCTAATCTGGGCGGCACCATTGCGCTGGAATCCATCGCCGCCTGCGTGATCGCAGGGGTCAGCCTGCGTGGCGGTCTGGGGCGCGTTGAAAACGTGGTGCTGGGTGGTTTTTTTATCATCCTCGTGCAGAATGGGATGAATCTGGCGCAGGTCAGTTCCTACATGCAGATGGTGCTGCTGGGCGCGCTGCTAATCCTCGCCGTGATCTTTGATCAATTGCGGTTCCGCATGATTATGAGCGGGCGCTGATCGGCCTCCTTTGTTTTGGAACCCGACGCCGTCCCGCTGCGTATTACTCTTATACAGGCGCGGCGGCATTTCAGGCTTCCGCGCCGAAGGAATTTGCAGAAAGGACCACGGCATGACCGAGAAGTTCACAGACTACCTCAGCGACAACGCGCGCGAAGCGTCGATCAACCACCTGAACACCGCCCTCGCGACTGGCATCCAGTTGCAGCTGGCGCTCAAGCAGGCGCATTGGAACATCAAAGGGCCCAGCTTTATCGGTATTCACGAGCTTCTGGACGAAGTCCGGGCCCGGATGGACGAGCATGTCGACACGATTGCCGAGCGCTGCGTGATCCTTGGCGGCACTGCCGATGGCACGCTGGATGGCGTTGAAATGAACGGCAAGCTGGACGCATATCCACGCGATGCCGTGCATCAGGACACGCATATCGACGAGTTGAAGAAGCGGATGGTGCAGTTCGTGTCGCTGGTGCATGAGGGCATCAAGGAAACCGGTGATGCGGGCGACGAGGAAACTGCTGACCTCTACACAGCCGTCAGCCGGGGCGTCAGCAAGGATGCTTGGTTCATCGGGGCGCACCACACCAACGCCAAGAAATAGGCGTCACGAGTTTTCAGTTTTTGTTAATGAGTTTTAGGGGTGGCCAATCGGCCGCCCCTTTTTCATGCGGCGCTACAGCAAGCGGCTGGCAGCAAAGGCCAACAGGAATCCGACAGCGGCGATTGGCCCCGAGAGCGCGTGGATTTCGTCGAAGGCCTCAGGAATCATCGTGTCGATCAGCATGACAAAAATCGCCCCCGCCGCGCAGGCAATCGCGGCTGCGATGACCACCGGACCCATCTGGCCGATCACCAAATAGCCCAGCCAGGACGATAGCGAACAGGCCAGCGTGATGGCGATCCAGATGCTGAAAACATAGGCGGCGGACTTGCCCGCCTTTTTCATTCCGATCGTACTCGAGAGGCCTTCGGGAATGTTCGAGACGACAATCGCCAGCACTGTCACTAGCGCCACCCCCTCGCCGTCCAGCAGCGATATACCGATCGCCGCGCTTTCGGGAATGCCATCCAGCAGCGAACCGACGGCGATAGCCAGCGAGGCGGCAGCGCCCCGGCTAACCCCGGCGGTGCCGTCCGACAGCTTGCGCCCCCGCGCGCCCGCCCGCGCCAACACGGCGCCCGCCAGCGCATATAGCGTCCCGCCAATGGCGAAACCCGCCGTCGCGGCCCAGATGCCGCCCATTGCAAACGATTCGTCCATCAGATCAAACGCAAGCGCCGAGATCAGCACACCGATACCGAAGGCCATGACCGACGACGCGAGGATCGCAGGCAGCCGCAGGAAATATCCGATGGAGGCGCCTATCAGCAGCGCACCTCCGGCGACGAGGCCCCAAAGGGCCGCCTGAACGGGAAGTGACATCAGGATCACGGCGCGCCCTCATGCAGCCTTGGGCGCAATGCTGCGTCAGACACGCGGCGTATGCTGCTCGGGTGCGAATTCTTGCTTCTTGAAACAGATTTGCATCTCATACCAGCCTGCCTCTTCTTCGCTGCTTGTCATGCGGCAGTCGAGTTGCGCGCAGAACGCCTGTATCAGCTTGAGGCCGAGGCCCTGCTCGGTCTCGGCGCGCACGCCATCGCTATTGACGGTGTTGGCGATCTCGAACATGACCATATCCGGACCTGAGGGATCCGGGCGCAGGCGCACGCGGATAAGACGGCGCCCATCCACGCCAGCGGCGCCGTATTTCAGCGCGTTGGTGAACCCTTCGGCAGCCAGCATCGCCAGCGGTCCGGCCTGATCGGGGACCAGCGTGACGCCCTCCAACTGGAAATCCACGTCGAGGGGAACGCTGTCCCCCTCGCCTAGCGTGGCAAGCTGGCGCAGCAGATCACCAAGCAGCGTATCGACGCGCACCTGGCTGACCTGTGGTGTCTCGTATAGGCCGCGATGCACAGCGGCCAGGCTGGTCAGGCGGTCCTGCACCTTGCGCAGGGCATTGCGCGTGTCGGTATTGGTCGCGTTGCGGGCCTGCATGTTCAGGATCGACGACATCAGCTGAAGGTTGTTCTTGACCCGGTGGTGCACTTCCTTGATCAGCACGTCGCGTTCGTGGACGGTGTTTTCCAGATCGGCCTCGTCGCGGAGGACCTTCCGCGCCATGGTATCAAACGTCTCGCCGATTTCGCGCAGTTCGGTGGGGGCGCTGTCCAGCGCCTCGCTGCGGAATACGCGGCGACCCTCAGCAAAGTCGCGCATCTGGCGGCCCAGAACGCGGATGGGGCGGATTACCTGCAAGCGGATCGCCAACAGCGCAACGACCAGACTGATGAGCCACATCAGCAGCGGAAAAAGTAGCGTAAAGATCGAAAATGCGCGATCACGCACCAGGGGGCGCGCCGGTTGCCAACTGCCCAGCGCATATGCCTTGCCTTCGAGGATGGGCACGACGGCAAAATCGCGCGCCTTGCCGCCGCGGCTGGTTTCTGTGAACAACTGACTGCCCTGCCCGATCAGATCGGTCAGCTCCGTTTCTGCGGGCATGAATTTCTTGTACTCGCCCGGTCCGCCATCGGCGGTAAGCACGTCACCGTCTTCGTTGAAGGTCACGATCACCGCATCGCGCGCGATCGGGTCTGTAGCGCGTTCGGCAACCATGCTTGCAGACAGCATCGACAGGTTTACAACGCCCTTGAAAATCCCCTGCGTGGTAAAGACCGGCTGTTGGACGATCACCACCGGCAACCCACTGGCACCGCCCAGAGGATTGTAACTGATCGTCAGAGAGCCGCGCGTCATGGCCCGATCAAGGGCTGTTATACTCTTGAAATTGTAGGAGCTTCCAAAATTGTTACAATCCGATTTTCGGTTTGCGTCGATAAATCCGAGAAAGACAATCGCTCCGTTGCGCTCGGAGGTATGGCGCATGAGATCAGAACATACCGTGTCGTCGGGGCCCAGCACGGCCAGCGCATCTGCCAGGCCCTGAGTAATGCCATGCGCGCTCTGGATCGCCTCACGTTCGGGCGCGATGAGGCGCGCGGTCTGCGCGCTGAGGCCGGCGCGGTAGGTGTCGCGCGCGCTGGTAATGACGTTCTGGGTCTGGGCCACCGCGATGATCCCCAGCGGCAAAAGGGCCAGCGTCAACATCAGCGCCGTGCGCGGCAGCAACGCGTTGCGGCGGCGCAGTGACTGCCAGCCTTCGTCGGGAACAACTGCTTTGTCGGGCCTGACATCCTGCACGGGACTACATTCCCGGATTGCGACTGATTACGGCGACGGTGGCCTGATCGGTCAGTTCCATCGCCTCATCCTCGTGCATGTCCAGCATCTCAGCCAGACGCTTGCGCCCGCGATTAGCGCGGCTTTTGACCGTGCCGACGGCACAGTTGCACATGCGCGCAGCCTCTTCATAGGAAAAACCCTGCGCGCCAACCAGAATTAGCGCCTCGCGCTGTTCCGCCGGAAGCTGCTCAAATGCGCGGCGAAAATCGGCTAGGGCGAGGCGGCCGTCATGGGCAGGCTTTTCGGCCATGCGCTCGGTCATGGCGCCATCGACATCCGCTACTTCGCGCTTGGCCTTGCGCCGCTCGGAATAAAATGTGTTGCGCAGGATCGTGAACAGCCAAGCACGCATGTTCGTGCCGACGGTAAACTTGTCGATATTGGTCCATGCCTTGACGACGGTGTCCTGCACCAGATCATCCGCCCGCGCGACATCACGCGTCAGCGACAGCGCAAAGGCGCGCATCGGTTTGAGATGTAAAATGATTTCATCGCGCGGATCAATCTGCGCGGCATCACCATCGGATTTTCCAGATTTCATTTATCATCCTGCTCGCGCAGCTGTCGCAACAATTGCTCAAAACGATCAGGCACCTCGTCCTGAAGCATTTCATCGTAGACGCGCTTCAGACTGGCGTCGATCTGGTCTCGCTTGAGGGCGTTTGCCGGCGTTTTCCCGCCATCTCGATTTTCTTCGCTCTTGCGCACCATCTTCACGTCTGCCAATCCATAATCGTCGCTTTCGGTTCGTCTTTTTGCACATGTGTTGGAACTGAACGCACCGGCCACTTGTTAGTTCCCTGTCGCGTGATGCTAAAATATCATCACGTTTAGTTTAACTACCAGAGTATATACGGAGCAACGATGGGTAATCCTGATTCGAGCCTGCATTTTTCGCAGCAGATCGCGCGCCACCTTCCTTATCTCAGACGCTATGCCCGCGCATTGACCGGCAGTCAGTCCAGTGGCGACGCCTTCGCCGCTGCCACACTTGAGGCGATCCTGGAGGATCGCTCGACGTATTGCAGCGATGCCGCACCGCGCGTCGCGCTGTTCCGGGCGTTTCGTCTGGTCTGGCAGAGTGCTGGCGCGCCTGAGTCCGATCCCGGTGACGCGTCGGCCAAGCGCAACCTGGAAGCATCTGCGCAGGACCACATGCGGCAGTTGACCCCCGACACGCGTCAGGCCTTGCTGCTGAATTCGATCGAGGAATTCTCGCCGCAGGAAATTGGTGAGATCATGGACATCAGCGCATCGGACGCCGAAGGTCTGATTGCCGCCGCCCGCAAGGAAATCGAAAACAGCATGGCAGGCGACGTGCTGGTGATCGAGGACGAGGCGATCATCGCCATGGATCTGCACAGCATCGTCACATCCATCGGCCACAACGTCACCGGTATCGGCCGCACCGCCGATGCGGCGATCGAACTGGGGCTGAAAAAGACGCCGGACCTTATCCTGGCCGATATCCAGCTGGCCGACAACTCGTCCGGGATCGACGCGGTGAACGCACTGCTTGAGCAGATCGGCGATATTCCGGTGATCTTTATCACCGCCTTCCCCGAACGTTTGTTGACCGGCGACAAGCCTGAACCGGCCTTTGTCATCGCCAAACCCTACAGCGAGGATCAGGTTCGTTCGGCTGTCGGACAGGCGATGTTCTTTTCTTCGACCGAGACGCTGAAAATCGCGTAGACCTCGATGTCTGGGGGTTAACCTGCCAGATCATCAAAACGCCGCCTTCATCTGGATGAGGGCGGCGTTTCACATTTCAAGTCACCCAAGTTCTTAATCCCTATTTTCGCACGATGCGTATGATCAGTGCGATGGCAAACAGCACGATAAAGACGAAAAACAGAACTTGGGCGATCCCCGCCGATGCCGAGGCGATGCCACCGAACCCAAAGATTGCGGCGACAGCGGCGACAATAAAGAATACAATTGCCCAGTACAGCATGGCTATCTCCTTTGACGTTACACAGCGGTATGTTGCAGACACCGACCCGCGCCGATATCAATTCTGAAACGCGGCGACCTCCGCCCAGGTTCCGCTGTGCAAACTTTTGGCGCCGCCGGGAACTGCCCTGCACGTGGATGCGTTACTGCTTAGATTAGTGTTAGAAAATAAAGGAGGCCTCCATGGCTCAGAGCAAATCACCCGACAGCGACGACCTGAACGCTCAGATCGCAACCCTTCGTCAGGATATCTCGACCATTACCGATACGCTTGGTGCGATGGCCAAGGCGCAAAAGGACGGCCTGACCGACGCCGCACACAAGCGTCTGGACGAGGCCCGCGCACGCGGCGCCGACGCGATTTCTAGTGCTCAGGCGCAGGCCAACGCGCTGAACGCACAGGCGCATGAGTTCATTCAGGAAAAGCCGGCTCTGTCGCTTGGAATGGCTGCTGCGCTGGGATTTGTGGTGGGCATCCTGACCACAACGCGGCGCTGAGCCGCATGATGGGTCTGATTTCAGCCGTCAAACATCGCTCAGCGCGCGCAGTAAAGCGCGCGCTGATGCGCGCGGTCGGCGCCGTCTTCCTGTTGGTCGGTATTGCGTTCCTAACATCGGCGGGCTGGATCGTTCTGGCCGAGGCATACTCGACGCTGTTCGCGGCGCTGATTATCTCGGGGGTTTTCCTCGGAATAGGTCTGATCCTGCTCGGCATCGCCGCCACCTCAAGGGAACGTCGTGAATACGATGCCGAGGATGCGCTGCTGCGCGATCCTGCAGCCCCGCCCGCGCCCGGCACAATGTCGCCGCTGGCCGAAGCGTTCATCATCGGTCTTAACGCCGCACAAGCGGTGCGCGGTCGACGCTGACGCACAAGTGCCCGGCAGCAATGCCGGGTCACTCTCGCTCGAAATCCCTGCTCATGTGATCTGCAACGAACGCGCCGCGCTGGCCCATCGGCTTGTCCGGGCCGCGCGTCGTATCTTTGCGCTGCTGCAGCTCCAACTCCGCGTTGAGGGCCGCGCCCAGAAGGCAAACGAAAGCGCTGATATAGAGCCACAGCAACAGTACGATCACCGCGCCCAGCGAGCCGTAGATCTTGTTGTAATTCCCGAAATTTTGCAGATAGATCGTAAATCCCCAGGTCGCCAGCGCCCAGAGGATGGTGGCGGTGATCGCGCCAGGTGATATCCATCCTGCGCGCGCGACACCCTTTCGGTTGGGCGCATAGCGATAAAGCAGTCCCAGCGCCAGCATCACGGTCGACACCGCAACGCCCCAGCGCAATATTTCGGCGATGAATACCGCAAAGGCACCTAGCGGCAGGAAGGCCAGCACGATGGGGGCGATGACCAGCGCGGCAAAGCACGCCAGCGCCAGCAATATCAAAGCTCCGGTCAACCCGAACGCGACCAGCAGATGACGCAACCCGCCGCGATTGCGCTCACTATAGACGGCGTTGACCCCCACCATCAGCGCCGCGATGCCGGCCCGCGCAGACCACAGTGCCAGCCCGACTGACAACAGGCCCGCCCAACCCAGCGTCGTGCTGTCGGCGGCGACCAATTCGGCCACGCGGGCGGTCAGCAGCTCAGCGACCTCATCAGGCAGAAGGGACGTGAACTCCGAAACCTGAGCCGCTACCAGCGCCGGGTCGGCAACAAATCCCCAGAGCGCGATCAGCGCCGCAATGGCCGGAAAAGTAGCGAGAATTCCATAGAACCCGATGCCTGAGGCGATCAGGTTCAGGTTCTTTTCCCCGATCAGCGTCCACACCCCCTTGAGGGCGGGCCAGAGGCCCACGGGCACCCGTTTGCGACCATACGCGGCAGCGCCCCGCACGCTCATCCGCCCGTCTTGGCGGCGCGCGGGCCAAGAAACAGCCAGAGAATAAAGCCGAGGATCGGCAGCAGGATGACTAACACAATCCACAGCACCTTGCGCCCCGAAGATGCGGACGAACCGAAAATCGATACGATCGCCCAAACGTCAAGCACGAGGACGATGAAACCGCCCACACTGGTCACGTTCACCATAAATTCACCTCACCTTATAAATTTTAGAAGATTACCGGAATAAAACGCCGCTCCGCGCCCTGCGGTTCCACAGCCGGGCGTACCCGCGCAGGTGCGGCCTTGAACGCCCGGACATGCCCGACCTTTGCACGCCGATCTGGGTCAAAGGATCGTCCATCCCCTCCCCGAGTCAGTTACCACGAAGTCGGACACAAGGTCACCCGCCCCTATTCAGATACGCTTTTGACCGCAAGGAACGCTGCAACCGACCGAGGCGCGGGCTATGCAGCTAATTCGGCTGTGCGCGCTTGGGCCAGTCCCGCCATGCACCGCAGTGTCAACGATACGAACGCAGCCTGCCGCTGTATGCTGGTCTCACGCGATGGGGTCGGCGCGCCGGTCACGCATATTCGGATGACATGCCGGCTCGATTATTGCATGAGCGCGCGTTATTCATCGCTTGCAGCGATTTCGCCCGAAACGCCGGTACCGCCCAGATGATACCACGGCTTGCGGTCGCTGGGATGCGCGCCGGGACCACCGGGGCGGAACCAGATCAGGATACCGCCGGATTCGCCAAAGCCACCGTCGAGATCGTTGAAAACGATTTGCCGGGGGAAATGCACCTTGAGCGGGCGCGCCTCGTCGCCTGCGCGCCACGCGCGCTCGGTCGTGATGCAGTTGGCCTGCATCCCCGCGTAGTATGTCGCCGGTTTGACCTCGCGCAAGAATTTGAGACCTTGCGCCACGCCCTCGCCGTCCATGGTGACACCACCGCTGTCGAGGATCTTGGGCGCGGAATTGCGGGTCATCACCGACTGATTGATGCTTTCGGCCCAGACGCCGCAGATGCCCGTGCGCCCATCAATATTGCGCGCATCCACCGCCACCGTGATCCCACCGGGCGAGGTAAAGGTACCGCCACCCAGCGCGGGCGTCGGCCCCAGCGTCGCCTCCCCTGCCGGCATATTAGGCGAACAAGCCGCGAGGCTGGTCAGGCCGATCGCCGCAAGAATGGTCTTTGCTGTCGGGTTCATCGCTGTCACCTCTAATCTCGTGTTACCCATAGATATAGGCACTATGGCTGCGGCGCCAATAGGTCAGGTGCCACGCGCGAATTCTTCGGTTTCGCGCAGCATTTCGGGGTAATGCTGTTCAAGCGCGGGCAGGAATGCCTCGCGGATACGGGCGACCTGCGCGGGGGTCAGATCGTCCTTCCAGACGCCCGCCTGCCCCTTGGCAAAAAAGTTGGTCATGCCCTCAGGCTTTTCGGTAAAGCCTTGTTCGCGTTCCTGTTTCTGCATGTTGGCAAAGGCCGTGGCCTTGACCGCCTTGGCCAGTTTCGGGCCGTCCACCTTCTGGCCGAGAAACACCTCTAGCAACCCGCGCATTTCGCGCGCGGGTTTGCTCAACAGGTCCTCATACCGGATCACGCGACGCTTCAGCCCAGGCGCGCTGGTCCAGGAATGAACGTGATCATCCCAGCGTCCCAGCACATCAAAGATGCCGCTGGGCGTGCCCATCACCGTGTCGGGGTCGCACATCCGCTCGATCGCCGTGTCGATATTCGCCGACTGGTGGCGCGCGAAACTGGGCGCGAGGTCAAAGGGGTTGCGGATAAGGTATATGCCACCTGCGGTCACTTCGGGCGGTATGATGTCCTGCCCTTCGACCCGAATGGTCTGGCAGTGCGTCTTGACGAAGTGGTGGTTGGGGCGCGACTGCGCGATCAGGCGCAAGGCCTGCGGGCGCACGCGCATCCAGTCCTTGAGGTCAGCACCCTTGTAGGGGCCGCCATTGGCCGCGTCGTAGAAATCCTGCCGCACGTCGGCGGTGGTGAAGTTGCGCAGGTTGTTGATGTCAGGCGCCTGCCCGGCGGGCATAAAGTAATGCGCCAGCAGGCTGCGCATCCAAGTGTTGCCCGATTTCGGATAGGACGCGATCCAGATGATGCGTTTCAGCCCGCTCATGTCACAGGTATCCGAAACGTTTCATGGTGGCGCGGTGATCGGTCTGCATCTTTTCAATCAAATCAGCGCTCAGCGCCTCTTTCCACTTGCCCGATTTGCCGGAGGTAAAGAACGTCTCGCTCTTGCCGGGGTTTTCCTTGAATCC
>RCMY010003251.1_pt1 | contig 14465 bp, 11 predicted proteins | sample 2041341 | NCBI WGS metagenome assembly RCMY01 (sample SAMN09708234, study PRJNA481090) | Marine sediment metagenome, whole genome shotgun sequencing project.
TCGGCGAGCGCGGTCACCACGCAGGTGTCGACCGACACCGGGAGGTGGCGGCCGTGCTGCTCGGTGGAACCGAGCGGCAGCACCACGGTCGCGTTCGCAGCGGCCTCCGAGATCGCCCGACGCGGCATCGCCGCGAACTTCCACTGTGGGCCGATCTCGCTCATCTCTCGATCCTTCCAGAGGTTGCTTCGCTGACCGTGACCGCCGTTCGACAACCGAACCAAGCGTGTGCGTGCCGGAACGGAATTCGAGGCCACATTCCTCCTGGGAGGAAGGGCTTTCAGTCAACCACCTCTTCGAGGGTGCTCATGATCACGGTCGGGCCGAACGTTCGACATGATTCGTCAAGATCTCGAATGCCCGCCCACGGTGGTGTTTGCAATGATGAGTTCCATGCACCCACAACTGACGCACTTCGCCATCAACACCGACGACGTCGACGCCACTCAAGCGTTCTACGCCTCGGTGTTCGGATGGCAGTTTCGGGACGACGGGCCACCCGGATTCGTGCAGATCCTGGACGCATCCGGCAACGCTCCGATGGGAGCGATACAACAGCGGCGCCAACTTCTCGACGACGATCCCACGCTCGGGTTCGAATGCACCTTCGGCGTCGACGATGTCGACGCCACGAGAGAGAGCGTCCTAGCGGCCGGAGGCCGCATCTTGATGGAGAAGTTCGTGATCTCCAGCGTCGGTTACCTCATCGCGTTTCAAGATCCTGGCGGCAACCCTGCACTCGCGATGGAGTACGACGCCACTGCGGAGTAGGGCCCAAACCGACCAAGGTCCGGACGCCAGCGCGGCGAGTACAACGGCGACGGTCAGATTGAAACATCGCGCGACCGACCAAGCCGAGCACAGCGACAGCCCGATGTCGAGCACGAACCAGATCAGGACTGACGCAACGACGGCCCACGAAGCCCAGGCCTTCGCGTCGCCTGAGGCGGAGTGGTGTGGTCATGGGCAATCCCCTTGCGAACGTGCTCGTGCACGTCGCATGGCACCATGAAGCCCACAAGACGGCTGGTCGATGGTGCCCGGGGCGGGATTTGAACCCGCACTCCTCCTGGGAGGAAGGGGGGTTTAAGTTGGAGAATTGACGTCTGCGGGGTCCGTCAGTGTCCACGCAGAAGGCTGTGACCAGGACTTTCGTTCCATGCCGTTTTCGATGGTCGGCGTGCTGCGACTCGCGTGGTCGAACCGCCCTCAGCCAGTCGCATCCGTTGTCCGTCCTGTCCAGCACAGTCTGGGCTGTTCGCAGTTCACACCCTGGCACTAGAAAGTGGCCCCGATCGCTGGACCTGCCAGCGCAGATCGCGCAAGGTGGCGATCATGGTCGCCTCAGTCGGACGCATCGCCGCCGGAACCGGATACGAGTACCTCGCCAAGGAAGTCGCCACGTCGAAGCACGACTACTACGCCGGCCGCGGCGAAGCACCAGGCCGGTGGGCGGGCTCCGGCTGCGCCGACCTCCGGCTCGTCGGGCGCGTCGACGAGCGCGACATGGAGTCGCTCTTCGGACGGTTCGTCGACCCGCGAACCTCCGGCGCAGACAAGGTCGCGCTCGGCCGCAAGGTGTCGGCGCGCACGGTGCACGCGGGGACGCCGAGGGAGCATGTCGCCCAGCCGAACGCTGCGTTCGATGTGACGTACTCACCATCGAAGTCGGTCTCGGCGCTGTGGGCGGCACACGAGTCAGACGACGTACGCCAAGCGGTGCTCGACGCCCATGACACCGCGGTCGCCGAAGCACTCAGCTATCTCGAGGACAGCGCCGGGCACACCCGGTCCGGCGCCGGCGGGTTGCGCCGAGTCAACACGAGCGGCTTCATCGTCGCCCAGTTCCGACACCGGACATCCCGCTCGACGAAACCCCGCGAGCGCGTCGGAGACCCACAGCTCCACACGCACTGCGCGATCTTGAACCGAGTCCACGGTGCCGACGGCGTGTGGCGGACGCTCGACTCGAAGGCCATCTACCGTACGCCCACACGTCAGGCGCCCTGTACGGGGCGGTCCTCGAACGCGAACTCACCGAGCGTCTCGGCGTCGACTGGGTGACGCCAGCGACAGACGACCGCGTATCGATGCGCGAGATCGCAGGTGCACCGAGGGAGGTCATCCACAGGTGGTCGTCGCGCCGCCAACAGGTGATGGCGACCTACGACGAACACCTCGAGGACTTCCGCAAAACGTACGGTCGGAGCCCGACACGGAACGAAGTTGCTGAGATGAAAGACGACGCGACTCTCGAGTCGCGCCAACCGAAGGCCGGCGGAGTGTCGGACTTGCACGCGGCCTGGCGTTCCGACCTCAGCGGCGACGAGCTGTCCGCGATCAATGCAGCCATCAACCACGTGCCGGCAGACGCGACCACCGGCGGACGCCTCGCAGCGGACGATCCCGAACTCGGCGCTAAGGTCGTGAGCGCCTTGGAGAACCAGCGGTCGTGGTGGACCCGCGTCCACGTCTATGGCGAGGTGGCGCGGCAGATCGACGCTCCGACTCGGGAGGCGATCGAACTGGTGACGGAGCGGATCATGCTCGACTGCGTCTGCCTCGAACCAGACGCCGATCCCGAGTACGCGGTGCTCGACGCGACGAAGTTCACCTCCCAACGCATCCTCGACGCCGAGGGGCAGATCGTCACCGAGGCGCGCACTCGCGCCAAGTGGGTGATCGCCCCTCATCCCGACGATCGTCTCGGCGACGACCAGGTCCAGGCGATCGAGGCGCTCACCGCGAAGCCCTACCAATTGTCCACGATCATCGGGCCCGCCGGCGCCGGCAAGACCACGATGCTTCGCTCGGTCGGCGCGTCCTACCGCGCTGACGGACGCCAGATCTGCGTCCTCACGCTCTCGGCCGCAGCAGCGCGAGTCGTGACCGACGAGACGGGACTCCCTGCCACCACGATCGCTGCGTGGCGACACGGAAGGATGACGCTCCCCCACTCAGGTCTTGTCCTCGTCGACGAGGCGTCGATGGTGCCGACTCTCACACTCCGCGACCTCACAGCTGCCGCCCGAGCCAAAGGCTGCCGGGTCGGACTCGTCGGCGACTACGCCCAGATGAGCTCACCCGAGGCCGGAGGTCTACTCCGAGACCTCGCCGCCTTACCGACGGCCACGAGGCTCACATCGGTGCGACGATTCGCCGAGGACTGGGAGCGGCGCGCCAGCATCGAACTCCAACAGCGCGACGAGACCACCACGATCAACTACCTCGAGCACGGCCGAATCGTGGAGACGACGAGCGATGCCGCGCACGGCGACGTTGCCGAAGCCTGGTTCGCCGATCGCCAGTCCGGTCTCGACTCGCTGATCGTCACAGACACCAACGAAGACGCAGCCGCTGTGTCCGCCTCGTGCCAACGCCTCCTCGATCGCGCCGGCCTACTCGGCGACGACGTCGGGACAGGCGCCGACCACAATTTGCTCAGAATCGGCGATCAGGTCCAAACACGGAAGAACACCTCCGAACTCGAGACCAGCGACGGTCGGCGTGTCCTGAATCGCGATGTCTGGACGATCACCGATCGCCGAGACGATGGGACGGTCATCGCCGAGCATCGGAGCCGCCGGGCCACGGTAACGATCACCCCGGATTACCTCGCCGAGCACACCGAGCTCGCCTACGCCACCACGATCGCCGGCGCCCAAGGTCGCAACGCCGACACCGGCCACGCCGTCGTCACGCCGAGGACCAACGCCGCTTCGTTGTACGTCGGAATGACCCGCGGGCGGATGCGCAACCACGCTCACGTCGTCACCGATGGCCACGATCACGACGAACTCCAACTCGGCCACCGCAGCGGACTCCGCGCATTCGCGGACGCCATCCGTCGCAACCCGGACGGCGACACATCCGCGACCACCGTGAAGAAGCGCTGGGCCGCCGACGAGCAGAACCGAGTGGCGACCCGAAGCCAGGAACGGTCACGTCAGCATGCCGAGCGTTGGTGGATCAGCACCCGCCGCTCGCTACCGCGCCAGGTGCAGGCAGCAACGGACGGGCTCGACGACAGCGTCGTGGCCGCCATTGCCGCGCTACCGCCGTCGACGTGGCGAGAGAACGTCATGAGCGCGCTCAGAACGACGGACTGGCGTTCCGCCGAAGGTACCAAAGCCTTCGTCGGCAACCTGAGGCAGGGCGACCAATCCACCCGATTTGACCCGATGGCCACCACGCATATCGCGGGCCACACCCACCACCGTTGACGGCGGCCACAGGCCAGCGGATCGAGAAAGCGCGCTCGCCACCCCACCGGCAGCACCGCCGACATTCGGAAAATCCGTCAGATTCGAACGAGTGAAAGCAGAACCAACGATCGCCGGCTGCGGTTCATGGACAGAATTATGGGACAGGTAGCCGAGCGCGGACGAGCAGTACTGCTCGGCTCGGCCGCAGGAATCGGACTGTAGATACGAGCGGTTCCGCGAGTCTCGGGCTACGGGTCGCGTAAGCCCTTGCCACCGAGGATTTGAGGAACGACTTTGTCGATTCGACGGTTGCGTGTTTCGGCCAGTTTGGCGTCGAAGATGGGAAAGTTGTGCTCGCGTTGTCGTCGGGGAGTGAGTTCGTTGAGTGCTTCTGCGAGTTCGTCGTTCTCAGCTTGAGGTGTGGAACGACGCTTCGAGGGCTGACCGATTTGCCACCCAGTTCTGCTGATGCTGCGACCGAACCTCGCCCGAGGAGTTGACGAGCGGACCGCCGGAGTTGTCGGAGCTGATCGCGGCGTCGAACAGTTGAGTTCCGATAGAAGTGCGAGGCGGATCACTGTTCGCTGGGAGTGGCGGACCCGCAACCGGTATTCGACGAGACGGGGAAGCTGAGACGGACCGTCGTTCCTCGGCCGGGGGCGCTGTCGATGGTGAGGTGTCCGCCATGGGCGGTGACGGTCGCGTCGACGAACGAGAGGCCGAGACCGCTTCCGCCGCGGTGTCGGGATCGTGACGGGTCAGCCCGAAAGAATCGTTCGGTGACGCGAGCCGCGACATCGGGAGTCATGCCCTGTCCGGTGTCGATGATCTCGATCACGACAGCGTGTTCGGTTGAGTCGAGCCGCATCGTGATCGCCACGTCAGGTTCGGTGTGCACGAGTGCATTGGCGACGACATTTGCCAAGACCTGGCGAAGCCGGTCCTCGTCGCCGAGGATCGTGGCTCCTGGCGACGCCACCTCGATCGTGATGACACGACCGGGTGCCGTTGCTCGGGCGTCGATGGCGGTGTCGTGAAGCAAGACGTCCATCGGCACGGGCTTGGCGTCGAGGGGGCGTTGCTCGTCGGTGCGGGCGAGAGTGAGCATGTCGTCGACAAGTCGGCCGATGCGGGCTGCCTCCTGCTCGGTTCGGCGCATCGCATCGTCGAGCGCTCCGTCGCTGGTCAGTGCACCAATTCGATAGAGTTCGGCGTAGCCGCGGATCGACGTCACCGGGGTCCTGAGCTCGTGCGAGGCATCGCTGACGAACTGTCGAAGACGTTCCTCCGACGCCGCCTGTTCAACGGTTGCTGCTTCGATTCGGCCGAGCATCCGGTTCAATGCCACGGCCAACTGACCGGACTCGGTTGACGGCGCCGACTCGGGCACCCGGACACTGAGATCTCCACCAGCGATCTGGCTAGCCGTCTCGGTCATCACTTTCACTGGCCGAATCCCGAGATGGATGACCCACCAACCGACGACGCCCAACGCCGCGAGGATTGCGAGCGACCCGAGGACCTCGACCCAGATCAGCCGAAGGATGGTCGCTTGGACGTCGTTGATGGGGACGCCGGTGACCGACATCACGTCCCCGAATCGTTGAACCCGCACCCGGTAGATGACCTCTCCGTCGGTGGCTGGCGCGGTGAACACCGCCGGGAGCTGGTCGGCGATTTCGCTGACGTCGATTGCCGGTGGCGCATACTCGTCGCCGCTGAAGTTGGGCGCGAAGAAATCCACCAGGGTCCCGTCGGGACCGATGATGCCTTGATAGATGTCGCTCAGGCGAACCCCCAGGCCCCCGAATCGATCAGACGCGTCCACCGGCGTTGGTGGTGTGAGTTCGCTCGGGTCGAACGCCGGGTTGCGGATCGGTCCGCCTTCCCGAGCGCCCGGCGAGAACGACGTCAGTCGCTCGTCGACTTGGTCGATGAGTTGGGAGCGTGTCGAGATCGTGACCACCGCGGAAACCGCAACGAGGACGGCCGCGACGAAGGCGATTCCTGCGATCAGGCGCAGACGCAGCGAGAGCGCTGGAGGTCTCATGGTGCTCGAAGCGTGTAGCCGATCCCGCGGATCGTGTGGATCAGCTTGTCGTCGCCGGAGTCGATCTTTCGTCGTAGATACCCGATGTACGTCTCCACGACGCCGCTGTCTCCGCCGAAGTCGTACTTCCAGACATGATCGAGGATCTGCGCCTTGGACACGACCCTCCCCTGGTTGACCAGCAGGTAGTGAAGGAGGTTGTATTCGGTCGGTGACAACGAGACATCTTCACCGGCGCGGCGCACCCGATGGGCGTCGTCGTCCATCGTCAGGTCTCCGCACTCGAGGATCTTGGCTCGTGACGGCACCGTTCCCGATGCCGTGCGACGCAACACAGCGTTCGCCCGGGCGACGAGTTCGTCGAGACTGAATGGCTTCTCCAGGTAATCGTCTCCGCCCATCGTGAGACCACGGACCTTGTCGTCGGTCGCGTCACGAGCTGTCAGGAACAGCACCGGAGTCCGGTCACCCTGAGCCCGTAGGCGACGGCAGACCTCGAAGCCGTCAAGATCGGGCATCATCACGTCGAGCAGAATCAGATCTGGCCGAAGTCTGGCGACTGCGTCCAGGGCATCTTCACCGTTCTCTGCTGTGGTGACGTTGAACCCGTGATGTGCGAGCGCTGCGGCGAGCATCGAGCGAAGGTTGTCCTCGTCGTCGACAATGAGCAGATGATGGCCATCCATCGGGACAGCATCCCACTGCAACCTGTGAGTTGGCTGGGAGTTGGCGCATGAGCGGCTGGGTCTTCACAAGCGGCCGGACGGTGTCGAGGTTCAGCAGCGTCGGATCGACGTTGAGCGCGCGGTGGAATCGGTTTGGTTGACACCTGATGCCGAGGAGCCTTCGCATCCCCACTTCGGGAACCTGGAATAGTTGCGGTCGCAACTCTCGGCAAGTTGTGTTGTTTCTCTACCGTTGATCTGATCTTGGCTGGTTTGAGTGTCAGCCATGACTCTCACACGTTTCACCCCCCGGGTCGTCGTGGCTGCCTGTGCGTCGGTCGGCCTCGTCGCGTTGACCGGTTGCGGCGCAGGTACGACCGACGCCACCAGCTCGGGCAGCGATCAGATCGCGTCGCTGCAAACCGACAGCGAGACGGATTCGACCAGCGAGGACGACACGTCCGCAGAATCGGCCGTCTCAGCGGACGAGGCAGCGCTCGAGTTCTCGCAGTGTCTCCGCGACCAGGGGCTCGATGTCGCCGACATCGGCGTCGACGCGGACGGCAACATCGACCTACGTTCGGCGTTCGACTCGGTCGATCCTGGCGACGGGGAGTTTCGAACGGCGATGGAGGCATGCAGCGAGATCCTCGGTGACGTCGGCTTCGGTGGCGGCGCCCGTGGCGGCGACTTTGACGAGACCGCACTCCAAGACGCCTACTTGGAGTTCTCGGACTGTGTTCGCGATCAGGGGTTCGAGGACATTCCGGATCTGTCGTTCCAGGCACCAGGCGGTGGTCGCCCTGGTGGCGGCGACGGTGAGGGTGAGCCTCCGGTCGACGGCTCGGTCCCTCCGCGTGGTGAAGGCGAGCGTCGCGAAGGATTCGGCGATCGAAACTCGATCTTCGCCGAGGGTCTCGGGCTCGACCCCGACGACCCGGCAGTGATCGCCGCGCTCGATGAATGCTCCCCCCTCATCGAAGGGGCGTTCGGCGGCCGCGGTGGCGGCCCAACAGCTGGTGAGGGCTGAGCAATGACCGACCAACTCACGACCGACACCGAACCATTCACAACGCAGACCGAGCCGAACGCATCCAACGGCTCCGGCTCACACCGCAAGGACCTCGACGAACGCCTCGCCCAACGCCGCCGGCGTTGGCCGGCGCTGATCGCCGGTGCGGCGCTCGGATGCGGGGCGACCGTCGGTGTCGCCGCCTGGCTCAACCGCGACACCACCGGCGACGCAACTACCGTGCTCGACGAAGTCGTCGAACTCGACACCACGAATGTGGAGCAACGCGATCTGATCGAGGAAGTCGACTGGAGCGGCACGTTGGCTGCCGGTGCAACGATCTCGATCATCTCACCGACCTCCGGGACCATCACCGAGACCGTCGCGGTTGGAGCTGTGATCGGTCGCGGTGATGTGATTGCCCGTGTCGACGACCGGCCTGTCGTCGCTCTGATCGGGTCGACCCCGATGTGGCGCGATCTGAGCGACGGAGACGAAGGCGATGACGTCCTCCAACTCGAGACGAACCTCGCCGCGCTGGGCTACAACGCCGACGATGACGTCACCATCGACGACGAGTACACCTCATCCACCTCCGACATGGTCGAGGCGTGGCAGGAATCACTGGGCGTCGACGAGACCGGCGACATCGCGATGAGCGATGTCGTCATCATCGCCGGCGAATCGACGGTCGCCTCCTCCCCGACCGTCGGTTCGCCGGTGCAGGCCGGCGCCGAGCTCGCCACGCTCGAAGCGGCCGCCGTTCAGCTCGACGTGATCGGTTGGGCGTACGACTCCGAGAGGCTCGGAGTGATCGACGCGCTCGCGGAACCGGGCACGCCGGTCGTGCACGGCACCGTGTTGTACACCGCTGACGGGATCGACGTGCTCGCCGTCGTCGACATCACACCCGAAACGCAGACCGTCCTAGACGCGTTCCGCGGCGGCGACGTCGAAGAGGTCGAGTCCGTGCTCGCTTTCATCGGGTTCGATCCGAACGGCCAGATGGACATCGACGACGACGCCGATCTCGCCACCGCTGCCGCGGTGATCCGCTGGCAGGAATCTGTGGGCCTGCCGGCGACCGGATCGATTGGCGCGTCGGACTACGTCGTCGTGCCCGACGACCGGTACTACTCCGTCGACGACGTCGTCGCCACCGTCGGTGACGAACTCGCCGACGGAAAGCTCGTCCTGACACTCGCGTCACCGACACTGGCACTGACCGCCGACATTGCGATCACCGAGATCGACGAGTTCGAGATCGGCGACACCGTCGGCGTCGAACAAGTCGACGAGACCACCTTCACCGCAACCGTCACCGAGATCGCCGACACCACCACCGCGTCCGACGACGGCAGCGACCCGACCGTGGTCGTCACGTTCGAGGTCATCGACCCACCCGAAGCGTTCGTCAGCGGGACCGTGACCATCACGACCGAGTCCAGCCGCATCGACGGTGCCACCGTGGTCCCCACACGCGCCCTGATCACACTCAGCGAAGGCGGCTTCGCAGTCGAGAAGTCGAACAGTGACGGCACGACCACCCTCGTAGGCGTCGAACTCGGCACGTTCGACGACGGCGTCGTCGAGATCACCGCCGGAGACCTCGAACCCGGCGACCTCGTCGTGGTGCCGTCATGAAGCGTTACACGAGCATCGACGAACCCGTCGCCAACACCATCGCGGCGCTCGAGTTGATCGACGTCACGAAGTCGTACCCCGGCAACCCGCCGGTGTACGCACTCGACGGAGTCTCCCTTCGCGTCGAACACGGGGAACTCCTCGCGATCGTCGGGCCCTCCGGCTCCGGCAAGTCCACCATGTTGCACGTCATGGGCACCCTCGACCGCCCGACCTCAGGCATCGTGCGCATCGACGGCATCGAAGCCTCGAAACTCAGTGACCGCAAACTCTCCGCAGTCCGGTCGCGACGCATCGGATTCGTGTTCCAACAGTTCTTCCTGCTGCCGGGAGCGTCCGCCGTCGACAACGTCGCCAACGGGCTGCTGTACACCGGAACCCCGAAACGACAACGCCGACGCAAAGCCGTCGAAGCACTCGACCGAGTCGGCCTCGGACATCGCATCCACCACGTCCCCAACGAAATGTCCGGTGGCGAACGTCAACGCGTCGCCGTCGCACGCGCACTCGTCAACGACCCATCGATCGTGCTCGCCGACGAACCCACCGGCAACCTCGACAGCCGCTCCAGCGAAGCAATCATGACCCTGCTCCACGACCTCCACAACGACGGCTCCACGATCTTGGTGATCACCCACGACCGCGACATCGCGTCTTCGCTGCCACGCCGCGTCGAGATGACCGACGGTCACCTCCACCAACACGACGATCAGCACGGCCACGCCGGAGCAATGACATGACCGCCACGCTCACCGAAACCCCCAACACGGCAACACCCCCGCAGCGAACCCGCGTCACACCGAGCAAGCTCCGCACCAGCGACGTGTTCGGCGTTGCCCTCGACGGCCTCCGCCACCGCAAGATGCGCACAGCGCTGTCTGCGCTCGGGATCACGATCGGCATCGCCGCAATGGTGGCGGTACTCGGGCTCTCTGAGTCGAGCCGCGCCGATCTCAGCGCACAAATCGAAGAACTCGGCACCAACCTCCTCACGGTCGAACCGGCGTCCGGCTTCGGAGCAGGCGACGGCGCACTGCCCGAAGAAGCCGTCGCCAAGATCGGCCGGATCGGCCCCGTCGAAGTTGTCGCCGACGTCATCACCTTGGACGAACTCCCGCTCCGAAACGATGTGATGAGCGACAACGAGACCAAAGGACTCACCGCCATGGCCGCCGACATCGACCTCGTTGGAACACTCCGCGGCACCGTTGACGACGGGTCATGGCTCGACGAGACCACCTCGACCACCCCGTCGGTCGTGTTGGGTGCCGTCGCCGCTGAACGCCTCGCCATCGACGCGGTCGACCAGGGTGCGATGATCACAATCGGCGGTGAGTGGTTCACCGTGGTCGGAATTCTCGATCCGATCCCACTCAACGAAGGCCTCGACCGGGCCGTGTTCATCGGCAAAGACACCGCCGCCACGGTCTTCGAAACCGAACTCAACCCGACCATCATCTACCTGCGCACCGAACCCGGCCAGATCGACGCAGTTCGCGCCGTACTCTCATCGACGGCCGACCCCCAAAGCCCCGACGAGGTCTCGATCTCCCGTCCGACCGACGTCCTCGAAGCACAAGACGCCGCCGACAACGCGTTCACGTCGCTGTTCCTCGGCCTCGGCGCCGTCGCGCTCCTCGTCGGCGGCATCGGAATCGCCAACGTCATGGTCATCGCCGTCATCGAACGCCGCAACGAAATCGGACTGCGACGAGCGATCGGCGCCACACGCGCCCACATCCGACGCCAGTTCCTCACCGAGTCGCTGCTGTTGTCGAGTCTGGGTGGCCTCGCAGGCGTCTCGCTCGGCGCAGCCGTCACCGCGCTGTACGCCGACGTCGAAGGCTGGACCGTTGTCATCCCGCCCATCGCGATCATCGGCGGGCTGGTTTCTGCCGTCGTCATCGGAGCCATCGCCGGGCTCTACCCCGCTATGCGCGCCGCCCGACTCGCCCCGACCGAAGCACTGAGGTCCGCATGAAACCCCACCCCAACCCCCACCGATACCGATCCAAGACGATCAAACGAGCCATCCTCACCGTGCTGGGTGTCGCGGCACTCGTTGGCGCTGTCATCGGTACCCGCGCTGGGCTCGACCATCTCCGCGACGACGAGATCGTGGTCGTCGCAGAATCCGAGACGAACATCTCCACCGCGGAGGTCCGCGACCTCACCGAAACATTCACCGCGACCGGCGCACTCCAATATGACGAAGCGATCGACACCACCACACCGACCGGCGGGACAGTCCTCGACATCATCGAAGCCGGCACGTCGCTCGACAACGGTGACATCATCGCCGTCGTCGACGACCAGGCGATCGTATGGCTCGACGGCGCGATACCAGCATGGCGAGCCCTCGTCGTAGGAGACGAAGGGGCCGACGTTCTCCAACTCGAAACTGCGCTCACCGCGCTCGGATTCAACGGCGACAACGACGCCACCATCGACGAGGACTACACCTCGGCAACTGCTGCGATGGTCAAGGACTGGCAAGAGTCCCTCGGCGTCGCGCCGACCGGGCGGGTCGAGTTCGGAACGATCGTCTTCGGCGGGGCCCGCACCAGGGTCGCATCAGTCGCAGTCGCGATCGGCGACAGTCTCGCGGACGGCGCGCCAATCATCGCCCTCGGCACGAACAGCCGATACGCGCTCCTCGCCGCCGCCCCCAACGAAGCAGTCACACTTGCAGTCGGCGACCCAGCAGCGATCGAACTACCCGACCGGACCGACCTCGCCGGCACAATCGCTGCCATCGATTCCGGCAGCGAAACTTGGCAGATCACAGTGCTGTTCACCGACACCAGCGGATTTCCCGCCACCGACGTCACCAACGTCGAGATGTCATGGACACACGACATCGTCAATGGAGCCCTCACGGTACCGACCTCATCACTACTCCGACTCGACAACGACACCTACACCGTCGACGTCGTCAACGACGACGGCACCATCACTCCAACCCCAGTCACCGTCGGCGACGTCGCCGGAACCCGTGTCGAGATCGTCAACGGACTTAACCAAGGCGACGCAGTCGTGTCGCTTTGACCGCGCTCCTACACCAAACCCCAGACATGCCACCGTTGTGACGCGACGAACAACCCGGCGAACTCCAGGCAGCTCATCGGCTGGCGGCCGATTGCAGAAGCGCCCTGACTCGATCTCTGCCTACGGCTCGTGGCGGGTGCGGTGCTGCGGCATTGGTGTGGTTCTCGGCGTCGTAGCCAGCATCCACCCGCTTTTCGCTGCTACCGGTTGAGAGGCGCTGCCGGCATCGCCGCCGCACACTTCGCCACACAGGGTCCCAGCACGAATGGTGCTCCCAGCGACCGAACGCGGCCCGTGCGCAGTGGTCTGGAACTGCGCGCGCGTCCCTTCGACCCCCGATCAGAACGCTCGAGCCGTCCCGTTGTCCACGCCGCCCCTATCCGGCCATTTCCGCGACGACAGACCGCCCGCTATCGCGCGTCGAGCGTTTGCCAGGACGGGCCGCTCTGGATCTGATCGCGCGGTCGCGCGCGATCAGTCGCCGAAGATCGCCGCGGCCACTTGGTCGGCCGCGTCGCGGGCGATGCCCGGGGTCACATGGGAGTAGAGGTCGAGGGTGATCGCGATTGAGGAGTGGCCAAGTCGCTCCGAGACGACCTTGACGTGGACGCCTGCTTTGAGGGCGAGCGTGGCGTAGGTGTGCCGGATGTCGTGCAACCGAATCTTCGGAACTCCCGCGTCAGCGCGAAGCCGACGGAACTCCTTGGAGAACCACTCTGGCGGAACCACCTCGCCGGCTTCATCTCGGAACACGAGATCGCCCGCTCCCTCGACCTGATCGGGGAAACCACGTAGCTCGACTCGCTGACGTTCCCGGTGCTCTCGAAGCACGGAAACCGTCTTGTCGTCGAGGTACAGCACCCTCCGGCTCCGAGCGGTCTTCGGCTTGCCGACGGTGATCTTGTCGGCGACGAGGGTGATCGATTGGACCACGGAAAGTTGTCGAGCGTCGAGGTCGATGTCACGCCAACGCAGACCAAGCACTTCGCCACGCCGCATCCCCGTCGTGGCGAGCAGGAGATATGCGGCGTACAGGTGGTGGCCCTCGATCGATCTGAGAAACGTGCGCACGTCCTCCGACGACCACACGTCGAACTCCGGTCGACTCACCGACGGCCCCTTCGCCGAAGCAGCCGCGTTCCGATGCACGATTCCGAGCCGCTCAGCGTCACCGAGCGCCTTGCGGAGAACGACGTGGGTGTTGCGCACGGTCTTGCCCGAGAGCGGCTTGCCGTTGCGACCGCCGTGGTCCATCAGATCCGCGTAGAACGACTCGATCTGCAGCGGCGTCAGCGCCTGAACCTGCACATGGCCGACCCCCGATCGGAGCCGCCTCGCCGCGACCGTGTAGCTGTGGTGCGTCGACGGCCGAAGGTTGCCTCGCTGGCTGTCGAGCCACTGGTCGACGAACTCCTCGACCTTCATCGATGACTTGGCGACCACCGTGCCCTGCGTGACCGACTGTGCGGCCTCGGTGAGGGCTTGCTCGGCGGCGCGTTTCGTCTTGAATCCTTGGCGAAGAATCTGACGCCGCTTGCCCGTCTCAGGGTTCACGCCGGCGTCGATACGGAACGCCCAGCCGTTGCTCTTGGTGAAGACCGATCCCCGTGCCATGACCGAAACCGTATCCGAGCTCTGTGCACCTTTTGTGCACCTTTTGGCAATTCGGCGAAACTCTGGACCAGACGGAATCTACAAACTACCTGGTAGATGGTGCCCGGGACGGGATTTGAACCCGTACTCATCTCTCGATGAAGGGGGGTTTAAGCCCCCCGTGTCTGCCAGTTCCACCACCCGGGCCTGGAAGCGCACGCTATCCGCGACCGTTGAACGGTCAAGCG
>RCMY010003478.1_pt1 | contig 14465 bp, 14 predicted proteins | sample 2041341 | NCBI WGS metagenome assembly RCMY01 (sample SAMN09708234, study PRJNA481090) | Marine sediment metagenome, whole genome shotgun sequencing project.
GAGTTCCCGTTCGGCGACCTGAATACCCGGGCCCGCGTCGCGCACGCTCACGAAGCCGTCGCGAGCGACGATGTCGATCGGGGTGCCCGGGGGGCTGAACTTGTCGGCGTTGTTGACGAGGTTGTTGATCGCCCGCTCCAGCATCGCATGGTCACCCTCGACGACGGTCGAAACGGAGTCGACCACGATCGCCCGGTCGCTGCGGCGTTCCCACCGCTGCGCGACGCTGCGCACCACGTCATCGAGGTCGACGGGCATCGGACGAAAATCGACGTCACGTTGATCGTTGCCGTTGCCGTGCTACTGAGTCCTTGGGCGTCGACAACTTGATACACAAAAGTATCGACACCGACGAAACTAGTATTCGGGACGTAAGTGAATGAACCATCGGCCGCCAACGTGAGCGTACCGTTCGTCGGACCCGTAACCAACGTCACGTTCAGCGAGCCACTATCTGCGTCAAAGTCGTTGGTGAGTACGCCCAGCGGGGCGACATTGAGCACTGAGTCGTTGTCGACGCTAAAGTTGTCTGCGTTCGCAACGGGGGCGTCATTGACCGGCGTTACGGTGAAGTTGAATGTGCCACTACTGTTGGTGCCCGAACCGTCATCGACATTGAAGTAAAAGGAATCGCTGAGCGTTTCGCTACCGTTGTGATCGTAGGTGATGAAACCCGCGTCGATATCGGCCTGCGTGAACGTATCGCTGACGGCGAGGGCCGTCCCCGAGAGTCGCAGTGTTCCGTTACCCGTTGCGGTCGTGACCGTGTATGTCAGCTGTGCGGCCGTGTTGTCAATGTCGGTGGTTTCCAGCATCGCCGTGGTGAGCACCGCCGAGAAGGCGGAGGTGGCCCGCGCGGCCGGAGCCGATGAGGTCATCGTCCTGGGCGACCTTGATCAGGAGAAGAACGCGTTCAAGGACGCCGTCCTCGCCCTGACCGACGGCAAGGGTGCCGACCTGGTCATGGACGTTGTCGGGGGCGACCTGTTCATGGACTCCCTACGCGCGCTCGCGCCGCAGGGTCGTCTGCTGGTCGTCGGCTTCGCCTCCGGCCAGGGCATCCCCGAGGTCAAGGTCAACCGATTGCTGCTGAACAACGTCGACGTCCGGGGCGTTGGTTGGGGCGCCTATGCGATGACGCGTCCCGGCTACATGCAGGAGCAGTGGGCCGAATTGGCGCCGATGATGGAGTCCGGCGTGATCAAGCCCCCGGTGGGCAAGGTCTACGCACTTGAGGACTTCGGTCAGGCGCTGACCGACATGGACGAGCGTCGGACGCTCGGCAAGGGTGTGGTCCGACTCCGTGAGTGACCAGCCAGGTCGCCATCTCGCCGATGACCCGACCCACGCGCAACTCGACTTCCGGGTCCGCCTCGAGTCCGGTCCGGTGGGCGCGGCAGCGATCATGGCCGGCGCGTCGTACGCAGTGGTCGTCGACGTTCTTTCCTTCACCACCACCCTGTGCGTCGCCGCCGAGCGCGGGTTGACGGTGCTGCCCTATCGCTGGTCCACCGAAGGCGCTGCGGAGTACGCCGCTGAGCACAACGCGGTGCTGGCCCTGGACCGGCAGGCCGCTCAAGCCGTGGCGGAGAAGGCTCCTCGACCCCCGGTGAGCCTGTCACCGGCGCATATGTCCAGCGCGGTCCCGGTCGAGCGAGTGGTGCTGCCCTCCCCGAACGGTTCCGCGATCAGTTTCGGTCTTGCTGAGGCCGGCATCACCGTGGTGGGTGCCTGCCTGCGAAACCGCCACGCGGTGGCGCGCTGGCTACAGCCGCGGCTTGGTCGCGACGGGGTCGTGGCCATCATCGCCGCCGGCGAGCGCTGGAGTGACGGATCGCTGCGCCCCGCCATCGAGGACCTGTGGGGCGCCGGTGCGGTGGCGGCCGCCTTGGCGGACCTCGGGGTGTCCGGGGTCAGCGGCGAGGCAATGGCGGCCGCCGACTCCTTCCACGCCGCCGAGCACAGGATGCTGGACGCGCTGGGCTCGTCCGCCTCCGGGCGCGAGTTGGCGGCGAAGGGCTTCGCAGAGGACCTCCGGGTGGCGGCACGCACTGACGCGAGCACCGTTGTTCCCGTGCTCGTCGGCGACGCGTTCGTCGCCGAGTAGCCGCTAGAGCGCGCCCTGGGGTGCGGCGTCCTCGCCGTAGCCGGCCGGGATGTCGGGGTTCGTGCGCGAGGTCAGGTCCGACACCTTGGCCTTGGCGGTGGAGGCGGCTTCAGCGGCCTTCTCCGCGGCAGCGGCCTTGGCCTGCTCGACGCCCTGGTCGACCTTCGGGTTGGCGCGCACCCGCTTGGCGGTCTCGACGGTCTTCTCGTACGGCGCGTGGCCGGCACGCGAGCCCAGCAGGAATCCGATGGAACCGGCGGCCAGAAGGGAAAGCTTCGACATAGTCACTACTCCTTGGTGAGGTAGGTAGACAGGTGCGGGGTGGGTCAGGGGGCGAGGCGGTTGAGCGCCTCGGTCATGTCGTCCTCGGTGTCGTTCCCGATCTTCTCGAAGACCAGCTTCACCACCGGGGCCGCAAGCTTCGCCGCTCCCTTCATCTCCGATGATGGCTTCGTAGGTGATCTCGCTGCCCGTGCCGTTGGGGCGGACGGTGATGTTGTCGGTGGAGGTGGCGGTTTCGTTCTTTCCCACCAGGACGATCTGGTCGGCGGTCACCTTCTCCAGCGTGTAGGTCAGTTCGGTGCTGACACCAGCGATTTTGGAGACGTTGTGGAACGTCGATCCGACCTTGATCTCGCCGGTCCCGTTGAGGGTGCACGACACCGTGCCCGGGTCCCACTCCTCGGCGTTCCTGAAGTCTTTGAGGTAGTCGATCACGGTCTCCGGCTTGGGCCGGACGGTGAAGGTTCTCGTCACAGTGGTCATGCAACCCACCGTAGGCAGGCAAGAACCGTCAGACAACGCCCCGAGGGGTGAGGCTCATGGGCAAAGGGGAGGAGGTTCAGAGGGCCTTGAGCATGTGGATGGCGACCTCGCCGGTGAGCAGCGGACCGGCGATCTCGAAGGCTTGACCCACGTGCGGGGTGGACATGTGCGCGTCGAGGTCCTCCTGGGCGCGCCATTCCTCGATGGTGACCAGGACACCGGGGGCGCCGGTCGACTCGAAGACGTCGTACCGGATGCAGCCCTCCTCCTCACGGGAGGCGACGGCGAGGTCCTTCAGCGCCTGTGCGGCGGCAGGGTCGCCGTTGGTGGGCAGGGTGGCTACGACCTGGAGTGAACTCATGGAGTGACTATAGGCGCGGTCGGGCAGACCTTGGTGCCGCAGAGTTTCGCGTCGACCGGGATCGTCAGGGTGTAGTCGGTGACGCCGACGTGATAGTCCACCATCACGCGCTCGAGGTCCACCCCCGTCTCTTCGGCCTTGATCGCGGTGACCAGTTCCTGTCGACGTGAGCCGAGGTTCGAGACCCCGAAACACGGCTGGGTGAGGTCGTAGCCCTCGATCTCCTTGGTGAACTCGCCCAGATAGGGACCCTGAGCAAATGTCGAAGGCGGGTAGCCCTGCGTCACCGTGAGGGGGCGCCAGTCGAAGTCGCGACCCTCGGTGCGCTCGTCGATCACCGGGACGGTCCGCATCCAGGCGGTGGCCTGGACCGGTGCGACCGCGAAGTCGTAGCGGATCCGGTCGATCTGGATGTCGACGGCGGGTCGGGTCGAGCAGAGGATCACCCCGCCGAACGTGGCGACTCGACTCTTGGCTGGCAGATCGAGGGAGACCGGTCCGGCGGTGACCGAGGAGAGCGGACCCTCCGCAAGAGGTCCACTGATCCGGTCGGGTTCAGGGGCACTGGTGCAGGCGGTCAGGGCGGCCAGCCCCAAGGTGAGGGCGGCGATCGAGCGCGGCAGCGAACGCGCCGCGCCACCAGCCTTCGCTGGGTTCATCATGTCGGCCCCCCGAATCCACTCACTCTCCCAACAGTAGTGGTCGGCCCTGGTTCCTGCTGACGAGCGGGGAGGTGCCGCATTCTGCTGCGGCGTTACCCTTCGGAGCGTGAGCATGCTTGATGACGCCCGCGAGGGCATGAACCCCGCCATCCGCCCCCAGGACGACCTGTTCGGCCACGTCAACGGTCGTTGGCTGGAGGAGACGGAGATCCCCTCGGACCGCTCGAGTTGGGGCCCGTTCGTGCAACTCGCCGATGTCGCGGAGAGTCAGGTACGCGACATCATCGAGTCATCCGACAACCGGAAGATCGGCGACCTCTTCGCTTCGTTCATGGATGAGAAGACCATCAACTCCCACGGGGTCCGTCCGCTGCGTCCCCTGATTGACGCGGTGGCGGCGTTGCGCGACGTGCGCGATCTGGCGGCCTTCCTCGGCGAATTCGAGCGGATCGGGGGCTACGGCCTCTTCGGTTCCTACATCAACAACGACGACCGCAACTCCGAGCGCAACCTCTTCCATCTCGCCCAGGGCGGCCTCGGCCTGCCCGACGAGTCGTACTACCGCGAGGACAAGTTCGCGGAGATCCGGGAGAAGTACGTCGCCTACGCCACCAACCTGCTGCGTCTCGGCGGGCACCCGGACCCGGAGACCGCCGCCGCCACGGTGCTGGAGATCGACACCAAACTGGCTGCCGGGCACTGGGAGCGGGCGGAGTGCCGCGACGTCCAGAAGACCTACAACCTGCTGACCCACGACGAGCTCAAGGCGCTGTGCAGCGCCTTCGACTGGGACGCCTACGTCACGAACCTCGGTGCGAGCGACGTCGTCCCGGACACCGTGTTGGCCGAGGTCTGCTGCCGTCAACCTTCCTACTTCGAACACCTCTCGGGCGTGCTCACCGAGGTCCCCCTCGAGCAGTGGAAGGACTGGCTGCTGCTGCACGTCCTGCGCTCGGGGGCGCCGTACCTCACCGACGAGTTCGTGGAGACCAACTTCGACTTCTACGGCCGCACCCTGAACGGCACCCCCGAGCTGCGGGCGCGTTGGAAGCGCGGCGTCGCCCTGGTCGAGGGTGCTCTGGGTGAAGCCGTCGGCGAGGAGTACGTCGCCCGCCACTTCCCGCCGAGCTCCAAGGCGCTGATGGATGACCTAGTGGCCAACCTGTTGGCGGCGTACCGGGAATCCATCTCCACGTTGGACTGGATGACCGAGGAGACCAAGGAACGGGCCTACGAGAAGCTCGACACCTTCCGGCCCAAGATCGCCTACCCCGACACGTTCCGCGACTACTCCGACCTGCACGTCACCGCCGACGATCTGCTCGGCAACGTGGCCTCCGCTTCGGCCTTCGAGACTGATCGGCAACTACGCAAGATCGGGGCACCGGTCGACCGCGACGAGTGGTTCATGCTGCCGCAGACTGTCAACGCCTACTACAACCCCGGCACCAACGAGATCTGCTTCCCCGCGGGCATCCTGCAGAAGCCGTTCTTTTCCGCGGACGCTGACCCGGCCGAGAACTACGGCGGCATCGGGGCGGTGATTGGGCACGAGATCGGGCACGGGTTCGACGACCAGGGCGCGCAGTACGACGGTGCCGGCAACCTCAATGACTGGTGGACCGCCGCGGACAAAGCCGCGTTCGAGGTGAAGTCCAAGGCCCTGATCGAGCAGTACAACGACTTCGAGCCCCGCGCTCTGCCGGGCGAGAAGGTCAACGGTTCGTTGACGGTCGGCGAGAACATCGGTGATCTTGGGGGCCTGACCATCGGTCACAAGGCGTTCGTGATGAGTCAGGACGGCGCGGCCAGCGTCGAGGACCGCCGCTCGCTCTTCTTGAACTGGGCCTACGTCTGGCGTACCAAGCGTCGCCGCGAGCAGGAGCAGCAGTACCTCACGGTCGACCCGCACTCCCCGCCGGAGTTCCGGGCGAACATCGTGCGCAACCTCGACGAGTTCCACGAGGTCTTCGAGACCACCCCGCAGGATGGTCTGTGGTTGGCGCCCGAGGAGCGCGTGCGGATCTGGTGAGGCCGCTCAGCCGGTGTAGGCGCAGAGGATCCTGATCCGAAGCGTGTTTCCGGTGGGTCCGTTGTTCGTGCCGCGCGCCGTCCAGGTGTCGGAGAAGTCAGGGTCGGGCATCAACTCGACCGGGCTCGAGTCGTTTCCGACCCATTCTCCGCCCGCCGAGATGGCGGTCTTGTCGTCCTCGCACACCGCGGTTACGAGGGCGGGCTGACCGTTGGGGATCGAGCCGGACACCGCGTCGATGAAGGAGAGTTGGGTCAGACCGGCGGGACCCTGCGGACCCTGGTCACCTGTGGGCCCCTGAGGCCCGATCGGACCGTCCTCACCCTGGTCGCCGGGAGACCCCTGGCGACCATCGTCGCCGTTGGCCCCCGCAGGGCCGGTCGGCCCGGTCGCACCCTTGAGTCGCTTGACGGTGCCGTTGGCGAGGTCCTTGGTCTTGATCGTCTTGTTCTTGATGTCCGCGCTGGTGATGGTGTTGTTCTTGATCTGCTTGCCGGTGATCATCGTGCCGGCGACGGCGCCGCCGGTGGAGCCGAGCACCAGGCAGGTGGCGGCAACCACGAGGGTCGGGGCGAAGCGTCGCGTGCGCGAGCCGTGGGGGGAGGGGGGTGTGGAAGTCATGGGCGCAGCGTAGGCCCGTGGTGTGGCCCCGGGTGAGGTTTTGGGGTACATCGGGGGGATCACTGACCACCCGAACGGGCCAGGCCGTCTGGGTACGAGCACTCAGGCATCTTCACCACGTCGCGACCAGTGTGGTGGAGATGACGATCATCCGCGTGTCTCGTTTCCGCTCCCTCACCCTCACCACGCTGATGCTGCTGCCCGTCACGGTCCCTTCGGCGGCGGCCTTGGATGCGGAGTTCGGCGAGACGTTTCGGGGCGTCAGCGCGGTGACGGTGGGGCTGGGTGAGGAGATGCGCAACTCATTTGGCAACGAATCTGGGTACGCCGACTCAGGCGCCGGACGTTTCGGACCAGCAGACTGCCAGCCATGACCCCCCTCCCCACGGCGCGACTGCGCCCCTTGTCCGTCGCCCTCGTCGCCCTGCTGTCGATCCCGGCTCTGTCCGGTTGTGTCGCCGACACTCCTCTCGGAGCCACCGCCGACACGCGCGGTGTGGCCCAGGGCGAGGACATCGTCGGCAGCGTCGAACATCCCGACGGGGACATCACCGTCACCCTGGCACCGGCTGCGGCCCCCCGACCCGAGGAGGGGAACAACAGCGTCGGTGAGGGCGTGGTGGCCTGCGGCTACGAGTCATCCGACGCGCGCTTCTCCTGTCCCACCGAGGGCCTGGAGCAGGGCGTCTACCGGGTCGAGGTCACCGACGCCAAGTTCAAGAGCGAGGGTACGCACCTAGTCACAGTGGCCGTCACCGCGGACGGGTCCTACGCGCCTCGCGTCCTGGAGTCGTCATCCGGTCGCCTGATTGAACTGGTCGGATGGAGTCCCGAGCGTCCGGTCACCGTCCTGGTTCGCGGCGACGACGGGCGCACTCGCCGCGCCGGTGTCGTCACTCCCGGCCAGGACGGTCGAGCGGTCCTGACGGTGAAGGGGGATGTCGGAAGCGGCTACACCGCCGTCCTCCCTAGTGATGGGCTGTGGGACGAACGCAAGGTCGAGGGCTGGGACCGAGTCTTCGTCGATCTGTCCGCCTAGCACCGTCCGGCTCTGGAGCCCCCTGTGGATAGCCAATCGTGCGTGTCGGTTGACCCTGGTAGACACACGTCCATGTCTGCTGATCCCGCCTCACCCACCCGTGCCGCCGCCGAGCAACACCTGCAGGCTCTGGTGGGTCGTGCGGACGCCCGGTTGCGCGACGACCAGTGGCGGGCCATCGAGGCGCTCGCGGTCGACAAACAACGGGCGTTGGTCGTGCAGCGCACCGGTTGGGGGAAGTCGGCGGTCTACTTCGTGGCCACGCTCCTGCTGCGTGAGGCCGGTGCCGGGCCGACGGTGATCGTGTCCCCGCTGTTGGCCCTGATGCGCAACCAGATCGCGGCGGCCCAACGCGCCGGGATCCGGGCGGTCACCATCAACTCCACCAACCTCGAGCAGTGGGAGGAGGGCCACGCCGCCATCGCAGCGGGGGAGGTCGACGTACTCCTGGTGAGTCCGGAGCGGCTGAACAACCCGGGATTCCGCGACGAGGTGCTGCCCCGGTTGGCCGCGACCTGCGGGCTGCTGGTGGTCGACGAAGCCCACTGCATCTCCGACTGGGGGCACGACTTCCGCCCCGACTACCGCCGGATCAAGACCCTGCTGGACGAACTGCCCGACGGGATCCCCGTCCTGGCCACCACCGCCACCGCCAATGCCCGGGTCACCACCGATGTCGCCGAGCAGTTAGGTGGGTTGGCCGAGCGGCAACGCGGTGAGGTGTTGGTGCTGCGCGGATCGCTGGACAGGGAGTCGCTGAAGTTGGGCGTGGTGCGCCTCAAGACGGCCCAGCAACGGTTGGCCTGGTTGGCCGATCACCTCGGCGAGCAGCCGGGGTCCGGCATCGTCTACTGCTTGACCGTCTCAGCCACCCAGGAGGTCGCCGACTATTTGCGCTCGCGCGGTCATGACGTGGCGGCGTACTCCGGCCAGACCGATCCGACCGAACGCAATGCCCTCGAGCAGGACCTGGCCGCAGGTCGGGTGAAGGCGCTGATCGCGACGAGCGCACTGGGCATGGGTTTCGACGCCACGTTGGGGTTCGTGGTCAACCTCGGCGCCCCCTCCTCGCCGGTCTCCTACTACCAACAGGTCGGTCGTGCTGGCCGTGGTTTGGCCAACGCAGATGACACGGCCTCGGTCGTGCTGTTGCCAGCGCTGGAGGACCGCGACATCTGGGCCTACTTCGCCTCCCTGGCCTTCCCTCGCGAGGAGGTCGTGCGTCAGACCCTGGAGGTGTTGGCCCAGGAGGGCCGGCCGATGAGCACCCCGGCCCTGGAGACCCACGTCGAGCTGAGTCGCACCCGACTCGAGACCCTGCTGAAGGTGCTCGACGTCGACGGTGCGGTGCGGCGCGTCAAGGGTGGCTGGGAGTCGACCGGTCGTTCCTGGGAGTACGACGCCGAGCGCTACGCCCGGGTCGCAGAAGCGCGGGCCAGTGAGCAGCAGGCGATGTTGGCCTACCTCGAAACCGACGTTTGCCGGATGCGCTACCTGCGCGAGCAACTCGACGATCCCGATGCAACAGACTGCGGACGATGCGACAACTGCGGCGGCCTCACGCTCTCCACGGACGTGTCCGCAGCCGCAATCGAGGAAGCCACCTCACGACTGGCTCGACCCGGTGTCACCGTGGAGCCCCGCAAGATGTGGCCCACCGGCCTGGCCGCGATGGGGCTTCCGCTGAAGGGCAAGATCTCTTCCCCGCCCAAGCCGGGTCGGGCCGTGGCACGTCTGACCGATCTCGGTTATGGCAACGCGCTGCGGGATCTGTTCCGGGCTGATGCCTCCGATCAGCATGAGCAGACGGTGCCGGACAACCTCGTCCATGCGGTGATCGAGGTGCTGCAGGACTGGCGGCCCGCAGTCGATGTGATCGTCGTGGCCGAGTCGGTGACCCGACCCCGACTGACCGCCGATCTGGCCGAGGGCCTATCTCGCTTCTTGAAGGTGCCGGTGGTTGGTCGCTGGGCGGTGGTCGACCCGGATGTGCCTCCGGGTGCTGGTTCGATGAACTCCGCGCAACGGGTGGCAGCCGTGCGCCGTCGCTGCCGGGTGGAGGCTGACCCGGGAGTTCTGGAAGGTCAACGGGTGTTGCTGGTCGACGACCTGACGGCCACCGGGTGGACCCTCACCCTGGCTGCCGTGGCGCTCGCCGAGGCCGGTGCTGCCGAGGTGTTGCCGCTGGTGTTGGCCGCGCAGTCCTGACGCGGCGCCCTCGACTCAGCTGCGCAGGCGCTCCACCGTGTTCATCGAGTGGTAGACGACCACGGCGGCGATGGTGCCCAGGGCGATGCCGGTGATCTGGATGTCACCGGTGGCCAGGGTCAGGTTCCCGATGCCGATGACCAGGGCGACGGCTGCGGTGAACTGGTTGACCGGGCGCGAGAAGTCCACGTGGTTGTCGACCCAGATCTTCACACCGATGACGCCGATCAGGCCGTAGAGCGCCACCGTCACACCGCCGAGAACACCGGCAGGGATGGTGTTGATGATCGCGCCGATCTTGGGGGAGAGGCCCAGCAGGATCGCGACGACACCCGCGACCCAGTAGGCGGCAGTCGAGTAGACCCGGGTGGCGGCCATCACGCCGATGTTCTCGCCGTACGTCGTGGTGCCCGATCCGCCGCCTGCTCCGGCGAGGGTGGTCGCGAGGCCGTCAGCGAGCAGCGCTCGTCCGGTCTGCTCGTTGAGTGACTCGTCACCGGCCAGGTGGGCGACGCTGCGGACGTGTCCGACATTCTCGGCTACCAGCACCAGCACGACCGGGAGGAAGGCGGGCAGAACCGTCCAGGTCACAGTGGGTGAGGCGAAGTCGGGCCAGCCGACCCAGGCGGCTTGGCGAACCGGGTCGAAGTCGATGACTCCGGCGACGGCGGCGAACACGTAGCCGATCACGACGCCGAGAACGATCGATAGTCGCGCGGCCAGACCCCGGAACGCCACGGCGATCATGAGCAGCGCGACAAGGGTGACCAAGGCGGTCCAGGGTGCCGCTTCGAAGTTGGAGGTGGCGGCTCCCGACAGGTTGAGCCCGATCAGCGCGACGATGGCACCCGTCACGACCGGCGGCATCAACGCGTCGATCCAACCGGTGCCAGTCACCATCACGATCGCGCCGACGACGGCGAGCAGCAGACCGGTCGCCAGGATCCCGAACAGCGCGGCGCCCATGCCGGAGGCGGCCGTCGCGGCACCGATCGGAGCGATGAAAGCGAACGACGATCCGAGGTAGCTAGGGAGCCGGTTCTTGGTCAGGATCAGGAACAGCAGCGTGCCCACGCCGGAGAAGAAGAGCGTCGCTGAGGGTGGGAAGCCCGTCAGCAGCGGCACCAGAAAGGTGGCGCCAAACATCGCGACGACGTGCTGGGCACCGAAGCCGATGGTCAGCGGCCAAGAGAGCCGCTCGTCCGGCGCAACGATCTGATCCTTCGCGACGGTCTTGCCGTTGCCGTGCAACTTCCAAGTAAGTGCCATGGGCGGGACTGTAGCGATGGGCTGGGTCAGAAGATCGCGCGGAGCAGCAACACGAGAACGAGCAGGCCCAGGACGAGGCTGAGGACCAGTGGCAGTACGACCAGACCGAAGGCCGCCAAGAGATAACCTGCACTCGGCGGCTTGGCGCTGGGATGGTCGGCGGTGGCCTTCTCGAGGAGCTGAAAGTTCTTGCGGTTGGCTCGGTGAGCGACATCGGCCAGATCGCCGGCCACCGGGATGAGACCCAGGCCGGCGTCGAAGAGCAGGTTCCAGCCCATCCGGCCCAGCGTCGCGACCGGCACGCGTTGCTGTACGGCGTCGTAGAGAATCACCCCAGAGATCGCCGACCCAGCGACGTCGCCCACCCCGGGCACCAAGCCGATCACCGAGTCGAGGCCCAGGCCGATGCGTGTCCCCGGCACGGTGACGGCGTCGTCCATGATCTTGGCGACCCAACGGCTGCGGCCGATCGAGGCGTTGGTCGACGTGGCCGGGTCGGTCGGTGTCTCATCCACGCCCTCATTCTGACCGACCGGATCCAATGTCGACAGGGAGCCTGGCGAGTGTCGTGCCCAGTCCCCTTCCGCAGGTGCCACCGATGGGACACAGTGACCCCATGCCCGACAGCCCCCCACCGACCGATTGGCTGCTGCACAAGGGGGAGCGGGGCAATCCGTTCACCAGCCTCGACGACCATCACCCCGGTTCAAGCGCCTGGTCGCAGGGCAACCTGGTGCGTCCGCTGGTGGATGGGGCGACCTATTTCGCCGAGCTCTACGAGCGCCTCCAGGCCACCAAGGCCGGCGACCTCGTCTACTTCACTGACTGGCAGGGCGAAGCCGACCAGCAACTGACCGAGGACCCGAACAGCCAGGTCGTCGAGATCCTCGGTTCCGCCGACGAGCGCGGGGTCGACGTACGCGGGTTGGTGTGGCGCTCGCACTCGGAGGCGTTCGGGTTCGACCACCGGTCGAATCGCTTGCTAGGCAAGAGGCTCCAGGACCGCGGAGCCGAGGTGTTGCTCGACATGCGTGTCCGGATGGGCGGATCCCACCATCAGAAGTTGGTGGTGATCCGGCACCGCGATGACCCGACCCGCGACGTGGCGTACGTCGGTGGGATCGATCTGTGTCACTCACGCCGCGACGACTCCGCGCACCGCGGAGATCCGCAGTCGGTCGATATGGCGCCCGAGTACGGCGATCGCCCACCCTGGCACGACATCCAGGCCGCGATCTCTGGCCCAGCGGTGCACGACGTTGAAACGGTCTTCCGTGAGCGGTGGCTCGATCCGACGCCGCTGAGCCGCAATCCGGTCCACTACCTGCGCGACCGGTTGTCCGGGTTGGATGTTGACCCGGATCCGCTGCCCGACCAGGCGCCGCCTCCGCCGCCGGTCGAGGGCGGCACCCACGCCGTGCAACTCCTGCGGACCTACCCGGACCTGCGGTTCAACCGTGACTATCCCTTCGCCAAGGGCGGGGAGTGCAGCGTCGCGCGCGGCTATACGAAGGCGCTCCGCCGCGCTCGGCGCCTGATCTACATCGAGGACCAGTACCTCTGGGGTCGCCACATCGGCGAGGCCTTCACCGAGGCGCTGCGCGAGCAACCCGACCTGCACGTCATCGCTGTCGTCCCGCGCTTCACCGACAAGGCCGGCGCTTTGACCCGCACTCCGCAACTGCTGGGCCGGCGGTGGGCGATGACTCAGATGGCCGAGGCGGCCCCGGACCGAGTGGCGGTCTACAGCCTGGAGAACCACGCTGGCACTCCCGTCTACGTGCACGCCAAGACCTGCATCATGGACGACACCTGGGCCAGCATCGGGTCGGACAACTTCAACCGGCGCTCGTGGACCCACGACTCGGAGCTGTCGGCAGTCGTCATCGACAGCGCCGACGACTACGCCCGCACCCTGCGCCTCAACCTGGCTGCCGAGCACCTGGACCGGGACCCGGAAGAGCCAGACGCGATGGACGACTGCGTCGACCCGGTCGACATGTTCCACGCGTACGCCGCCAGCGCGGCGAACCTCGACGCGTGGCATGAGGGCGGGCGGGTAGGTCCGCGCCCGCCGGGACGCCTGAGGCGGTTGCCCCCGCCGGATCTCGGTGCCGTGGCTCGATCGGTCTATCAAATCCCGTATCGGTTGGTGCACGACCCCGACGGGCGCCCACGCAGTAAGCGGTCGAAGGACCGCCACTGACGGCCTGACCGGGTGATCTCGACAGGCTCGATCAGCGGGGGTAGCCCCGGTGGTTGAGGAAGGACGAAGTCCTGTCGGTCCCGGTGGTTGAGGAAGGACGAAGTCCTGTCGGTCCCGGTGGTTGAGGAAGGACGAAGTCCTGTCTCGAAACCCACGAGCACGTCGAGGTGCCACTACGTGCGGCGATAGAAAGTGATGGTGCCGTCGGCCTTCGCTCATGCCCGTAGTCGTGGTGGTGGATCAGGGTGTGATGTCTGGGACAGAGAACGGCGGTGTTCTTCAAGTCGGTTCCGCCGCCTTGGTGCCAGGGGTCTAGGTGATGTCGATGGCACATCCCTGAGGGCCAGTCGCAATTCGCAGCCTGACATTCAGGGTGCTCGATCCCGGTCGCGATCCTTTGGGAGCGGCTGTGAAAGCGTCTGGTGCGCCCAAGGTCAAGAACCTGGGAGCCTCCGGTGAGAACGACGGGGATGATGCCGGCTTCGCAGGCCATCCTGCGTGCCTGGTCGGGGCTGATGGGCTCGCCAGTGTCGAGGTGGGCTGGTTTCAAGCCGCCGAGGAGGGTGTCGAGGTCGAGGTGGATGACCGCGGTGGCGGAGGTGCCGCCGGATCGTGGTGCGTCTTCGGTGCGGAAGGATTCGATGAGTTCGCAGAAGCAGAATGCTTCACCCATGCGTTGGGGTGTCGCGGCTTCCTGCTGATCGAGCTTGTCGAGATCACCGGAGTCGTTCGCAACCTGGTGCTTGGGTGCCGCGAACGCAAGGAGGATTTTCTTCAGCATCGCGGCCTGGGCCAAGGGGATGGTGAACCGGCCACGTACGGCACCGGTGCCGTCATCACTCATAGTCAGTTTCGTCTTGTTGCGGGCCGAGTCTTCTCTCTCGCCAGTTACTCGGCCTCGTACGCCTCATCGCCTTCGGGGTCGATGACTTCCCAGACCCGGCGGCCGAGAATGCGCAGTGTCTTGGCGTCGAACTCTTCTGCGTGCTCGATCAGGGTCTTCTCGACCAGGGCGATCGTCTCGGCCGGGCATCTATCGGTCGGTAGGGCTTCGACGGCCTGAGTGATGACACTGGCTTACTCAACGTGGAGGTCGCCGTTCGCGAGGGCGCAGCGGGTCTGGTCCCAGGCATCCAAGGACTTCGCTTGCCGGACCCGGCGGTGGGCTTCGGTCCGGGTGAGTTTCGTGGTGTGA
>RCMY010009907.1_pt1 | contig 14460 bp, 14 predicted proteins | sample 2041341 | NCBI WGS metagenome assembly RCMY01 (sample SAMN09708234, study PRJNA481090) | Marine sediment metagenome, whole genome shotgun sequencing project.
AACTCCTCGGACTCTGGCCCCCTACCGCTCCACCCGCCAGCTGACGAGCCCACGTCCCATCAATCCAACACCAAGTGTCTGGTACCCGGCCCTACGCCGGGCACCGGCGCGTCCCCCGCCTGGCAGCGAAGCAGAAGCTAGCCTGCCCGGATGGGTTCCCGGGCGATCAGTATTCCTGCGTCACTCGATCTTGGCCGCACGGTTCGGGGCGCCAAGCAGCCGCTGATGATTGGCCCGACCGAAGCGTGGTGGTCGACCCGGACCCCTGATGGACCGGGGTCGCTGGCGATGACTCGCACGTCGACGACTGCGATCGCCGCCGAGGCGTGGGGACCAGGCGGCGACTGGCTGCTCGAGCAAGCGCCCCGTTTGCTCGGTCTTGCCGACGACCCCACCGGCTTCGAACCGACCGGAAAACTTGGCGACGCCTGGAGACGCCAACCGTTCCTCCTGGCACGAACCGATCGGCCATGGGACGCGATCGTTGGCGGGATTCTCGGCCAGAAGGTCCAAGCGACCAAGGCCCGACACAGTCGACGGGCAATGGCTCGCCGCTTCGGCGAGCGGGCTCCCGGTCCTCGCGAGAGCTGGATCCTTCCCTCGGCCGAGACCGTCGGGTCGATGGGTTACGCCGACTTCCATCCCATCGGCATCGAGCGCAAGCGAGCCGAGATCATCATTCGAACGGCACGAGAGATGCGTCGGATCGGCGACTCGACCGATCGCACGGCGACCGAGTTCAAGGTCAGGCTGCAGCGCATTCACGGCATCGGACCGTGGACCGCGAACCTCGTGACTGCTGTCGCCATGGGCGACGCCGACGCGGTGCCGACCGGCGACTATCACATCCCAAACACCGTGGCCTGGGCGCTGGCCTCGGAGCCTCGAGCCGACGATGCTCGCATGCTCGAACTCCTCGAACCGTACGCCGGACACCGCTGGCGGGTGATCCGTCTCGCCAAGGCCAACGGCTCAGCGCCCAAGTACGGACCGCGTCTGTCGTTGCGCGCCGACGGACTGTCCCGAGGACGCTGACTCGCGGGCGCCGACCACAACGGTTGAGCTGACCACAACGGTTGGTCTGTGCCCGACAATAACCTACTGTTGCTGAGACTTCGGTCACATATCCGAGGACGACACACGAGGAGAGCTCCATGGCCGCAGTGGCGGGATTAGAAATCGGCATGCCCCAGGGCATCGAAGGCGTCACCAGCGAGTGGCTGACCGCGGCCCTGCGGATCTCAGGCGACATCGCTGAAGAGACCACCGTGTCCGCCGTCGAGCACAAGCGATTCGCCGAGGGCGTTGGCCTCCTCTCCGAGCTGCACCGAATTACGCCTACCTACGACGGCCCGGCAAACGGAGCCCCGTCGAGCATGATCGTCAAGTTCGCCATCACCGATCCGGCTCAGCGAGGATTGGCCGAAGCGCTGAATTTCTACACCAAAGAACTGCACTTCTACACCCACCTCGCCGACCAGATGCCGATCCGAGTCCCACGGGCCTACGCCGCGATGCAAGACCCCGTCAGTTCCGACTTCATCCTGATCATGGAAGACATGTCGGGGCTGCGGACCGCCGATCAGCAGATTGGTGTCACGTGGGAAGACGCCCTTCGCTCGGCCCGCAGCATGGCCAAGCTGCATGCCGTCTTCCACGAGCACGAAGGACTGGCCGAGTTTGCCGACGTCTACAGCCCGATCGAGAATCCGGTGTACCTCGCAGCGCTGCCTGGCGTGTTCGCCGCGGGCTGGGAGAACGCGCAGAAGTACGGGGCCGAGCACATCACCCCCGAGATCAAGGCATTCGGCGACCGCTACGGCGATCTCGTTCCGTTCCTCCTCCATTCGTTCATGAGCCCGATGACCGTGGTGCATGGTGACTGGCGAGCCGACAACCTGTTCTACCTGTCAGATGCCCCCGGCGACGCGGACCAAGACATGGCCGTTGTCGACTTCCAGATCATGGGCGAAGGGTCGGGCGCATACGACCTTGGTTACTTCGCCGGCCAATCGATCGCCCCCGAGGTCCGATCGGGGCGAGACGGCGAGCTGATCGACGCCTACCTCGAAGCGCTCAGCGCCAATGGTGTCGACCGTGATCGCGACGAGTTCGAACATCAGTATCGACTGTCACTTGCGCACTGCCTGATCTACGCGGTTGCCAGCTTCCAGTCATATGATCTCCTCCCCGCGAACAGCCAGAGCCTGATGACGTCGATGCTCGGCCGCTCGATTCGCTCGATCACCGACAACGATGCCCTGAGCTTGCTACCCGGTTGAAGCAACCGGCAAAGGGCCGAGGACTCGGTCGAGGTAGGCGTTCGAGAACGTTGCGTGCGGATCGAGGCGCGCTCGTGTCTCGGCGAACACGTTCCACTCGGGATAGAGGGGCGCCAGTGATCGAGCGTCGTGGAAGTGGAGCTTGCCCCAATGGGGGCGGGCCTCATAGTCGGCCAGAATCTGTCGGATCCCCGTGAAGTACGCGTCGTACGACGCGCCCCGGTACACATGGGCGGCGATCCACGCCGATGTCCGCCCGCTCGCGGTCGAGAGCGGAGCGTCATCGGCAGCCGAGCATCGGACCTCGATTGGGAACAGCATCGGGAGTCCGAGACTGTGGGTGAAGGCACGCACCCGGCGAAGCGCCTCGGGAAGGGCCTCGAGAGGAATCCCGTTCTCCATCTCGTAGAACTTCACCCGGCGTGGGCTGGCGAAGACCCGATCACTGCGGTCGACCAACTCCCGATCGGAAATGGCGTTCGAAACGAGTTTCGCCAATTTGGGTACCGTGCTCGGGAAACGGCGCCCCACGCGACACACCGTGCCGAATGCCAGGTTCTCGGCCAAGATCTTGTCGCGGAAGTATTCGGCCCTCGATGGCGGCTCGGCGAGCCGATCAGTCCGATTGTTGCGTTTCACCTGGGCTCGATCAGTTCCCGGGATCCAGAAGAACTCGAAATGATCGTGTTCCGCAACGCTTTGCATCCAGCCATCGAGCAGGTCATCGAGCGGCTCGACCGTTTCGATGACGTGAAGGTTGAAGGCGTCGACACACTGGATGGTCACCTCGGTGACGATGCCGAGCGCTCCGATGCCGACCCGAGCGACGCGCAGCAGTTCGGGGTCGTTGGTTTCGTCGCACCGCACGACCTCGCCGGTCCCCGTGACCATCTCCATACCGACAATGGTGGTCGCCAAGTTGCCGAGTTCGAGGCCGGTGCCGTGGGTGGCCGTCGCAATGGCGCCGGCGATCGACTGATACGCGATGTCACCGAGATTCGGCATTGCCATCGCGACCTCGGCCAACCGCTCATTCAATTCGAACAGTCGGATCCCGGCTTGGACGGTGACCCGGCGCCGCTCACGGTCGACCGACAGCACGCGCTGCATCCGATCGAGATTGAGGAGCACACCATCGGTGCACGCGGCATCGGTAAAGGAGTGTCCGGCACCGACGGTCTTGACTCGTTGTCCTTGTTCCGCAGCCCTGGCGACGATGGTGGCGATCTCGGCGGTACTCGTTGGTTGCCTGCGCTCGGCGGGGAGGCATATCTGGTTACCGGCCCAGTTGCGAAAAGTCTTGGTCATGTGCTCACCAATGCCGAAGATCGATTGGCCACTCGTCGACGACCGTTTCGCCGTCGACCACCCAATACTTGGTGTGGCGGGCGACAGTCGGATCGACATGCGCCGGCAGGAAGCGAATTCGATCACCGATCGAGATGGCACCATTGCGGTTGTCGAGCGTGGCGTGCTCGTCGGAAAGGAACATGAGGTCGGCATCGACCGGTGTCGGCATCCCGTGGTCGACGCCGAACGCCTTCAGTCCCGCATCGGCAACCGCCCATCCTTTCGGACTGACCGAGACCACCGTGCCGAGGACGCTCAGCGCGATCTCGAACGGTGAGTCGAGTTTCGCGTAGTCGGTGTCGAGCAGGCAGTACGAGCCTGCCTGAATCTCGGTGACCCAGCGGTTCACCGCATAGGTGCCGGTGCCCCCGCCGGAGATGACGTCGCCACCGACGTCCTTGTGGGCCTGCAGCAAAACCGCCATCGACGCCTCGACCTGTGCCGCCTTGTCGTTGGGGTCGGCCACCATCATGAGATGACCCTCGTACCCCATCACCCCACGCACGTCGAGCCCGGCCGCCCGAGCAGCATCAGCCAGTCGGCCTGCATCCTCGACCGGGCAACCGCAGCGAGGGAGTCCAACTTCGACATCGATGAGGACACGACGCACCCCGCCGGCGATCACGGCATCGAGCACCGTCTCGGAATCGACCGCTGCGGTGATGTCGGCCCCCCGGTCGACGAGCGGGCCGAGTCGCGAGTAGTCGTAAGTCTCGTTGGCGAGAAGGAGGTCGGTGTCGAGCCCGGCCTGCGCCATTCCCTCGACCTCGCGCACGGTGGCAGCACAGAACGTGTGGTGGCCGGCGGAACGCAACTGCTTGGCTAGCTCGGTCGCCTTGAAGGCTTTGGTGTGGGGGCGCAACCGATCACCGGGAAGCACGGCCGCCATGGCGGCGACGTTGTGATCGAAGATCGACTTCTCGATCACCAGCGCGGGAGTCGGCAGATCGTGAATGGTCGATGGAGTCGTCACGCCTCGAACGATAGGACCTAATCTCGACCCATGGCCAGGTCTGACCATCCACCAGCGATGGTTCAGCTCCACCTCGGCTGTGCCATGTGGGCCCACCCACCGTGGCGAACCCGCTACGGCATCACGAGCGGCGACGAGCTTGCCTGGTACGGATCGCGCTTCACCACCGTCGAAGGCAACACGACGTTTTACGCCCTGCCAACGCCCGAGTCCGTCACCCGCTGGGCGGCACAAGCTCCGTCCTCGATGTGGTTTTGCTTCAAGTTGCCGCGTCACATCACCCACGAGCGTCGTCTGCGTCGCGTGGATGAGGCGGTCGCCGAGTTCTTCGAGCGACTTGCGCCACTGGCCGATCGAATGGGCCCGGTGCAGATCCAGCTTCCGGCTTCGTTTGGCCCGGACGACCTTGGCGTCCTGATCGGGTTCGTCGACGAGGTGCTCGGTAGGAACTTCGGTTTGGACACTGCTCCCGAGTGGGCGGTCGAGGTCCGTCATCGAGACTTCGCCGCCGGTGGGTCAAGCGAGCGAACACTCAACGACGCACTGGCCGACCGGGGCGTGAACCGTGTCATCCTCGACTCCCGAGCACTCTTCGCAACGCCGCCAACCACGAAGGAAGAACACGAGGCGTGGAAGGCGAAGCCGCGACTACCGGTTCGCCCGGTTGCGACGTCGACCCAACCGCTTGTCCGCCTGATCGGTCAGGCCGATCCAGATGCCTCACTCGGCCTCTGGCGACGTTGGTTTCCGAAGCTCATCGAATGGCTCGATGCTGGCCTCTGCCCGCATGTCTTTGTCCACACTCCCGACAATGTGGCAGCCCCCGAGCTGGCAGTGCGGGTCTGGAACGAGATCGCCGGCCTGTCGTCGGGAAGACTCCGACCTCTGGATCCGCCATCACCGGCCCAGCCGAAGTCAATGCAACTCGACCTTTGAACCCCCTACCGGATCATGTTGTTGGCTTCGGCTTCTCGGGTCAGCCATGGCTGGTGGTCGGGGTGGGCGATGGCGATCAGGGCACGGGCTCGTTGCGACATGGTCAAGCCCCGGAGCTCGGCAACACCGAATTCGGTGACCACGTTGTCGACGGTGTTCTTGTTGGTCGTGACGACGGCCCCACTGTTCAGCGTTGGGGTGATCCGGCTGATGCGCCCGTCTGCTGCCGTCGATGGCAGCACGATGAACCCCTGGCCTCCTTCTGAATACTGGGCGCCGCGAGCGAAGTCGGCCTGCCCGCCGCTGCCGGAGAAGTACCGCGTTCCGATGGTTTCCGACGCGCACTGCCCGAAGAGGTCGACCTGCAGCGTGGCATTCACCGAGGCAAACATCGGCTCGCGACCAACCAAGCGAGGGTCGTTGACCTCGTCGACGCCAACGAAGATCACTTCGTCGTTGTCGTCGAGGAAGTCGTAGAGACGCTGGGTGCCAAGAGCGAAAGTGGTGAGCGCACGTCCTTGCGACCGGCTCTTGTATCTTCCCGTTGCTGCACCGGACTCGATGAGGTCGACGAGCGGGTCGCTGAACAGTTCGGTGTGGATCCCGAGGTCTTTGCGGTCGACGAGCATTTTGGCAACCTGGCTGGGAATGGCACCGATCCCCAGCTGGAGTGTCGAGCCATCACCAATTCGCTCGGCAACGAGTGACGCAATGGTGCGGTCGACGGCGCTGGGCTCCTTCGCCGTGGTTTCGACCAGTGGATAGTCGACCTCGGTCCAGGCGAGCGTATTCTGGCGTCGCACTCGATTCGTACCGAAGGTCCGTGGCATCTGCTGGTTGACTTCGAGAATGAACGGTACCCGGCCGATCATTGGCGATGCGTAATCGGCGTTCGTCCCGAGGGAGAAGTGGCCGTTGCGATCGGACGGGCTGGCTGCAGCCAACACCGCGACCGGTTTCTTCTCGAGCAGACGCAACGGAACTTCAGAGAAGTTGGCAGGAGCAAACTCGCAGCCACCCGCCTCATACGCCTTGCGGGTGACGTTGGAGAGGAACCAGGAAACGTGGTTCAGATGCCCTCGGTATGCCCCGTGCAGGTAGGGCCGGTCGTGAAGCGCGTGCATTTGGTGGATCGTGACGTCGTGAAGCTCCTCGGCTCGCGCCTCGATGGCGTCGAGGAGTTTGACCGGTTCGCCGTTGCCGATCGGCATCACGAGCTGTGCGCCGGCCGGAAGCTGTTTGACCAGCGCGTCGGCGATCTCTTCGGGAGTGGCCGGCGATGGTGGGAGCACGAGTTCCATGCCTTGACGATACGCATCGGAGTCGGTACAAACATGGGACCAAGTGCTCTCATGATGGGAGATCAATCGCTTCGCTAGGCTCTCAGCTCATGCCCGAGCTTCCCGAGGTCGAGACGGTCCGCCGCCAGTTGGCGCCCCGCCTCACCGGTCGGACCGTGGTCGCTGGTTCGCACGAGTCGGCAAAGTTCACACCGGGCCAGTCGGCGGTCGGCCATCGGTTCGGCGAACCGAGCCGCCGCGGCAAGTACCTCCTCCTGCCAACCGAGAACGGTCGCGAGCTCGTTGTCCATCTCGGGATGACGGGCAAGTTGTCGTTCCGACCGGGCGAACCGGACGGCACCGATCCCTACTTGAGGGCGTGGTGGGAGCTGGACAACGATGAGACGCTCGAGTTCGTCGACGTCCGCCGGTTCGGCCGACTGCGATTCGTGACGGCCGGCGACTACCGTGACATCCCGACCCTGCACAACGCGGGTCCTGAACCGTGGGACCCAACGCTGACACCGCGTCGGTTCCACCAGCTTCTCGGCGCCAGCAAGCGTGTACTCAAGACCAAACTGCTGTCGCAGCGTCCGATCGCCGGTGTCGGCAACATCTACGCCGATGAAGCGCTCTGGCTGGCCGGGATCAACCCGACCGTCACCCGGCTGGGGCTCGAACGGGCGGGTGCCTTGCTCGACGCACTGCGTGAGGTGTTGGAGCAGGGCATCGAACTGGGCGGGACGACGCTGCGCGACTATCGCAATGTGGATGGAGACACCGGCGGGAACCAGCATGCGTTACACGCGTACGGCCGAGCCGGGTTGCCGTGCGAACGCTGCGGCGAAACGATGCGCTCGGCAGTGCTCGACGCCAGGACGACGACCTGGTGCCCACAGTGCCAACGGCGCTGAACAGCACAGTGCCAACGGCGCTGAGGCGTACCCTGAGGTCATGACGAGGTGGCGCGACGACGAACAAAATGCATGGTCGCCCATGGCCGGTAGCGGCGCAGCAGCAGCCCGTCGGTTTCGTACGGTTGGGCCGGGCCGAGCGGGAGGATCACTGAGAAGGGCATTGATGTCGGTCGGGTGGGTCTCTGCTGGTGACCTCGGCAGGCAGGACGATGTGACCAACGCCGGCGATGGGGTTGATCTCGTCGTCATTGCCGTTCCCGATCATTCGATCGCCGCTGTCGCCGACGCCATCACCCCGACTGATGCTGTTGTCATTCATCTGTCGGGTTCGCGACCGTTGAGCGATCTCGACACCCACGATCGAGTCGGGTCGCTGCATCCGCTTGTTTCGCTCCCTGACCCCGAGACCGGAGCGGCACGGATGCTCGCTGGCGCCGTCTTTGCGGTCGCAGGCGACCCACTGGTTGCCGACCTCGTTGCCGCCTTCGGGGGTCGGGCCGTTGCGGTCAGCGACGAGAACCGCACGCTGTACCACGCAACGGCTGCCGTCGCTGCCAACCATCTGGTAGCGCTGTGTGCCCAGGTGGAGCGGTTGGCCGAAGTGGTCGGTGTGCCGGCGGAAGCGTACTGGGCGCTCATGTCGGGCGCCCTCGAGAACGTCAGCGAACAGGGGGCTGCCCGTGCGCTCACTGGTCCGGCCGCCCGTGCCGACTGGCGTACGATCGCTGATCATCTCGCTGCCCTGCCGTCGGAGGAACGAGCCCTCTACGAGGTGCTCAGTCGTCGCGCTGCCGAACTTGCCGGGCGCATGTGGATGGGCGGAATCGACCAGCCTGATGAAGGGGAATCATGACCATCGAACACGTTGGCACCATCGGCGAGCTGCGAAAGCGGCTCGATGCCACCAGGGCCGACGGTCGCTCGGTCGGCTTTGTCCCGACGATGGGCTATTTGCATGATGGCCACGCGTCGCTGATGCGCGCTGCTCGGGACTCGACCGACGTCGTGGTGACTTCGATCTTCGTCAACCCTCTCCAGTTTGCGGCCAACGAGGACCTCTCGGCCTACCCACGCGACCTCGAACGCGACAGCGAACTCGCCGAGACTGCCGGGGTCGACCTCTTGTTCACGCCAACGGTCGATGAGATGTATCCGTTCGGGCCGGTACTCACCTCGGTTTCGGTTGCCGATCTCTCGCAGCGTTGGGAAGGTGCCAGTAGGCCGACCCACTTTGCCGGCGTCGCAACTGTGGTCGCCAAACTGTTCTCGATCGTCGGTGCCTGTCGGGCATTCTTCGGCGACAAGGACTACCAGCAGCTCGCCATCATCGAGCGCATGGTCGCCGACCTCTCGATTCCCGTCGACGTCGTCGGCTGCCCGATCGTTCGTGAGGCCGATGGACTCGCCATGTCAAGCCGCAACGTCTATCTCGACCGGGAGCATCGTCTCGCCGCCACGATCCTACGACGCGCCCTCGACGCTGGGCTGCGTGCTGCCGCGTCGACCACCGATCCCGATGTCGTGATGGCGGCGATGCGCGACACGATCGCCACGGAGCCGCGAGCCGAACTCGACTACGTCGCCGCGGTCGACGCCGCGACACTCGCCGTGCCCGACCGACTTGTCGGCAGCTGCCGACTCCTCGTCGCGGCGCGGGTCGGCGCACCCCGTCTCATCGACAACTGCGCCCTGGTGCTCGATTGAGCGAACCTGCTCCACGCTAGGTTTGCTGATGTGAAGCAGCTCCTGGTCAATGCGCCCTCCGAGTTCGAGGTGGGGTTTGCCAACATTCGAGCCGAACTCGCTGTTCCCGAGACATTCCCTGCCGACGTTCTCGCCGCAGCGGAGAGGGCGACACCCCCGTCCGTCGAGCGTCGAGATGCTCGATCACTTGATTTCATCGCCATCGATCCACCGGGAGCAACCGACCTGGATCAGGCATTCGCCGCCGAGGTCACCGAGAACGGGTTTCGAGTGTTCTACGCCATCGCCGATCTCGGGGCGTTCGTCGAGCCGGGCGGACCAATCGATACCGAAGCCCGCGAGCGGGGCGCCACTCGCTACTCCCCCGACCTTCGCACCCCACTCCATCCGCCGGCGATTTCGGAAGACCGAGCCAGCCTGCTCCCCGGGCTCGACCGGCCGGCATTGTTGTGGACGATCGACCTCGACGACACCGGTATGCCGACGTCGTCACACCTGGAACGAGCGGTCGTCCAGATTCGTGAGGCGATTTCGTACGCCGAAGCTCAGCGACGCATCGACGGGGGCGATGAGTTGTTGCAACCGCTCAAGGCCATCGGCGAGTTACGAATACAACGAGAGATCGAGCGGGGCGGTGTCAGCCTGAATCTTCCGAGTCAAGAGATCGAACGAACGACGAACGGTCGCTACGCGTTGGCGTACGACACCTCGCTCCCCGTCGAGGATTGGAACGCTCAGATCTCTCTCCTCACCGGGATCGTTGCCGGGACAAAGATGGCCGATGCCAAGATCGGCATCCTTCGGACGCTGCCGGCAACTCGCAAACAGGATCTGCGGTCGCTGCGTCGCCAAGCGAAAGCTCTCGGAATCGATTGGCCCGACGACGTCGATTATCCCGACTTCATCAGGACCGTGCGGCCGACCAATGCACGGCGAGCAGCGTTCCTGCTGCAGGCCGCCCGTTCGTTCCGTGGTGCCGGATATGTCGCCATCAACGGTGAACTGCCCGACGAGTACGAACACGGGGCGATCGCATCGGTCTACGCCCATGTCACCGCACCGTTGCGACGTCTGGTCGACCGTTTCGGCAACGAGATCCTGTTGGCGCTGTATGCGGGCGAGGCGCCCCCACGGTGGGCCATCGACGCCCTCGATGAACTGCCGGCGTTGATGGGACGATCCCGTTCACGCGAATCCGCCCTCGAGCGAGCGATCATCGATTACACCGAAGCCATGTTGTTGAGGGATCGCGTCGGCGAGGTCTTCCGGGCCTTCGTCATCGACATCAACGAGGGTCGCGAGGTCGCCAGAATTCAGCTGATCGACCCCGCCGTCGTCGCGAATCTGCCCTCGTCACACCTTGACCTCGGCCTTGAGATCACGGTCAGGCTCGACGAGGTCGATCCGGTTGCTCGCTCGGTGAGCTTCAGCTCGGTTGGAAAAGGGGCGACCAAATGAACCGAGCCGCACGGAACGAAGGCGACCAATGAGAGAGCTTCCGCTTGCATCGAAACCAACTCGGCGGCCACCACTTCCATCGCAGCCTGCGGATGTTCCGTGGCCAACCGACACGTGGCCAACCGGTCCGGCCGACGCCGACGTCGACTCCGATCGGCTGGATGCGGCCATCGACCGGGGCTTCGGGCCCAACCCCGACCCCGCGACCGATGTCAATCTGGCCGTGGTCGTTGTCCATCGTGGGCTGCTGGTGGCCGAGGCCTACGGGCCCGACACGAACGCCGACACCACATTGATCTCGTGGTCGATGGGTAAGAGCATGGTCCAGGCGATGGTGGGGTTCCTCGTTGCCGACGGTGCGATCGACGTGGACTCCCCCGCCGCTGTTCCTCGCTGGGCTGACGACGAGAGAGCGACCATCACCACGCGTGATCTCCTACGCATGACGAGCGGCCTCGAGTTCGTCGAGGACTACGTCGACGATCAGGTCTCGCACGTGATCGAGATGCTGTTCGGTGAAGGTCAGCACGATGTCGCGGCCTATGCCGAGTCGTTCCCACTCATTCATCCTCCCGGCACCCACTTCAACTATTCGAGCGGCACCACCAACATCGTCTCGGCCCTCTGCGGGCGCATCATCTCCGATGTGTCCGGCTTTTTGTCGACCAGGCTCTTCGATCCCCTGGGCATGTCGAGCGCCAGCCCGAAGTTCGACGATGCCGGAACATTCATCGGATCGTCGTTCGTCTACGCAACCGCGCAGGACTTCGCCCGATTCGGTTACCTCTACCTGCGCGACGGTGTGTGGAACGGCAGGCGTCTGCTCCCCGAGGGCTGGGTCGACGCCGCGCGGACACCGATCGAGCCCGACGTGCACGAGGTCCGATGGTACGGCGAGCATTGGTGGCTTTGGGACGACACCACCGCCGCCTTCGCGTGCCAGGGCTACGAGGGGCAGTTCATCGTTGTCGTGCCCGACCGTGACCTCGTCGTTGTTCGCCTTGGCAAGACCGACGCCAGCCGCAACCCCGACGTGCGGGCCTGGCTCGACGACATCATCAGCTGCTTTCCCGCCGTCTCATGACTTACGCCGTCGAACGCCCGAACGCGGCCTCGCGCTGGGTACCGCTCCTTGGCGTGACCGCCGGGCTGGCTGCCCTCACCGCGCTCGACGGACCGGTGCTCTGCCCGTTCCGCCGATGCACCGGCGGGTATTGCCCGCTGTGCGGGGCAACGAGGTCGGCGGCCTCACTCGCTCGGCTCGACCCCGTCGGTGCGCTCCGCCTGTACCCAGCCTTGCCGCTGCTGGCAGTGGCCGGCGTCTTGGCAATGTGGCCCCAATGGCTCGGCAGCCGACGTAGCGATCGGCTGCTGGCGGTGATCGCCCTTGCGATCGTCGCGGTGTGGATGGCCCGCGTTGTGCTAGGCGATGTTCCGGCACCAACCGGCGTGCAATGGCCGCTCTGATCAGATCTGGCGAACTCAGATCTGGCGGACCTGGTAGTCGAGGATCTGGTCGCTCAAGCGCTGACGCTTGTCGCCACTGAACATCCAGAAATAATCGAGCCAGCACAGTTGGCCGAGCACACCGCCGAGGAGGATCCGCACGAGGACCATTCCCATCCCGACGGGTTGGCCGGTCTTGTTGTCGAGCAGTGACGTGCCCTGCTGTTTCTTGCCGATCGTCTGCCCCGTGGTGCCCTGGAGGTAGATGAAGTTGTACACCCCAAAGCCAATCATGGCGAGGAACAAGATGATCCCGAAGATGGCGGCCAGGAAATCGGCAATCATTCCGAAGGCAGCGATCAGAGCGAACCCACCGACGTAGATTGCAAAAAAGATGGCAGCGTCGATCAGATACCCAAGGAACCGCTGGCCGTATGACGCTGGAGCACCGGCGCCGGAGAAGGCGGGCTGGACTCCGCCGGGAACGGCACCGCCCACGGGCTGGGGGCCGCCCTGCCACTGGGTGCCATCCCAGTAACGCTGAGTACCCGGAGGGTCCCCGGCCGCCTGATACCAGCCCGGAGGTGTCTGCCCGCCTTGATCAGTCATGCGTCGCTCTCGTCGATTGCCGGGGGATCAGACTTTACGGACGTTGTAGCTGAGGATCTGGTCGCTCAAGCGCTGGCGCTTGTCGCCATTGAAGATCCAGAAGTAGTCCAGGAGGCAGATGATGGCGAGAACGCCGCCGAGGAGGCCACGGACGAAGGCCATACCCATGCCGACCGGCTGACCGGTCTTGTCGTCGAGCAGCGTGATCCCCTGCTGCTTCTTGCCAATCGTTTGTCCGGTGGTGCCCATGAGGTACAGATAGTTGTAGATCCAGTAGCCAAGGACGGCCAGGCTCGCAATCACACTGAGCGCCGAGGAGAACTGGCCGATGATGTTGAGGGCGATGATCGGGGCGTAGTCGATGAGGAACGCGAGGAACCGGGGCCCGTATTCAGCAGGTGCTCCTGCACCGGAGAAGGCCGCCTGTGCTCCACCGGGTACAGCGCCGCCGACCGGTTGTGGGCCACCCTGCCATTGGGTGCCATCCCAGTAACGCTGCGTACCCGGGGGATCACCGGCCGCCTGGTACCAGCCCGGGGGTGTCTGTCCACCTTGATCAGTCATGCTTGTTGTTTCCTCCGTGGGCGCCCGAGTCCCTCCGACGCGTCGTTCAATGAAGTGCCATCATCGCACGAGAGTGGGGTGACCTGAGGGAACTCGACGGTTTTGTTCGCTCAGACCAATGAGGCGACGGCGTCGACCCCACCCGGTTGGTGCAGGACGATGTCGACGTCGAGCGCATCGGCGAGCAGCTCGGAGCGTTCGGCGGCGGCATAGAGTTCGAGTTCGAGGTCGGTGTCGACGTTGTGCGACAACGGCTCGATCCTCAGCGTTGGTCGATCGCGCTCGGTGGCGCCGTCTTCATCGGAGTCATCGATGAAGACCCGCACGGCATGCACACTGCCGGCGTGACCCCGATCGAGGCCGATGGCGATACGCAGGAGTCCGGCCAGGACTCGAACCCGCTGCTGATCGTCGGCACTCAGGCTCGCGAACTCGGGGTGGCGTTCCTTTGGTCGGCCACGGCGGTGATAGCGAGCGATGAGCGCAATGATCTCGATCTCCTGCTGGGTGAACCCGGTGAGTCGATCGGCGTTGCGAATCACGTAATAGCCGTGCTTGTGGTGACTCGAGTGGCTGATGAAGAGACCCACGTTGTGGAGCAGCGCGCCCGAGACGAGCAGCTCACGATCGGCTGGATCGAGATCGTGCAGATGCTGGGTCCGGTCGAACAGCTGACCGGCGAGATCGGCACAGGTGGCGGCGTGGTCGGGGTCGGGGTCGAGTTGGTTCGCCATCCGTTCGACGTTGGTTCGCCGAAGATCGCTGAGACGAGCGAGACCGGCATTACGCGATCCGCCGAATCGGTCGAGCAGAACACCTTCGCGTAGAGCAAAACCCGAAACGGTCATCTCACTCAGGTCAAAGGCTCGGAAGATCTCTGAGAGCAGGATCACTCCGCCGGTGATGATGTCCACGCGTCGGGGGTCCATGCCGGGCAGGTC
>RCMY010003392.1_pt1 | contig 14459 bp, 9 predicted proteins | sample 2041341 | NCBI WGS metagenome assembly RCMY01 (sample SAMN09708234, study PRJNA481090) | Marine sediment metagenome, whole genome shotgun sequencing project.
GATGAGGTGATGCAACATATTTCCGATCAGATGGACGAGGCCATTCCCCTGTTGTTGGATATGCGACCTAATGAGCGCACAGATTTACCAGGAGGGGTAACAAAATATACGGCCTTAATGATGAAGACGGTGGCAAATCAGGAATTAAAGAACTATCAAGCCGTTGCCGATGCTGCCGGTCAAATCATCAGTTCAGAAAAGTTCAGCCTGTTCCCCGATTTTTACGAACTATTTAAAACGCCTGGAAAACTGAGCGATGAAAGCCTCTTTGAGTTTCAGTATTCAGATTTTGGTGCTGGCGAAGGTGAGCGGGTGAGCCATGAATATGCACCTTATGGCCCTAATTCTTGGGTACCTTCGGTAGAAGGCGCTTCATTTGGATGGGGTTTCCATGAACCCAGTATGAAATATGTTACGTTTATGTTGGATAGGGGAGAAAACGTACGTTTAGAAACTTCAGTATTCTTTAGTCAAAGAGGTATCGATAGCCTCATTGCTAGTACCGATTATACTGCCGGTACATTACCCGCTTTTGTTTCTCCAACGACTAGGGACGGAGATACGAATACCTCTGAAGTAAGATCGATATTTTCCAGTGGTAAACACTACTTACCAAGCAATCAACTTATTTCTGGCCGTAACGATTATGGTAGCAACAAAAATTATATTGTATTCCGTTATGCCGAGACACTCTTGATATATGCGGAAGCTTTACTACAAGGGGCTTCCAATTCTGCAATGACCGCAGATCAAGCCGTTAATTTGGTTAGGGAACGGGCCGGGCTTCAGCCGTTAAGCGGTGTTACCTTAGATCAAGTGGTCGATGAAAAATATGCCGAGCTTGCTATGGAGTGGGGCAAGCGGTTTTTTGATATGGTCCGATTGGAAAGATATGATGAACTAAGTTACGGAGGAAGGACTTTTACCCCTGATAAAACCTTCGTTACCTATCATCAGGACCAAATAGACGAATTCCCGATATTGGCAGATCAAATCAAATAACAAAACATACAAAGATGAAAAACTTGAAGAATATCCTGTTCGTTTTGATGACAACCGCCCTTTTAACCGGTTGCGACCAGGGCATAGATTCCATAACGGAAATTGCCCCCGGAGCGGATGCTTCGGCACCCCAAGTAACGATCAATTCCCCAGTGGAGGGAAGTACCATCAAAGTGTTTGAAACCGTGACCTCCCTGACCGTCGATTTTGTGGTGACCGATGATATAGAGGTCGGTACCATAAAGGTAACTTTGGATGGAAAGAATATCGGAAGTTACGATGGCGGCTTCAAGGATTACCGCCGAGTATTGATACCTGACCTGATCTATAAGAGTCTTACCGACGGCAGCCACGAACTTACGGTTACCGCGACCGATCTGGACGGCAAGAGTACCTCGACAACGGTAAATTTTAGCAAGGAACCCCCTTATATATCCAAATACGTAGGAGAAATATTCTTTATGCCCTTTGATGGCAACTTTACGGACCTGATCAGCTTTCAAAATGCCACTGTAGTAGGTGAGCCAAGTATTACCGAGGATGCCCTGAAAGGGTCGGGCGCCTACAAGGGAGCCATGGATTCCTATTTGACCTTCCCGCCCGATGGTTTGCAAGGACCAGAATTCAGTGCCATATTTTGGGTAAAGAACAATCCGGATCCCGCTCGAGCTGGGGTTTTAGTAATGAACCCGCCATTGATAGATGGCTTGAACGATCTAACGAAAGGCTTTAGTTTTTTTAGGGAAGATCCAGGAGGCAACCAGACGTACAAACTCAGGGCCGGTAACGGAACAGAAAATTCCTGGTTCGACGGTGGCGAAGCGGCCACTGTGGACCCTGCGGCTGATAAATGGGTCAATATGGCATTTACCATTTCCGGTACCGAAGCGGTGGTCTATATCGATGGACAGATAGTAAGTCAAGGACCCTTTAGTGGTATTTCTTGGACGGATTGCAATATACTTTCGATTATGTCCGGCGCACCTAACTTTACGGAGTGGGGTCACTTATCTGATCAAGGCCTTATGGACGAACTTCGAATTTTCGACCGTGCGATTACACAAGAAGAAGTACTGCAAATTATGGCCGATGATTCCGGCCAATTTGTTTCTTCGTATTCTCCCACTTTTGATGGGGAAATGTTCTATATGCCCTTTGACGACGATTATAGCGAGCTTTTTAGGGACGTTGAGGCCGAGGTGGTCGGCAGCCCGGGTTTTGCCGGCGAAAGTGTAAAGGGCACCAACGCCTATGCAGGCGCCGTCGATTCCTATTTGATGCTGCCCACGAATGAATCAGGACCTATTACCACCCCACAATTCAGTGCGACCCTATGGTACAAGCTGAACGCAGATCCCGATCGTGCAGGCATCCTGGTCGTCAGCCCTCCCATGACGGAAGATGGTACTTTAAACGACCTGACCAAAGGATTTCGGTTCTTTAGGGAAAATATTGGGGGTATGCAGCGTTTTAAACTTATCGTAGGATCTGGCGAAGCAAATATCTGGTTAGATAAAGAGGCCGCGGACATAGACCCTACAACTACAGACTGGATACATCTTGGCTTTACCATTTCCGATACCGAGGCAGTTATCTACATAAATGGTGAGGTTGTTGCCCAAGAGCCATTTGATGGCATAGATTGGACCGGCTGCGATATTCTTTCCATTATGTCCGGTGCACCGAACTTTACGGAATGGGATCATCGGTCAGACCTCAGTAGTTTGGATGAGTTGCGTTTGTATAACAAAGCATTAACACAGGAAGAAATCCAGAACGTAATGAATTCCGATCTATAAAATAATTTTGAGTTAGTTTTATGAAGTTAATTTTGAGTTTAGTTTTAGCGGCCGTTGTAGCCTTGGCAATGGGATGCAACGGCCCAAAAACTTCGAAGAAAAAAAATACATCCCCCGAAACCGTAATCGGCCAATCCCTTTCCGACGAAGAATTATTGGATACCGTACAACGCCAAACCTTCGAGTATTTTTGGGAAGGCGCCGAAACGGTTTCCGGTCTGGCCCGGGAACGTATTCATATGGATGATATCTACCAAACCCACGACAAGGATATTATCACGATCGGCGGGTCGGGCTTTGGACTTATGGCCATTCTGGTCGGTGTCGAACGCGGGTTCATCACCCGCGAACAGGCCTTGGAACGCTACGAAAAGGCTATCGGTTTCCTTGAAAAGGCCGACCGGTTTCACGGCGCATGGCCGCACTGGTTGATGCCCGACGGAAAGATGACACCCTTCAGCAAAAAGGACAACGGCGGCGATCTGGTGGAAACCGCCTTTTTGGTACAGGGACTATTGACCGTAAAGGAATATTTTAAGGACGGCAACGCAAGAGAAAAACAATTGGCCGATAATATCCAGAAACTCTGGGAGGGCGTCGAATGGGACTGGTATACCCAAGACAAGGATGTACTCTATTGGCATTGGTCGCCCGAATATGAATGGGAGATGAACTTCCCCGTGGACGGCTATAACGAGGCCCTGGTCATGTACGTACTAGCAGCGTCCTCCCCTACTCATCCTATTAGAAAAGAAGTATATCAACAAGGTTGGGCTAGAAACGGGGAAATTACTAACGATACACTGTATTATGGGCTGGAGACGGTATTAGATCATTATCCCGGAGGCGATTCACCAGTCGGTCCACTTTTTTGGGCGCATTATTCGTATTTGGGACTAAACCCAAAGGGACTGACCGATCAATATGGCGACTATTGGAAGTTGAATCGTAATCACGCCCTTATCCAATACAAATATGCGGTGGACAACCCCAACAATTTTAAAGGCTACGGAAAAAATCTATGGGGGATGACCTCCAGCTATTCTATAAATGGATATTCCGCGCATCGACCCGATAATGACTTAGGAGTTATTTCCCCCACCGCCGCATTATCCTCCATGCCTTACACCCCAAACGAGAGCATGGAGTTCTTGCGGTATCTGTATACCGAACAGGATAGTCTCATTGGAAAATACGGCCCCTACGACGCCTTTAGCCTTGAAGACCATTGGTATGTTCCCCGATATCTGGCCATTGATCAAGGCCCGATTCCGGTAATGATCGAAAATTATAGAAGTGGACTTTTGTGGAAATGGTTTATGAAAAATGAAGATGTGCATAAAGGATTGGAGAAATTGGGGTTTGAACGGGATTCGATAAGAAGACCTACCCGTCCGGCAGGCGGGTTTTAAAATATGTCAATTTGAAAATTAAAAAGATCTTTTTACCAATAGTTGCAGTCCTATGTGTTGCCTGTTCGTCAAATGATGATGGCTCAGGCTCAACAGGGGTTTCCGAACTTCCCGAAGAACCTAGGGATAACGTGCCTGAAGTCAACGAACCTGTTATTACCGACGAAGAACTATTGGACCTGACCCAAAGGGAAACCTTTAAATATTTCTGGGATTTCGCCGAAGCCAACTCCGGCGCAGCGCGGGAAAGGTACCATCCGAATGACACATCGAATGACCCCAATACGGTTACGACCGGTGGTACGGGCTTTGGATTGATGGGCATCCTGGTAGGCATCGAACGGGGATTCGTCACCCGCGAACAGGCCGTAGAAAGACTTATCAAAATCTTGGAGTTTTTCGAATCAGCAGACCGCTTTCACGGGGCATGGCCCCATTGGCTAGACGGTAAAACCGGTAAGGTAAGACCTTTCAGCCCGATGGATGATGGCGGCGATCTCGTCGAAACCGCCTTTCTGGCACAGGGCCTGATCTGCATCAAGGAATATTTTAAGGATGGCACCGATATTGAAAAATCTTTGGCGAACAAAGCCGATCTATTGTGGAAAGGTGTTGAATGGGATTGGTACACTCAAAACAAAAATGCCTTGTACTGGCATTGGAGCCCCATCCATAATTTTGATATCAACTTCGAACTGAAAGGGTACAATGAGGTGCTGATTACCTATATTTTAGCGGCCGCTTCACCTGACCACACTATTTCCAAACAAGTCTATACCAATGGGTGGGCCTCTAACGGAGGCATTGCATCAAATAATACCAAATACGGGTTTCCCCTTTTGGTAAAACATCTGGGTAACGAAGAATATGGTGGCCCGCTGTTCTGGGCGCATTATTCCTATTTGGCCCTCAATCCTAAAAACCTTATAGACGATTATGCGGATTATTGGGAGGTAAACGTAAACCAAACCAAAATAGATTATGCCTATTGTGTTGAAAACCCGAAAGGCTATAAAGACTATGGCGCCGATTGTTGGGGACTAACCGCAAGTTATACCCGAAACAACGACGGCAGCATCGGATACACTGCCCACAGCCCCTCAAATGATACAGGTATCATTTCCCCTACGGCGGCGATAAGCTCCATTCCCTATACCCCGGAGGCATCTTTAAAAGCATTACGTTATTTTTACGGACATAAGGATAAACTGCTCGGCCCTGCCGGGTTTTACGATGCTTTTGGTCCCGAATACGATTTTTGGGTAGCGGAAGCCTATTTGGCCATCGATCAAGGCCCACAATTGATCATGATCGAAAATTATAGAAGTGGATTACTTTGGAATCTCTTTATGCAAAACAATGACGTACGTGCAGGCCTCGATAAACTCGATATTAGTTATGCGAATTAAAAAAATTGAGGTGATTATTTTCGCTATGTCCTCAGTGTTTATCGCATTGGCACGGAAAAACGCCCTATATGATGCCATCTACAACAGATTGGGTTCCGCTTTTGCCGAGTTCGAACTATTACCGTTACATTTTAAATATTCACTTAAAGAATAAAAATATAATCAACTATGCTATCCCTTTCGTTCAAATTGTTTTCGGCTGCTCAGTTATATGTAGTTTATCCACGGGTACCCTTTATGCACAAACCTAAACAGTGCAGGCCTTTAATGAAAATAGGGTTGAGGAAAGGTCTGAGGTAGTCGTAAATAAAAACGAGTTCCCTGCCAACGGGAAGGGCTGGGGGTACTTTTTCGGCAAATTCACCTCCAGTCCTCCCCCCAGCCCCCTCCGGAGGAGGGGGAGTACCTGCGGACCTATCTTAATCTATGAATTCCTCTGACTATCGCTCGTCAGATGATCGATCAGGAGATACGAACTGCTAAAGAAGAGATTATAAAAATGATTGAAAGGTAAATTCTTTCAAAAAACGAGTTCCCTCCCCCTCGGGGAGGGCTAGGGAGGGGACCGGGCAGAATTATCAAAACCAGAACACAATGAACATAAAAAAAATAGTAATCACAATCGTCCTTTTTACTACCGCAATCTGGTACGGAAATGCCCAATCGCGAATTCCCGAAGTGGAATCCCTTTTACAAAAAATGACCCTAGAGGAAAAAATAGGTCAGCTGAACCTATTGACACCCGGTGGCGGCATTGCGACCGGATCTGTGGTCAGTGAAAATGTGGAGACGAAGATCAAAGAGGGCCAGGTCGGGGGAATATTTGGGGTTACAGGTCCCGATAAAGTGCGCAAGGCACAGGAAATCGCGGTCAACAGCTCCCGTTTAAAGATTCCCCTGCTTATTGGCTCCGATGTAATCCACGGATATAAGACCACCTTTCCAATTCCCCTTGGCTCGGCTTCAAGCTGGGATATGGACTTGATAAAACAAATGGCTCAGACCGCGGCCAAGGAGGCCACTGCCGACGGTATCAACTGGAATTTCTCCCCCATGGTCGATATTGCCCGCGATCCGCGCTGGGGCCGTATCGCCGAAGGAGCGGGCGAAGACCCCTATTTGGGCTCTGCCATCGCAACTGCCATGGTACAAGGGTATCAAGGAAGCGACCTTACTGAACCCAACACCATGCTGGCATGTGTTAAACACTTGGTGTTGTACGGGGCTGCTGAAGGGGGGCGCGACTACAATTCGGTGGATATGGGCAAGGTAAAAATGTTCAACCAATATTTACCGCCCTACAAAGCAGCGGTCGATGCGGGAGTGGCCAGTGCCATGACCTCCTTTAACGATATTGACGGCATTCCCGCCTCAGCCAACAAGTGGATGATTACCGATCTTTTACGCAAACGTTGGGGCTTTCAAGGCTTTGTGGTTTCCGACTATACCTCAGTCAACGAGATGATTGCCCATGGTATGGGAGACCTGCAGGCGGTGTCGGCCCAAGCCCTTAATGCTGGACTCGACATGGATATGGTCGGGGAAGGCTTTTTGACTACACTCAAAAAATCTTTGGATGAAGGCAAAGTGACCGAAGCAGAAATCACTATTGCCTGCCGAAGGATTTTGGAAGCCAAACACAAATTGGGACTTTTCGAAGACCCTTTCCGCTATTCGGATGAAAACCGGCCCGAAAAGGACATCCTGACCGACGAAAACCGAAAATTGGCCCGTAAGATTGCGGCGCACAGTTTTGTTCTCCTAAAAAAACACGGCAATATCCTGCCGCTGAAAAAAGAGGCTAAAATCGCCTTGGTAGGCCCATTGGCCGATAGCCGCAACAATATGCTGGGCACCTGGGCACCCACAGGGGAGCACAAGTTGGCGGTTACCTTGTTGGAAGGATTTAAAAATGTTGCTCCCGATGCTTCGATTACCTATGCCAAGGGCGCCAATATTTCCAACGATACCGTCATGGCCAAAAATGTAAATGTTTTCGGACCGAAAATCGAAATCGACGAACGTTCCCCCGAAACTCTGTTGAACGAAGCACTAGAGGTGGCCAAGGCATCCGATGTAGTCGTCGCAGTAGTCGGCGAGGCCTCTGAAATGAGCGGGGAAGCCGCCAGCCGATCCGATATTTCGATTCCCGATTCCCAAAAAAAATTGATACAGGCCTTAGTAAAAACGGGCAAACCTGTGGTACTCATTTTGATGAGCGGCCGACCCTTGACCATTGAAGAGGAATATGAGCTTCCCGTAAGCATACTTCAAGTATGGCATCCGGGTGTGGAAGCCGGTAACGCTATTGCCGATGTTGTTTTTGGGGATTACAATCCCTCTGGGAAATTGACCGCCACCTGGCCCCGGAACGTAGGACAAATTCCCATTTACCACAGTATGAAAAATACGGGGCGTCCCATCGAATCCGAAGAATTCCAAAAATTCAAATCCAATTATTTAGATGTACCCAACTCCCCCTTGCTTCCTTTTGGTCACGGATTAAGTTATACGGAATTCGAATATTCCAATCTTAGCTTGAGCAAGTCCCAAATCGGTGCCGAAGAACCCGTGACCCTTACTGTGAAACTTAAGAACACCGGTGATTTTGATGGCGAGGAGACGGTACAATTGTATCTTAGGGACGTGGTACGAAGTATTACCCCTCCGAAACGACAGTTGAAAGGATTTAAAAAAGTACTTTTGAAAAAAGGAGAGCAAAAAACGCTTACCCTGGAATTGAAACCTGAGGACCTCAAGTTTTATAACAGGGAACTGGAATTTGTAGCCGAACCCGGCGGGTTCGAGGTGTTTGTTGGAACGGATTCCAATGCTGATTTAAAAGCATCCTTCACCTTAAAATAGATAACGATGAAAACCAATTACAAAATTGTGACGCTTCTTTTTCTAACCTTAACATTGTCATCTGCCCAAGAACCGGAAAATGAACAAGATAAAGAATGGATTCCCCTTTTCAACGGAAATAACCTTGACGGTTGGAAGGTGGGCGAAAATGCATCCACTTTTTCCATAGCGGACGGAGCCATCAAAGTGGCCGGCCCCAGGGCCCACCTATTTTATCAAGGGGAAGTGGAAAACTACGATTTTAAGAATTTCGAGTTCAAGGCCACCGTCATGACGAAACCGGGGGCCAATTCCGGAATTTACATCCATACCGAATATCAGGAAGGCGGTTGGCCTTCGCAAGGCTATGAGGTACAGGTCAATAACTCCCAAGAAGACTGGAAACGTACCGGCAGCCTTTACGGCATCGTAGACATTAGGGAAACTTATGTAAAGGACAACGAATGGTATACCGAATATATTAAGGTGGAAGGGAAACGGATCATTGTAAAGATAAACGATATCGTGGTCGTCGACTATACCGAGCCGGAAAATCCGATACGCGAGGAGGGGGAGAAGAACCGGCTGTTGGGTTCAGGCACTTTCGCCCTGCAAGGCCATGATCCCGGTAGCGTTATTTTTTACAAGGATATTATGGTAAAACCCTTGCCTTAAGGCATGAAAACTCTCCCTGAAGCTTTGGAGTCAAATTCAAAAAAATAGTGACAATTCGTGTCCCAGCAACTGAGTAAGGACCGTAAAAAATGAACAAGGCGTTCCGTAGTACTAAGTGCTTCAAATCAGATTATGACACGTATACTTATTCTATCTATTGGCACCGTCCTGCTTTTTATGCCATGTAAGCCGGAAGTCTAAAAAAAGGATACCCAAAACAAAAAGCCCAACATCCTCTTTATCATGGCCGATGACCATGTGATGCAGGCCATCAGTGCATATGGACATCTGAGTAGTCAACTGGCGCCGACCCCGAACATCATTAGAATCGCCAAAAACGGAGCCTGGTTCAGCCATGCGTTTGTGACCAATTCCATCTGTGGATGTTGGCGTAAGCAAAATCTTGGATGAAAACACCTTGGTAGTCTACACCTCCAACCAAGGATTCTGAATGGGCGACAAAGGATGGTTCGATACACGCTTCATGTACGAAGACATCTTTCGGAACACCCTTGATGATACAACTACCCGGCGCCATTGGTTCGGGAACAGGAGTAAACGCCATGGTACAGAACCTGGATTTCGCCCAGACCTTCCTCGATTTTGCCAACGCCTTTGAAATGGGCGATGAAATATAAGGTCAATTGACGGCCCACTAATACATATCGAAAGCCGAAGTATAATGTATGATGAAAGTATATCGCCCTTAGGGTTGTTTTTCATATTTTTGCACATTGGATCTTACTATATTTTTGCTAATCAATAACATAGAATTTTGAATTTGAAACCTGCTTTCGTACTCTCTGGCCAGCAGCCGGCATTAGGGGTTGTTCGTGCCCTTGGCGTAATGGGTATACCCATAGTTGTAATGCATTACAAAGACGAAGATGTGGCGTACCTTTCCAAGTATGTTACACATAGTGTAGCATCACCACATCCAGAAACACATGAAAAAGAATTTATTGAACTACTATTAAAAAGTGCCGAACAATTTGGTGATGGGATTTTATATCCGGCATCCGACGAAACATTGGTGGCCGTTGTAAAAAACAAAGTAATACTTGAACAGCATTTCATTGTGCCTTGCCCTGATTGGGACGTTGTACAGAAATTTATAGAAAAAAAGTATACGTACAAAATTGCGGACAACAATGGCGTTCCTGCACCCAAAACCATAATTCCGACCTGTTTGGAAGATGTCTTGAACTATGCAAAAAGCGTTGATTTCCCTTGTCTCGTTAAACCAAGTCAAAGCCATCTATTTTTCGATCATTTCAAACGTAAAATGTTCCCGGTAGAGAATGAAGAGGAATTAATTTCTGTTTATAATCAGTCCGTCCATGCGGGACTTGAAGTTATGCTACAGGAAATTATTCCCGGTGACGATATTAACGTAGTGAACTACAATGCCTATTTTTGGGAGGGTAAACCCTTGGTTGAATTTACTGCCCAACATATTAGAAACGCTCCACCTTGGTGGGGGTCACCGAGAGTCGTTTTGAGTAAAGACATTCCAGAAGTGATCGAACCCGGTAGAAAAATTTTAAAAGCTATGGGTTTCAGTGGTTATGCGTGTACTGAATTCAAGAAGGATGAACGCACGGGCATCTATAAACTTATCGAAGTTAACGGACGTCACAACCTGTCAACGAGTCTTGCGGTTAGGTGCGGAATCAACTTTCCTTATTTACAGTATCGACATATACTTGAGAACGAAATACCCTCACAAAGTGAGTATGAAAAAGGGGTGTATTGGGTCGAGATAATATCCGATATTACGAACAGTTTAAAATTTTTAAGGCAAGAGAAATATTCGCTTTCACAATATCTACGACCTTATGTGAAGCCAAATGTATTTGCAACATTTGCCCTATCGGATTTGGGGCCTTATCCAAAAAGGCTTTTCATTCCGATACAAAAAGTGTTGAATGCTTTGAATAAAAAAATATTTGGAGGTAAGTAAAATAAGCTATGGTCGAAGGGATGAAGATATACTCGGTATGAAGTTCTGATTCGATACGTTTAAATACTGGCTTCTAAATCTTTCTTGATAAGGCCAAATAGATTGTTGGTTCCATAAAAGAACTATCAATTTTCAGTAATCACCCCAATTTCTCCAAAGGATGCCCGAAAGTCTTCGCCATCGACCTTTGTTGCCTTTATCTTAATAAATCGTGCCTTTGCCGGACTAAAATTGACCGTCTGCTCAATACGATTGTTCACCACATTACCGAATTCGCCCTCGGCTACGGACTTCCAATCGCTGCCGTTCGTACTCACCGAAAACTCATAATTGGTAATGATTCCAAAAGGATAGCGTTCTTGGATGGGCCAATAGGTAAAACCTTCCAACATTTGTATTTTACCTAGGTCGATGACTAATTCTTGAGGGTTTTTTGCATCTGCATCAGTAGCCCAAAAGGTATCTGGATTGTCGTCAATGGCTTTCACGGCGTCTAAAATATTCCCGGTGGATACGTCTACAATTTTCCAATCTTTTTTGGAAATGTCAAAATATTTGAGGGTACTTTCGGTCATATCATCCGTTTCTGGATCATAGGCGATGGCCCTTAGCGTAGTGGGCGTATCCACCAAAAATGGTTTTTCGAATTTAGGGGAAGCAACAATGGGTTCGCTCCCATCCAAAGTATAGTGCACCTCAACATTTTTGTCGGGTACCGAAAGCGTTACCATACCATTCCTTTTTCTTTGGATGTCGGGTATCGTAAGCAAGTTCGGCGCCCGGTACAGCTCGATGTTCGAAATAGCCAAAGGACCCTTGGCATCCAAAAAGTTGACTCTTATTTTGGAGGTCTTTACGGGATTAAAACGCAATATCCGTTTGTATCCGATAGTGGTCTGCCCGTCGATTTCGCGCCATTTGCCATCGACCTCGGCCTCCACTATAAAATTTTTGATCCGTTGCCCTAGCGGGATATATTCCTGTATTAGGATGCGGTTGACCTCTGTAGGCATATCAAATTTAAAACTGATCGATGCGGCAATTACCGTATCGTTAGTCGCCCAATAGGTTTCGGGGTCACCATCGTTTACATTATTAGCGCCGTACTGCGGACTACTTTCGCGTTCATCGGAAGCTGTCACTACCGTGTTTTCAGCAAGTTCGGTCTCGAAATCTTTGTCCAATTGTTGGCGCAATGCCATCAGTTGTTTTACATCGGTTTCATGCACCAAGCCAAGATCGTCGACAGGGAGGTTGAGCAATAAGCTGGCATTTCTTCCTACGGATCGGTAATAGATATCCAGTAAATGCGGCAAGGTTTTTACCTGATGGTCTTCCGCGGGGTGATAATACCATCCGGGACGGATAGAGACGTCGGCCTCGGCTGGTAACCAGTGGGTACCATCCTCATGGCCCGAACGGAGTTCTTTGTACCTTGGCCACCCGGGATAGATTTCGTCACGACGCATAATACTCCAATTGGTTTCGTTCGCCCAACCCTCCTCATTGCCTACCCAACGGATATCGGGACCGTTATCGCCAAAAATGACGGCCTCGGGCTGCAATTCCCTGACTATTTTAATGACCTTGTCCCATTTGTAATAGGTCTTGTTATCGATTTTCCGCTCTTCGTTCGCACCGCCGTAATAGCCCGTTCCGCCATTGGCCCCGTCGAACCATACCTCGAAAATATCTCCGTAATTGGTCAACAGCTCCCGCAATTGTTCGTGAAAGTCCGCTACATATTCCGGTTTGCCATAGTCTCCGCTATTCCGGTCCCATGGGGAAAGATAGACGCCGAATTTAAGTCCGTATTCTTCACAGGCTTCGGACAAGTCTTTGACCAGATCGCCCTTACCGTCTTTCCAAGGGGAATTCGTAACCGAATGCTCCGTCGTTTTTGTCGGCCACAAGCAAAAGCCGTCGTGGTGTTTTGCCGTGATGATGATGCCCTTCATGCCCGCATCCTTGACGACCTTGGCCCATTGCCTTACATCCAATGCCGAGGGATCGAACTGCTCAGGTGATTCACCACCCGTACCCCATTCCATATTGGTGAACGTATTCATGTTGAAATGGATAAAGCTGTAGTATTCCAGTTGCTGCCAGGCCAGTTGTCGTTCGGAGGGTAAAGGGCCTACTGGTTCTGGCGGTTTCGTGATTTCGCATGATCCGAGCAACGCAGTCAACGCCAGAATGAAGACAATCGCTCTGGGAAATTTGTGGATTGTAGAGATAGATACTGGCATTGGCGCTGGTATGGTATTAGGTTAGGGTCTGGATTTTGCTTTCGGTCGACTAATCAGGATTTTTTCGGGATCTAAGCACTATCAAGATCTGTTTAGTTCAAGGTTCAATCGCTACTTCGTAGCTGTTCAAGGTTTAAGGTTGACAACTTTAAACCTTGAACCTGCCAACGGCAGACCCGCCAGCCGGACGGGCAGGTTTAAACCTTGAATTTTTTACTGCCTACCGCTACCGCGACTGTCAACTATTTCCCCTGATACGCTTTCGCCGTCTGCTTGGACCTACCCAAACCTTCGATACCCAATTCAACCACATCGCCTGCTTTCAGGTATTTCTGGGGATTGAGTCCGAGGCCTACTCCGAACGGGGTTCCGGTCGAGATAATATCACCGGGCAGCAGCGTCATAAATTGACTGATATAGCTGATCTGTTTGGGAATATCGAACACGAAATCGGAGGTGTTACTCTTTTGCATCGTTTCACCGTTGAGTGTGAGCCACAGGTCGAGATTGTGCGGATCTTTGATTTCGTCTTTTGTGGCGATAAAGGGACCGATAGGTGCAAAGGTGTCGCAGCTTTTACCCTTTACCCACTGACCAGAACGCTCCAACTGAAATTCCCTTTCACTATAATCGTTATGGAGTACGTAGCCTGCCACATGGTCCATCGCATCCGCTTCGGAAACGTAGGAGGCTTTTTTGCCGATGACAACGGCCAGCTCCACTTCCCAATCGGTCTTTTGGCTTCCCTTGGGAATGATCACGTCGTCATTTGGGCCAACTATTGCCGAAGTTGCCTTGAAAAATAGGACAGGTTCCTTTGGGATATCCATTCCACTTTCGGCGGCATGCTTGGCGTAATTCAATCCTACGCAAACCAATTTGGAAGGCCTGGTCGAAGGGGGACCAAGACGGACATCGCCTCCGACTTTTGGACATTCCCCTTGATTGGATGCCATCCATTTTTGGAGTTTGGTGATGCCTTCATTTCCAAAAAAGTTCTCGTCGTAATCTTGGCCAAAAGAGGATACATCCAACCGGGTGCCGTCTTCGAGTTGAACACCGGGTTTCTCTTTTCCTGCTTCTCCGAATCGTATTAATTTCATGAG
>RCMY010003254.1_pt1 | contig 14454 bp, 10 predicted proteins | sample 2041341 | NCBI WGS metagenome assembly RCMY01 (sample SAMN09708234, study PRJNA481090) | Marine sediment metagenome, whole genome shotgun sequencing project.
GAGAGGTTCTCATTACCCTGTGTGCCGTACTCGGCCGACCAACGACCGAGAGGCGGCCAGAACAAGGTCATTGCAAGCTTGCCCTCGAGATACGAAGCAAATGCGTCAAAGACTCCGAACGACTCGACTCCCGGAGGGCCTGCCGCATTCTGCGCGAGCATCTGTTCGACCGTCAGGACCGCCTCAGGTGAGTTGATCAGCGCACGCATGTCATTGTCGACATCGAACGGAACGCCGCCGTTTGACCGGAACGCCTGAAAGAAGGCCGGATCGTTGAGCTCGGCCCGCCAAGTCGCCCAGCCGTACACGTCGGGTGCCAACTGATCGGTGAAGAACTGCGCGACTTCGCTGTGATCGTCCCAGGTCGTGGGAACTTCGAGCGGTCTTCCCGCCTCAGCCTCGAATGCGGCTTGAAGCTCTTCGTCCTCGAAAAGATCCTTGCGGTAATACATGATCAGTGGGTCGCCGTCATCGAAGAGCCCGTAGCGGCTGCCGTTGTACTCACCGAGCCCCTTGTAAAGCGGGTGATAGTCCTCGAGATCTTCTTGGACCATGTATTCAGCGACGTAGTCGTCGATCGGGTCGATGATCCCGCCAGACACGAAGTCAGGCATGATCGTTGGGAATATGTTCAAGACGTCGTACGAACTCCCGCCTGCGATGTGATCAGCGATCGGCGACGCGAACATGGAAGCCTGATCGAGTTCGACGACATTGATCTTGATCCCGGTCAGCTCCTCCCAGAGCGGGCCGGAGAAGTTGATCGGGTCGAGGGCCTGAAGACCCGCTTCCCACGTCACGTCGAGCGTGATCCCGCTGTATTGCTGTGCTGCAGCCACTGCGATCTCGGCCGAGGTCATTCCCTCGGTTGATGGTCCTTCACCGGAGTCGTCGGGTGTTCCCTCACCGGAATCATCGGGTGTTCCCTCACCGGAATCATCGGGAGTTTCCTCACCGGAGTCATCGGGTGTCACCGTACTGTCGGTCGACTCGCTACTGCCGCATGCTGTCGCCGCCATGGCCAAGACCATGAGTATCGCTAACACTTTTGCAGCAAGGCCTTTTCGCCTTGCACCTCGGACTGTGCCTCTCATTGAATGCCCTCCCCCAGAGCCCGTGAAAGGGCCATTGTTGTGTCGCGGCAGGCTAGACCCGCGGTTGTCGGTTGTCTAGTCATGTGATAACTCTCGTCTGATGTATGACAAGTTGCAGTGTGAGTAAACCGCAAGTTGTAGGATGTGTGACAATTGTCTATTGTAGTATGTGTGACATGTAGAACAATGGCAACCATTTTCCGTGTCGGCTCCGAGGACGAGGGACGGATAACTTGATTGATGCTTGGGGGAGGATCAGGTTGATGAAAGCGATGAGCGGCATTCTCGAACAATCCACTTCTGGATGTGACCGACGCTGTGCGCGACCGCAGCGCAGGCTGCGATGACGACCAACCCCGATCCTTTGGAACCCGGGTCTCGTCGGTCCCGTCATCGAACGAACCGTCAAAGTATTGCCCACGCCGACAAACGCTGGGGCAGGTTGCTCGTTGCCCCAGCAGTGATACTCCTGCTCGTTGCGGGCATTGTCCCGCTGGTCTTTTCCATCTGGGCTTCATTGGTCAAACACGACCTACGGACACAGGGTCATCCATTCGTCGGTCTGGACAACTTCAAGACGGTTCTGACCGATCCATTGTTCGTCAGCAATCTGAAGTTCACGTTCATCATGGCTGCGATCGTGACCGCCGCCGAGGTCGCACTCGGGCTGTTCCTCGCCCTGCTCCTGATGAAGAGATCGAAGGCGTGGAGACGGATCATGATCCCGATGATCGTCGCACCCATGTTCATCAGCGGTGTTGTCGTTGGACAGATCTGGAGGCTGTTCGTTGCTCGGACATATGGCCCGGTCAACTATTATCTTGGAGCTCTGACTGGCACTGACATCACGATCGACTGGCTCGCTACGACTCCGTGGAACATGATCACGATCGGCGTCGCCGATGTTTGGCAGTGGACTGGGCTCACCTTCCTGATCATCTTTGCTGCGTTGACCGGGATGGACCAGGAGGTTCTCGAGGCGGCAGAAATAGATGGGGCGGGTCGGTGGAACAAACTCCGTCATATCATCGTGCCGCTGATCGCGCCATCTCTCGCGATGGCGACCTTCTTTCGTTTCGCCGATGCTCTTCGCATGTACGACAAGATCGTGGTGTTGACCGGTGGCGGGCCCGGGCGTGCAACGAGCACAACGTCGTTTTACCTCGTCGAAAAGGGCTTCGGGGGTTCCTTCAATCTCGCCGTGAGCGCTGCCGCAAGTTGGATATTCCTCATCTTGATTTCGCTCTTGTTCTACCGGGTCATCCAAAGGCGGGTCCTCTCATGAGCACAGAAGTCACCACCGGCCGCAGCGTGGGTCGTCGCCGCTTCAACTCGATCTCTGTACTCGGCTCCGTAGCGCTGATTGCCTATGCGCTCTTCGTGCTCATTCCGTTCTTCTGGACGGCCACGATCGCTTTCAAGCCGCCAGAGGACTTCGTTACGACTCCTCCGAGAGTTCTACCGAGCGAATGGACGTTTGTTCACTTCAGAACTCTCGACAATCTGGATGCTTGGAAGGGACTTCGCAACAGTCTCGTTGTGTCGGTCTCTGCAGCCGTGATATCGGTGGTAACAGGGTCCGTAGCTGGGTACGCGATTGCTCGACATGGCACAGGCGGGCGAAATTTCGCGTTCTGGTTGGTCTCTCAACGACTGATGCCGCCACTCGCTATTCTCGTTCCAACGTTCCTGCTTCTGAGCAATGTAGGCCTTGTCGACAGCCTCATCGGACTCATTCTGATCTACAGCGTCTTCACTATCCCGTTCACGACGTGGATGGTCCGGAGCTACTATCTCGGGGTCCCCGACGACTACGCCGAGGCCGCCAAGATCGATGGAGCAAACCGACTGCAGGTGCTTTGGCACGTGATGCTGCCCCTCGGCCTGCCGAGCATTCTCGGAGCGGGAGTTTTTGCCTTCGTCATCTCGTTCACCGAGTTCCTCTTCGCCTCGATTCTGACTCGTACAGAATCGATAACACTACCCGTCGTCATTTCTCGGATGCTCGGGGTGCAGGCCACATTCATCGGACCCCTCGCAGCCATGGTGCTCATTTCTGCCATCCCCGCGGTTCTCATTGGAGCGCTCTTCTACCGACACGCCGTGACCGGGTTGGCGATGGGTGGCGTGAAGGGTTAATCGTGGATACTCGCCGCGTTCACCAATGATCGTTCCGTTCTCCGAACTTGTTCGTGTCCGCGCTGGCACACATGGCGCAGTCGGGGCGTTCACGTGTTATTCGGTCGGGCATGGGCACGCTGTGGTGGAGGCAGCCGAAGCAAACAACGACCCGGTCATTTTGCTTGTCGCAGCATCTTCGATGAGACGCCGCACCGGCCGTACCCTCGTGTCGACCCTCGTGAACATCCTCGAAGCGTCACCCGTGCCCGGATGCGTCCAACTCGACCACGTGTCAGACTTGAATGTGGCGGAAAGCGCAATCGAATGCGGGGTTGGCGCAGTCATGGTCGATGGTGGTGGCTTGACGCTTGCGCAAAATGTTGACCTGAGCCGACTGATCCTGGCAGCAGGTCGAAACCGCGGTGTGGAAATCGAGGCAGAGATCGGAAAGATCGCCGGCGACGAGGACCGATCGACCGGAGCTCGAAGTCGAACCATGACGAATCCATCCGATGCCCAACAATTCCTCAGCGAGGTTCCAACGGCGTGCCTCGCCGTCTCGATTGGCAACGTGCACGGTTTCACGGCGACGCCTCCGAAAATAGACACCACCCTCCTCGCGGAAATTGACGAGCTGATCAGCATCCCGTTGGCCCTTCACGGGGCGAGTGGCCTTTCCGACGCGGTCGTCAGCGATTGCCTGGCCCTCGGCATCTCCAAAGTCAACATCAACACTGAGCTGCGGGCAGCGTGGTTCAAAGCTGCAGCCTCAGCCGTCGCCACTCATGGCGAGGCACTCTCCGTTCTTGATGCACTCGATGAGTTGGGCGAAGCCGTCCGAACAGCCACCGCGAGCTGGCTCGAGAAATTGAGGAACTGAGATGACCGAGGGGCCTGAAGCTGACGTCGGCATGAAAGTTCCACCATCGGATTGGTTCACTTCCGTCGACCTGAGCAACCAATTCAACATTCATCGCCAAGACCTCACCGGCTTGGCTCGCGCAGTCGAACGCACAAGACCAGGTGGGCCCACCCTGTACGGCCCGCACTCTGTTCGCGGGATCGAATTCGAGTTCGGCGAAGAGGCTGGCTCGAACGCCGTCCACCTCACCGAACGTCCCGTCGTGATCCCGCTTCATGGGGCGACGGCAACCTACGTCCTGTTCGTCCACGCAGTAGAGGACCGAGTCACCAACTACGACCCCGACATTGCCGCACACGCGGTGGACGGCAACGAAGTGGGTCGTCACGTCTCGGACTACGAAGTTCACTACACATCTGGCGATTCTTTCTCGACCAAAATTCTCCGCCGATTCGCGATCCAACAAAGCCGCATTCGATGGGGGGCAAGCGCGTTCGCCGCCGTCCCAGCTGAAGACGACCTCGTCCTTCAGTCGATGACGGACGGACACAACCTTCGACGACTGTCACCCGTGCTGAAGGCAACGATCAGTGGCGGGTGGGGCCAGGGAGAGCCCAGAAACCTGTCCGGACGTGATCGATCAGATGAAAGCTTGTGGGTGTATGCAATGCCCAACCCACATCCTGATCGGCCGATCACTTCGATAACCTGCCACCCCCGTACGGAGCGCAGTCTGATCTACGCCGTTGCGACCACGACTGTCGAGGAGCATCCGCTGCGCTATGAACCGCGGCGAAAAGCTCGGCTGCAACTTCCCCACGGTGCCACCCTCAACGCCAATCACGAACTCGATGAAATCGGAATCGACCTCGGCCATGTCATTTCGGCGCGCGCCATCCTCGACTACAACGCTGACACGTGGCATGGGGATCACCGAAACGCTCAGCCCGAGCGATCAAGTACCGAGGTTCTCATCGAGTTCACCGCCCACCAGAACGCAAACCTGTACGTCGGAGCCGGGTCCGACGAACCCGTCGTCTACAACCTGAACCGGCTGGCATCGGGTGAGACTGCATCACCGGCTGGCCTCAAAATGACCACGCCGACAAGATCGGTACACATCCGCGTGACCGAGCGCGGGAGCAATCAGGTGGTGCCGGTACGTCTCCACATGCATGGAGGCGAGGGCGAATATCTGCCGCCGCGAGACCATCACCGGCGCGTCAATCCGCACTGGTTCGAAGACATGTATGGGGAGTTCATCAACGGGCTCAACCAGTACGCCTACATCAGCGGTGAATGCGAGGCTGAACTACCGCTCGGTGTCGTCCATGTGGACATCCAGCGGGGGTACGAAGTCGCACCTATTCGGACCAGTGTCGAGGTCACAGCGGACTCCGACGAGTTGGTCTTCGAGCTCGACCGGGTGCTCGGATGGCGTGAGCGAGGGTGGGTCACTGCGGACACCCACGTGCACTTTCTGAGTCCCCAGACCGCTCTTCTCGAGGGGTCCGCTGAAGGCGTCAACGTGGTCAACCTACTGGCAAGCCAGTGGGGCGAAATGTTCAGCAACGTCAGCGACTTCGATGGCCGCACAACAATTGGTGCAACGGACTTCGGTGGAGACGGCGAGTTCCTTGTGCGTGTCGGTACAGAGAACCGAATGCAAGTCCTTGGACACATATCCCTACTCGGCTATCGGGGCAGACTCATCAACCCGCTCTGCACAGGTGGGCCGTCCGAGTCGGCCCTCGGAGACCCAGTCGACACAACGCTCGCCGAATGGGCCCAGCGCTGTCTCGATCAAGGCGGCCTGACGGTTCTACCTCATGGGCCGGATCCGCAATGCGAACGTGCAGCCGACATCGTTCTTGGTCTCATCGACGCCATGGAGGTCAGGACGTTCCAGCCAGATGAGGCGCCGCTCAACCCCTACGGAATCGCAGACTGGTACCGCTACCTCAACCTCGGTTATCACATCCCCATCGTCGGGGGTTCCGACAAGATGTCGTCCACCATCCAGCTCGGCGGCGTTCGTACGTACACCCAAATGGGCAACCGACCCTTCACCTACGAAAACTGGATGTCGGCGACCCGCTCCGGCGATACATTCGTCACTGTTGGACCACTCGCCGACATGAGCGTCGAAGGTATTCGGCCCGGAGGGAAACTGAGCTTGCCGGTCGGCGGCGCGACGCTCTCGGTCCCTTGGCGTGTGGAATCGGTCAATACACCGATCCAACAGGTCGAGATCGTCGCTGGCGGGATCGTCCAGGACCAAGTCAACGTTGGCGGCGCACTCTCCGCAGAAGGGACGTCGACGATTCACGTTGAAAAATCGACGTGGATAGCACTACGAGTTCGCGCAAGTGCCGACAAGACCATGTTGCGCAACGTCTCGGCCCATACCAGCGCCGTGCTGGTTGTCGTTGACGACGCCGAACTCTTCTCCCAACCAGACGCCATGACCGTCCTCGACCAAATCGAGGGAGCGATGGCCTTCGTCGACACCATCGCCACCCGACCAGACGCGCAGCGATTCAAACAGCTGCGAGCCACCCTCGAATCCGCCCACAGTCGGCTTCACAAAAGACTGCACCAACACGGCGTCTTCCACGCCCACACCGCGCTGCACCACCACATTGAGCACCACGAACACTGAGGAGTCCGCCAGATCAGCGCAACGGTGGAAGATGGTTTGCTTCTACCTCAGGGGCTGCGCGGTGCGTCAAGATCGTCCAGTTCCACACGAATTGGCTCGCCCTCCATCAGTCGACGTGAATCGAGAAGGTGCGATTCCAGCGCCTTGACCGCACGAGTCGGGTCTCCGTCGCGAACTGCTTCGTAAATGCGCCGGTGATGATTGTGCGCGTTCAATACCGCGCCCGGGGAATCGAAAGCCTGTCGGCGTACCGCCACCATCACATCGGCGATCGAATCGTGCAGTACCGATAGAAGCGGGTTCTTCGCTGCGCCAGCCAGCGCCGAATGAAAGGCCATATCGGCCTCAGCGAAGGACGATCGGTCGTGATCTCGAACCATAAGATCCAGAGCTCGGTCGAGGTTCATGATGTCGACGTCGCTGCGTCGCTCGGCTGCCAAAGCGACGATATGTAGCTCCAACATCGACCGGACTTCGTGCACCTGATCGTAATTGGTCGGCGTACTGCCGGCCTGGAGCAACAGGCTCAGCGAACGGGAGACGAAATCGGCCTGAGGGCCGCAGACAACAGTTCCGCTGCCTCGTCGAACATCTAACAAACCCTTCGCAACCAGGGTGCGGACGGCCTCTCGGATGACCGTGCGGCTCACATCGAACTGCTCGGCCAAAACACGCTCCGACGGCATCCGATCGCCTTGAACGAGTTCGTTGTCGGCAATTAGCTGTTCAACCGACTTGGCGACGCGAGCAGACAAGGTCGGAGATCGTGGAACAGCGGTGATGGAGACCTTCTCGAACCTGTCGACTGGCATGTATACCTTTAATCTGGGACAGCGCTACGAGGCGCGTCTACGGATTGTATGTGCACAGCCACCTGGTGCAACCAGACCGTCACGCCAGGTCACCAGTCAGGTGATTCTCCACAGACGCGAGAAACGACGCGAGTGCAACTCCGTCGACGGCTCGATGATCAGCGACAACCGTGAGTTCGATCATTGGCACGGAAATGGGCACCCCAAGGGGGTCCAAGGCAACGTGACTGGCCATCCGTCCCACCCCCATGATGGCGACATGGGGCGGATTGATGATCGGCTGGAACCGGTCAACTCCGTACATCCCCAGGTTGGAGACGGTGAAAGATCCCTGGTCGAGATCTTCCGGTCGCAGCTTGCCGATCCGAACTCGTTCGGCCAGTTCACGACTCTTTGAGCCGAGTTCGACGAGATCCAAGAGTTGACATTGGGGAAGGGTCGCAGCGACTAGTCCGTCGGGCGCCGAAATTGCCAAGGAGATGTCGGCATCAGGCCTGGCGACCACGGCGTCACCTTCGAAAACTCCGTTGACCCTTGGGTGTTCGATCAGAGCCCGTGCCGTGGCAAACAGGATCATGTCGTTCAACGACACGGGAGAACCACGATCGGCCAGCACATTCTTCGCGACGAGCGCTGCACTCATATCGACGCGCCGCGAAATGGCGAAATCGGGGATGGTTGATCGAGACTCGGCCATGCGGCGCCCGGCCGTCTTCTCCGTCTTGCTGAGGACAAATCGAAGAGGATCATCGGTCTTGTTGATCGCTGACTCGACATCGGAGCGCTGGATGAGGCCACCAGGCCCGGTTCCCTCTATGTCATCAGCTGAGAGACCGCTTGTCTCGAGCAGTCGACGCACCAAGGGCGAGATCTTCCTTCTCGCACCAACTGAGTCGGACGAGGTGGGCTTTATTGCTTTCGACCCAACTTCCGACGATCCCAGGGGGCGCGGATCTGTCCCTGGTTCGTACAACACGGCAATCACGCCACCGACGGGGACCACGGTCCCTGCTTCGACCACCAGTTCTGCCACGACGCCATGCCAACGCGACTCCAGATCAACCTCAGACTTGTCGCTCTCGATGCTGGCAAGAACCGCTCCCTCCTCGACCTCGTCGTCCACGGACACGTTCCACTTGATGAGTGTTCCTTCGTCCATGTCGGGACCGAGCCTGGGCATCTTCAACTCATAACGCATCTCAGGCGCTCAAGGTCCGCTTTGCAGCGGCAACAATGTCACCCACGCTAGGCAGGACGTAACGCTCCATGTCCGGTTGAAACGGGAGCGGCACGTTGAGCGCCGCCACTCGTTGAATTGGTGCATCGAGACTGTAGAAGCGAGCTTCCTGTACCCGAGCGGCAATTTCTGAGGTCCAGCCGCATCGCTCAGCGCCTTCGCTCACGACCACCAAACGGTTGGTTTTGTCGACAGACTCGAAAATGGCGTCCTCATCGAGCGGAACAAGGGTACGAGGATCGATGACTTCGGCACTGATCCCTTCCTTCGCCAGCTCTTCAGCAGCTTCGAGGGCGAAGAGCACGGCGCGAGAAGCCGCCACGATCGTGACATCTTCTCCTTCACGCTTGATGTCCGCGACGCCAAAGGGAATGGTGTAGTCGCCATCGGGGACTTCGCCCTTGGTGGCGTACAACAGCTTGTGCTCGATGAACACGACCGGATCGTTCAATCGAATTGCGGTCTTCAGCAAACCCTTCGCCTCGGCTGGAGTTGAGGGCATGGCAATCAAGAGACCGGGGACGTGACACAACCACGCCTCGAGGCTGTTGCCGTGCTGGGCGGCCGATGATCGACCTCCACCCCCCTGGGTACGAATGACCAACGGAACGTCGGTTTGACCACCCGACATGTAGCGAACTTTGGCTACCTGGTTGACTACGGCGTCCATTGCCCGCATGACGAAGTCGATGTACATGAGTTCGGCAACTGGGCGAGTACCCGAAAGGGCGGCACCAAGGGCGGCACCAATGATGGCCTCCTCAGCGATAGGCGTGTTCAAGACGCGCTTGTCTTCGAAGTCAGGTGAAAGCCCGGCCGTTGCTTTGTAGGTTCCACCCCAAGGATCTCTCAGGTCTTCACCTATCAGGAAAACCGTGTCGTCTCGGAGCATCTCTTCGCGTTGAGCCTGCTGGATGGCTTCTCGGTACAACATTTCGGTCATCGTCGGACCTCTCCAAGAGCAGCGGCAGCGAGCGACTCATCGCCGTAGATATCGTTCAACGCATCTTCCAGTTCGGGTCGCGCGGCCGCTCTCCCTGTCTCGATTGCCGCAGCGAGACGGTCTTGCTCTTCTGATTCGATTGCGACAAGTGAGCTTTCCTCCATGCCGACGCCGATCAGGACCTTTCGGAACAGAACTAGAGGATCTCGCGCCTTCCATGCTGCGACCTCTTCGGGCGGTCGGCCTTTTCCGGGGTCACCAATATTGTGACCAAACCATCGATAGGTTTCGGACTCGATGAAAGCGGGCCCGCCGCCGCTGCGGGCTCGGTCCACTGCGGCCAACACATTATTGTGGACATCTTGGACATCGTTGCCATCGACACGGACGGCCGGCATTCCGTAGGACTCCGCCCACTTCAAGATGTCAGGGATTCCTTGGTACTCCCGAATTGGAGTCGATTCGGCATAGAGATTGTTCTGACGCACGAACACAATCGGCAAGTTCCACAGGGTTGCCATGTTCATGGCTTCATGTGTCGGACCGGTTGTCATTGCTCCATCACCGAAGAAACAGAGTGTGACTGCCTTTCGGCCAAGATAGTTGGATGACAGCGCGGACCCAATGGCGATTGGCATGCCCGCACCAACAATCCCGTTGGCTCCCAGAATCCCCAATCCGAAGTCGGCAATGTGCATGGAGCCACCCTTGGCCTTGCACGCTCCAGTCGCCTTGCCCATCAGTTCGGCCATCGCCGACTCGATGCTCAAGCCACGGGCGATGGTGTCGCCGTGGCCCCGGTGGGTGCTGGTGAGGTAGTCGCCTGCTTGCAAGGCAGCGCAGGCACCGACTGATGTCGCCTCTTGCCCAATGGATATGTGCATGAACCCAGGGAGCTCACCGTCCATGTACATGTCGTATGCGGCCTGTTCGAACAGTCGGATTCTCACCATGGACCTGAACATGTCCAGCATCTGCTGGTGGTCAGTTTCGCTGGCCATTATGGGCGCTCCTCAGCATATTGCCGGTACTTACTGATGTAGTTCTCGAGACCATCTCTGATCTGTGTGAAACGAGGTTCGAAGCCGAGTTGGGTACGAGAATTCTCGATGCTCATGATGGCGCGACACTTGAGGTCGATTTCTTGGAAAGCGTCCAGACCTTCCCCGACCTCGATATCGGCTCCTGGGATCAGTGAGCGAACATGGTCGGCGATCTCGCCGGCGGTCACCAACGGTTCGCCGGTGGCGCCAAAGAAAACCCGATCCTTGAGCTCGTCGGCTGGCTTGTCGATTATCAGGCGGGTCAGCGTGGCCACGTCAGCGACGTGGGTGTAGTCGCGAGGAAACTCTCGACCGTTGGGAAATCTGGTCGGTTTTCCGGCCAAGGAGTTCTCGACCATCGGCTTGATGTAGATGGGGTGTTGCTGACCGAACCCGTAGACGGCCGAGGGGCGAATGATCCGGATGTCCAGGCCGTAGGCAGACTTGTAGGCCCAAGCCAGCGCCTCTGATGCAACCTTGGCGGCCCCGTAGAAGCTCACGTTTGGTCCGTGCTCGGCCAAGAAGATGGGATGGTCGACGGTCTGGGGCTCGTATTGGACCGGGGCCATCACACCGATGCTCGAAAAGAGCAGAAAACGTTCAACCTCGAAGAGTCGTGCGGTCTCGAGGACATTGTATGAACCACCAATATTGACGTCGACGGCCAGACCCGGTTGGCGATCCAAAAGTTCGGGATTGACGATCGCCGCTATGTGAATGACGGCCGTCGGACGATGCTCGGTGAAGGCGGTGACCAAACTCGACCAATTGGTCACATCAACCTGCGCGAAGACGGTCCGATCTGAGGTGCCCTGCAGCAGCCATTCAGATGGGCCTACGGGGGGACGAAGGTCGGCGTTCACCACATCGTGTCCAGTGTCCACGAGATCGCGGATCACATGACTTCCTATGAAGCCCGATCCACCAGTTACCAACACCTTCGACATCGAACATTCCTCCCCTAAGAAACAATTCCCACCCACCAAAGCCCGACGTGACGACCGAGAAGAGAAACCGGGTCGAGCAGGAAGGCAAGTGGTATGATGGCACTCCAATATACCACAGTGGACCTTCTCGTGCCAGATCGACCGAGTGGCGATCAGCCGACGAGCAGAGCAACCACTCGGGCCAGCGTCTCGCGGTCTCCGACATTGCCGGGAAAGATCAGATATGGCCAGTGGAACGCTGGATTCTCAATCTCGAGTACAGGAATCATTCCCGGCAACGCTTGCCCTGCGACCGTCGCAATATGCACGCCAAATGCATTGGTGAGCAGGTCATGGGAGGTGATCCCACCTTTGGCAATCACCCATGCGGGCGGATAGTGAGAACAGGCCTCCTTTATGCAGGCGGTAAAGGCCGCCGAGATCGTCTGGCTCACGTCCAGCTGTCCCTCACCGACGCTTCGTACGAACTTTCGGCTGGTTCGGGCAACCACATGTCGGGTCTGAAGAGCTTCCACAATTCGTCCTGCTGTCTCTGCAATGTGTTCGCTACGAGTGCTCGAATCCATCACCAGGTCGGCTTCGAGTTCCACCAAAGTCGTGCCCTCCAACTGCAATGTTTCGGCAACCTGACCGTTGGTGAGATCGGTATGAGAGCCAACAGCAACAAGACCATTCGCCGGATTCGAACGTCCATACTTGGCCAAATCGACCACGATCGGCGCAGCCAGGCCAGCGCGAGAGCGGACAAAGGACGGTCCCGATCGATAGATGAACTGCTGCCCTTCCCCCTCAACGACACGGAGGCAGGAAGCCAGCACGTCCAGTTGGTCATAGTTCAGAGCGTTGACGACGATCGGCTGCGCAGAGGTGGCCGATCGCAGGACCTCCAACACCGCTTCGTGATCGTCGGTAGCCAAAGATCGAAGCGAAAGTTCGGTTGCTGGAGGCGCACCCAACCGTGCATCGACCCAATCGGCCAACTTCAGTTCATCGAAGCCAAAGGTTTCGTCGGCGGCGAACTCGGTGTCTCTGGCCGGGACGAAGGTCGACCCATCGAGAACCCAGTGAATTCCGCCAGCGGTATAACGGCCCGCCTCGAAGAAGGCGGGACAAATGATGATGCCGTCAGCCTGAACCCCTGACCCCTTGGCCAGGGCCAGGGTCTCAGCTGGGAAGTGACCGCGCAGTGTTGAATCGCTCCTGCTGAGAAGCCGGAGATTCAACTCCAAGTCAGCGGCAACCGCCGCGAGGTTCTCGCCGACCTCTCTGTTCACACGAACCGCATCTCGCTCGGGAAGTGACCGGCTGTTTGTCAAAACAAAAGTCACGGGAGCGCCGAGCCTGGCCACGTCGATCAGGGTGGCCCGGTCCCAGGCGGTGACTATCGGAACGCCCGAAACACTCTGGCATCCAGTCGGGTCGTCGTCGACGGCAACCAACCACTCTCGGCGCCGGTCTGCATTTTCTGGCATGCCATCATACTACTTGCCACATGTTCTTGCGCTAGCCGCAATTGCTGTCGCGGGTTTTGGCGATGCTCGTGTCGGTGACCGCTGGCAACTTTGCGTGCGTTCGCTGCTAGTCGTGAGAGTGCAGCTCTTCCTCTGGAACGCCCGATCCGACAGACAGGAGGCTGGCGCGAAGGACACCGATGAACACATCGATCTCGGCTTCAGCAATTGTCAACGGCGGGGCTATCCGAACGGCCCCGCTGGAATTGAGCATTCCCCCAACGATCACGCCACGGCGTTCCATGTCGCGAACGATGTCCATTGTGATGTCCTGGCGCAGGTCGATCGCGAGCAGCAGTCCGCGACCTCGGACATCGAGAACCAGCTCAGGGAACTGTTCCATGGTCGACTCGAGGCGTTGCTTGAGATAGGCGCCCCTGTCGGTGGCTGCGGCGAGCAAACCATCTCGCTCGATCACATCGAACGCGGCAACTGCTGCAGCGCACGCGACCGGGTTGCCGCCGAATGTCGTGAGATGTGAAAGCGGCGGATTGATGAACGTATCGAAGATCTCCTTCGTCGAAAGAAAAGCGCCGAGCGGCAACCCGGCTCCGAAAGCTTTCGCAACAGCGACGACGTCGGGCACGATGTTCCAGTGCTCGAAAGAGAACCATTTGCCGGTCCGACCCATTGCGCCTTGCACCTCGTCGAGTATCAGAAGTGCCCCTCGTTCGGTGCAGAGTTCGCGCAAGCCTGGCAGGAAGTCGTCGCTCGGGACCCGCACGCCGCCTTCGCCTTGGATCGGCTCGACGATCACCGCAGCCGTGTCGTCGCCAATCAATTCGGCGGCCGCTGCAAGGTCATCGAACGGGGCAAAGTCGACTCCCTCGAGCAATGGTTCGAAGGGGTCGCGATACGCCGAGTTCCAGCTGACCGAGAGCGAACCAAAGGTCCGACCGTGAAAGCCTCGTTCGAACGCCAGGAAACGTTTGCGGCCCGTGTATTTCCGGGCCAGCTTGAGAGAACCCTCGATCGCTTCGGTCCCCGTTGATGTCAAGAACGCCATGTCGAGCTTGCCCGGAGCAACCCGGGCCAGTCGTTCAGCGATGTCCACTTGCGGTTTCAGCGCAAAGCGGCCGTACACGTTGACATGGGCGTAGCGCTCCATCTGGTCATGGACAGCGGCAACGACCTCTGGATGGCTGTGTCCGACGTTCGCCACCGAGATTCCCGAAATGAAGTCCAGGTAGAGACGTCCATCGGCGGTCTTGATCGTGCAGTC
>RCMY010004121.1_pt1 | contig 14454 bp, 8 predicted proteins | sample 2041341 | NCBI WGS metagenome assembly RCMY01 (sample SAMN09708234, study PRJNA481090) | Marine sediment metagenome, whole genome shotgun sequencing project.
GTCACTTTAGCAGCGAGGCCAGTCTCATTCGCGTCCATCACGGGCGCGTGGATTGAAACCTGCCTCGTCTTGCTGCTCGATGGTAGGCGTGGTTCGCGTCCATCACGGGCGCGTGGATTGAAACTTAGAATGTGAGCGTAAAGCACAGCAACCAGTTTCGCGTCCATCACGGGCGCGTGGATTGAAACACTGCGATTAAGGGGTAGGGGTTCAGCCCATAGTTCGCGTCCATCACGGGCGCGTGGATTGAAACGGTTAAAATACTTGGCAATAAATGACGGTAGATATTCGCGTCCATCACGGGCGCGTGGATTGAAACTTAGATGAAGGCTTAGACCCAACAAAATACTCTATTCGCGTCCATCACGGGCGCGTGGATTGAAACACGGATGTTGGATGGTGGTAAGTAAAGATAGTGATTCGCGTCCATCACGGGCGCGTGGATTGAAACTATATAAATCAATGACTTGCAATAGTTTGGCGTTTCGCGTCCATCACGGGCGCGTGGATTGAAACATAGTTATGATAAAAGTTTAAGCCCATCATTAATTCGCGTCCATCACGGGCGCGTGGATTGAAACTGGTCGAGCATTACAACAATGAATACCTTAGTTTCGCGTCCATCACGGGCGCGTGGATTGAAACATTGAGCCTATCGAGCTACAGCAGTCGCTATCTTCGCGTCCATCACGGGCGCGTGGATTGAAACTTAGCTAACGACTTAAAAAAGACGTTATTAAAAATTCGCGTCCATCACGGGCGCGTGGATTGAAACCCACTTTGTAGAACACTTCGTCATCGTTAAAGCATTCGCGTCCATCACGGGCGCGTGGATTGAAACTCTTGATAGTGCGACCAAGCCCATGCTTTAGCATTCGCGTCCATCACGGGCGCGTGGATTGAAACACAGTAATCAAGCTCTTGACGATACTTGGCCTTTTCGCGTCCATCACGGGCGCGTGGATTGAAACACTACTGAGTAAGCCACTCATTACCGCGTTATTTTCGCGTCCATCACGGGCGCGTGGATTGAAACATAAGATTTCATCCGCTAAGATATAACCGATCAATTCGCGTCCATCACGGGCGCGTGGATTGAAACATTAGCATAACGAGCCGTCTTTGCTTGCTCACTTTCGCGTCCATCACGGGCGCGTGGATTGAAACGTTGATAAGTTCGTGTGCAGTAACAACGAGGGCGTTCGCGTCCATCACGGGCGCGTGGATTGAAACATACGTGCCAGCAATCGTCTTACCAACACGGTTTTCGCGTCCATCACGGGCGCGTGGATTGAAACAGCGCCTCGTCCTCGATACCCGCTATCGCTGTTTTTCGCGTCCATCACGGGCGCGTGGATTGAAACTGCTATGTCTCGTGACTTCAATGAGACCGATATTTTCGCGTCCATCACGGGCGCGTGGATTGAAACTGTGTTATACATCTCAACGCGCTCTTTACGACTGTTCGCGTCCATCACGGGCGCGTGGATTGAAACAATACGAGCTTTTAGTGCTGCATCGTCAATACTCTTCGCGTCCATCACGGGCGCGTGGATTGAAACCTAGTATTTTGATTAATGACAGTACTCAGTCAATTCGCGTCCATCACGGGCGCGTGGATTGAAACACCGAAGGCAATCCAACCGCAAATCCCAACGAGTTCGCGTCCATCACGGGCGCGTGGATTGAAACATTACCAAGCTTGACAGTATTATCGGTAGTGGTTCGCGTCCATCACGGGCGCGTGGATTGAAACGCTGTCGAATGAAGAGCTTATCGAATGGATGGCTTCGCGTCCATCACGGGCGCGTGGATTGAAACTCGGACGACCAGCTACAACTACTACATCGGCGTCCTTCGCGTCCATCACGGGCGCGCGTGGATTGAAACCCGACCACTATCTTTATTCAGCGCGCGCTATCATTCGCGTCCATCACGGGCGCGTGGATTGAAACCCTGCGTCCGAAATCATCCATGACCGCTTCAATTCGCGTCCATCACGGGCGCGTGGATTGAAACTGAATTGTAGTAATGCATAGGAATGATTAGATTGTTCGCGTCCATCACGGGCGCGTGGATTGAAACATACTGACGAAGTATCAGCCACGACTTACTCAATTCGCGTCCATCACGGGCGCGTGGATTGAAACTATATCTTGAAAACCACCGCCAAGGCCGCAGCTTCGCGTCCATCACGGGCGCGTGGATTGAAACAAGGCGTGTCTCGTCACAGGGTACGGCACCAAAGAGGGTGTTCGCGTCCATCACGGGCGCGTGGATTGAAACAATACTTTAGCTGTAGCTGCTTGTATCGCTGTTTCGCGTCCATCACGGGCGCGTGGATTGAAACAAGGCGCGAGATATACGGCAATATTTGGCAAGAGTTCGCGTCCATCACGGGCGCGTGGATTGAAACCGTACCAACGTACAAGGTGCTTATGGCCGTGGTTTCGCGTCCATCACGGGCGCGTGGATTGAAACTCAAAAACCTCCTCTAGTTGCTGCGCGGTAGCATTCGCGTCCATCACGGGCGCGTGGATTGAAACTACGAATACCGCCATTCTCTTGGTTTTCCATGTTCGCGTCCATCACGGGCGCGTGGATTGAAACACTCAGCGCTGTAGCAAGCTGATCTTCTAACTCTTCGCGTCCATCACGGGCGCGTGGATTGAAACAGCTTTTGCCAACCTATCATCCCGAAGTTTTAATTCGCGTCCATCACGGGCGCGTGGATTGAAACATTGCAACGCGTTTGGCTCCCCACGTGCTGGTGGTTCGCGTCCATCACGGGCGCGTGGATTGAAACAAAAGAGCACTACGGTACCGCCAATCACTATGTTTCGCGTCCATCACGGGCGCGTGGATTGAAACGATGTTGGTGATACTGTCTGACAAGCTGTCATTGATTCGCGTCCATCACGGGCGCGTGGATTGAAACACCGATACATCGGGTGGCTCAGTTGATGAAATACTTCGCGTCCATCACGGGCGCGTGGATTGAAACAATTCTATGCAAAGAATCAGTTTAATGCTGAATCTTCGCGTCCATCACGGGCGCGTGGATTGAAACGTCGCTTAGGCGTTCTTGGATTTGCTCTTGTGCTTCGCGTCCATCACGGGCGCGTGGATTGAAACTAACTGAGCTACTGTTAAACCCTTAGACATTTTTTCGCGTCCATCACGGGCGCGTGGATTGAAACTAACCCTGAATTTCCGATCATTGATAGCCGATATTCGCGTCCATCACGGGCGCGTGGATTGAAACTACTAGAGAATGGTCGTTTTCCGTCCAAATAGTTCGCGTCCATCACGGGCGCGTGGATTGAAACGACCAGTTAAGGCCGTCTTTAGTCCAGGATAATTCGCGTCCATCACGGGCGCGTGGATTGAAACCCGTCTGTGTCAAATATGTGCAACCTAATACTTTCGCGTCCATCACGGGCGCGTGGATTGAAACGTGTCTTGGTCATCATGGCCTAAGCCTGACATTTTCGCGTCCATCACGGGCGCGTGGATTGAAACCATCTTAGAGCAATCAGCTCACTAGGACGGCATCTTCGCGTCCATCACGGGCGCGTGGATTGAAACCCCACATACGCAGAGTGCGAGGTTTGCGACTATTCGCGTCCATCACGGGCGCGTGGATTGAAACATGGAAGGCACAAGTGGCGGTATTGGCGCAATTTCGCGTCCATCACGGGCGCGTGGATTGAAACGCCAAAGTTATCTAGTTTCGTGACTCTCATAGGTTCGCGTCCATCACGGGCGCGTGGATTGAAACACAAATGAATGAAGTTGAGTTTGTTTACGCACTCTTCGCGTCCATCACGGGCGCGTGGATTGAAACAGGGTTAAGTAACGCTGTACCGAATACAATATCCTTCGCGTCCATCACGGGCGCGTGGATTGAAACATACTATTAACCGCAGACCTTACAGCCCCGCTTTCGCGTCCATCACGGGCGCGTGGATTGAAACTGCCCATGCCGCAACATTCTGAATCAAAGGAATTCGCGTCCATCACGGGCGCGTGGATTGAAACAACAATGGGCGCAAGAGCAGCCGATCAATTTGCATTCGCGTCCATCACGGGCGCGTGGATTGAAACACCGAAACTATCGCCAAGATGGGTATTGCTTTTTCGCGTCCATCACGGGCGCGTGGATTGAAACAGTAACAAGGTCTATCCGCTAGTACGGCCTGACTTCGCGTCCATCACGGGCGCGTGGATTGAAACCATCGATGACCGGTGTTTGATACCTTGACCAGCATTCGCGTCCATCACGGGCGCGTGGATTGAAACGCGCCAGTGATATTAGTACCAAACTCGTCAGGCGTTCGCGTCCATCACGGGCGCGTGGATTGAAACTTAATTCTGAACGCACCAAACCGCTAGTAGATTTCGCGTCCATCACGGGCGCGTGGATTGAAACGATATCAATCTCTTTTGGAAACTTAGACATATCTTTCGCGTCCATCACGGGCGCGTGGATTGAAACATGCCGCAGTTTTGGCAAGCTACAGTGAAAGCTTTCGCGTCCATCACGGGCGCGTGGATTGAAACCGGTGGTGGCTTTATGCCAAAGCCGTCCAGCTCTTCGCGTCCATCACGGGCGCGTGGATTGAAACCCTGATATGACCACCGACGAAAGCATGGCTCATTTCGCGTCCATCACGGGCGCGTGGATTGAAACTAGGCAGCTACTCAAAACGGTATGGATTGACGAGTTCGCGTCCATCACGGGCGCGTGGATTGAAACGCTACAAAGCACTAGGCAACAGTATGGCAGTCAATTCGCGTCCATCACGGGCGCGTGGATTGAAACTCTAGCCAATACATACGCGCCATAGGATGCTCAGTTCGCGTCCATCACGGGCGCGTGGATTGAAACTTTAGTGCGGGTTGGAAAGGTAGTTGGGGTTACATTCGCGTCCATCACGGGCGCGTGGATTGAGCTATCCACAAAACATCTATTACTCTTAAAATTTAGGCGTACTATCCATTGCTTTTAAGCGTTGTAACACGGTATGGGCAAAAGGATTAAAGTATTTCCAAGCTTTGAACTTTGGCGTGTATCTACCTCCGCCCTCTCTGCTCCAACGCTTAAGCAAAGCAGCTATTTCTGGGTTGAAATTAACTGCTTTCACTGAAATACCGCCATCGTTGAATACCCAGGTATCTACCCATACCTTATTAATGGTAAAACGGTACTTTACATAGTTTTTTGCTGATGTAGGTTGCTGTACATCTTGATCCACAGCGATTCGTTTATTATTTATGCAAGACATATCAAGTGTGCTTAGCCAATCTAAAGATGATGTCTTCGTTTCTATCGTTTCAGGGTATAACCATTTTTTATTATGTACTTGCTCTAGAATGAACTGCCTTGCTTCTTCACTAGGAATATCTATGCTTTGACTTAACAGCTCTCGTAAATCAATTTCTACTGTTTTAAAACTTAGCTGTTTGATAAGGTCTAGCTTTTCTTTATCCACAAACGATGTTACAGCAACTTCAATAAGTAGCATATCATTGTCAATACTAGCGACCAAATCAGGGCGAATTGGGCCAATTGCTTGTTCTTCGACTAGACGATCAAATTGCCAAGTCTTAGCTTTCACCTCATCGTTATTTGGTAACGGTGGCAGCACTATAGATTGTTCTTCCATAATGACTTGTTTCGCAAATTTGTGTAGGATACTTTCAGGACTTATATTGCAGCTTTCCTTATTGCTAGAGTGAGCGAAATGATGCTCGTTCTTCTCTCCTTTTCTAGCGACAACAGGTTCACTGCATTCAAAGCAAAAGCAGTGACAGGCTAGTCCTTTTTCAACTTGTTTAATATTAACCAATTGATCTAATTCGTTTACGGCGATATTCATTAACATGACTACTATCCTCTTAAGGTTTGTTAGGTGGTGTGGTTAGTTTAGTTTTAAGCGCTATTACTGATAACCCACTTAGCACCTAGTTCACACCTCTGCTACCCCTCTATTTCATGGATAAATTAATGAATAACAATCACTTAGAAGCTTATGAATTTTTGAGTAAGTTGTTAGATCAAAGGAAGGAAAGAGCTAGATCACTTAAGTTTCTGCAAATAATTATTAAAAATCAATTGGAAAATGACACATCAAACTCAAAAATCCCGGTTCATATACTTCGTAAGACATTATATGCAAAAGTGACAAAGACTAAGTTTGAAGACGTTGATGAGAAGTTGGCGCAAAAGATCAAAAAAGATAATTTACAAAATAAGCTTGATGAAGTAATAGAAGCCTATGAGACAGGGCAGAAGTATTTTTCAGACTTGGGCTTATTACCTATAGTAGGTGAGACGTCGAGTGATAAGAATGAAGCTAAGCAATTTTGGATTGAATTGATTGAAATTAATACAACGCCAAATGTAATCCAAGCTGACGTTAGCGGAATTAAAAATAAAACGGATAGTAGAGCATTTGAAGACCTCCATACTGATCGTAATGTAGAGAATATCATTAACGAAGATAAGTATGCTTTAGCAAAATCCAATGAACTAGTCGTTGAGTATCAACGTCAAAGCCCTGAAGCTGTTAAAGGCTCATACTTTTCGAAGTTGTTCTTTTATAAAAACGAGCTGAAGATAAAAACAGTTAAGGGCATAAGTTTTATCCTCTTACTGATGGTAAGCTTTTTGGCAAACATATTTTTTGCCGTCGCTTTTATTTGGCTCTTTATTGATGTTCTCACCTCTGATAGCGCTGACACGTCTTTTATTAATGTCTTGCTAATGTTCGGTTTCTTGGCTTATGCCTACTTTACATATCGTTTTGTGTATAAACCGCTACATTCACTACCTCGTACGAGAATTGTGAAGGCTCCAGATTTTCTAATCAGTACCAATCAATTTAATGCTGAATTAGAGCTATTCAGACCAACGGACTACAATATAGCTCGTATCACTGAATACATCTCTAACTGCCCAATTTGCGACTCTAAAGTTGAACTTGATTATGGTAAACCAGATCACAGTTATTACATGGTTGGACGTTGTAGAGGAGATCCTCATGCTCATGTATATAGCTTTGATAGAATGCTTATGAAGGGATACTTTTTAGGGCATGAGGGATATTTAGATAATTAAGATTTAATGCGTGTGTTTTGAAAAGCTTATAGAGAAATTAATAATATTAGAAGTGAGACCTTGCATAGTAAGCCAAGCTTTCGAAACGTATGGCTGGGTAACCAGTTTGCGCTAATGCCTATACAGGCTATTTTTGAACCTAAATATGTCAATGGGAAGGCGGAGCGCTGAGGTATCTAAAGGGCGTCAGAGTACGAGCTTCACCATCGAATAGAGGGTTTGGAAAATAATAAATAACCTAGCAGTAACGATGATTATCTTCATAGTCTATTAAAAACTACCAAAACGCACTCCAAGCCACGCTCTTTGTTCTACCTTTTTATCTCGGCTTTGCCATACTTCTAAGCTAGTCATCTACACTCCTTCAAGCTCAACTTGCATACTCATTCACTGAGACTCATAAGCGAAATATTTGGGTAGCTTAACCATAAAACATCTTCAAACAACTCTAAAAGTAAGATAATGCGTCACGTATTGTCGTCTAGTTGACTAAGTGGGATCTAATTGCTCGCCAGTAATAGTAAGATATAAGTAGAGGTCAATAAATGGGGCGTATCGACCACATTAGATCATCATATTAGTGGGGTGTGTATGAAGTCATTTAAATCATTATCAATTGCCAAGTTACAGACAACATCGGTGCTCATATTTCAAGGCGTCCTTGATCTATTCAACATTTATACCTGTTATATCAGACCGTTTATTGCTGAAAACTTTAAGCTTGAACATAGCGCTGCTTGGACTGAAACCACATCGTTCATCAAAGAAGATAAAAAATGGTTTCAGGTTAATAACTTTGAGCTTTTTCACCTGATCAAAAGTCCTGATGTTAATTTTAATGTACTTAGACAACAAGTATCTGTGAGATATATCTCAAAAGACGATTTCAATTTTGATCTTTGTTTTTATGAGCTTATTGAATTGATTGCTCAACATAACAAGAAGCTAGATATCAAACTCATTTACAGTGATCTAAAAAAGATTTTAGACAAACAGATGAACCAACAGTTATTTGGTAAAAATATCTTTGCCGTCACTAAGTTTTGTGAGCTTATCGACATTACTGAACAAACTTATCATGCACGCCGCTCTGGGGTATCGATATGACTCAAAATAATAAGGCCTCATCCAGCCAACAACAAATATCATCGGAGACTTTAACAAAGACCATTAGCGCATTAAAGAATGATGAAAGTTTTGATTACCCAGAAACCGTCATAGAGGCCATTTGCACTATTGTTAGCGCGATGCATGACAGTTATCAAAGCGAAGAAAACGCAATTGCAGATTTGTCAAAAAAGATTGTACAGACACTGCAAGAGAGGCCAGTTGCCGATCAATACATGCAGATTACTCGCAAGGCTTTGGCAGAAAAACCGCTAATTTTTCAGCTGCTTATTTTAATGCAAGATATTGTCAGTCGTCAGCGGATCAATCACTCATCGCGTCTAATTTGGCTGGCTATAGCGCTGCACACCGCAGCGCTGCTTATCGTGTCCAATAGAAAAACTGATACCGATAATATACTCATGCAATTTAAGATGGCGCAGTTTTCAGCGTCTTCTAGGCGCAAATGGCTTTGGCAGGCACTTCCTAATATCGCCCAAACTGAGATAAGCACAAAGCGTATATTATCGGTATTTAATAGTCTGTTAGAGCAGCAAAAAAGCGCACTTGAAGTGCTAAATGATAAACAAGCTAATCATACCGAAGAAAAGAAAGCATCAAAAGGTAAGTCTAATGAAAATGCCAAACTTACAGAGAAAATAAAAAAGGATAAGGCTGATGAAAAAGCGAAACTTAGCCAAATAGAAAAGATAACGACTGCCTATCAAAACGCGCATGTATTACAGAAGCCAAGACCTAAGCGTAAAAAACTGCCTAAGAATATTAAAATAAAGCCTATTAACTTAGCAGACAATACATCGACATTACCCTTAGACTCTACTGCAACGAGCCATAACTGGAATACTACGCCCAGTAATGATGCATGGGGTAGCACACGTGATGATATAGAACACAATGCTACCGCCGTAGATCTCGAATTTTTAGACCCTAATACTGAAATCTATGAAGGGTTACCTACCAACCTTGAAGAGCGTATTGACCACTATGAGGCACCCTATGTCAGCTATGGCGAATATCCAAACCCGTTAGTCAAAAATTCTATACCGCTGCAAACTATAGATTTATCGCTACAGCAAAACTACATGTCTCAGCGCAATCTCGCGCTCAACTCTAATACTCGCCTGCTTTCTGTTGCCGGTTACCAAGCGCTATTTGCTGCGCTCAACCATGATGCAAGCACATCAGAATCAGAGACTCATAAAACATGCGCGGGTATTTTATTATTATCTATGATTACCGGACTGCCAGTTAAGTCCTTACTAATACCTGGCTATATCGGTCATCCTAGTATTTTTAATGTTAAGGGCAAAAAATATTACATTAAACACAGCTTAGGTATTACCGAGAGGTCTACAAGCCAAACCTTAATAAAGAAAGATTACGAAAATCATTCCGATACCATAAAAATCCCACTGCCGTTGTGGCTCATAGATGATTTACTTGCTTATGAGTTACCGGTAAAAGAAGATTTTACGGCTTATCTTGCTACCTTGCGTAACAGCCTTGGATTGCCATACCTGTCAGTTAATCGGGTAGAAACAGCGCTACATGTCGTGCTCTCTCGCTACACACCTGATTGTCAGGCTCATATTGCCGACATCATTTGCCGCACGCCCGCGCCACATGCTCCAGCAATGTACTACAGTAGCCACACCAGTGAGATGATCGCTGCTCACTACAAATCAGCGCTAGGCGTATTTAGCAGCTTAAGTCGTTTTGATTTAACTTATATCACCCCTTGGCATAAATATACCGTAGGTTCAGGGTTTGCGCTCAAAATTGAGAGCGTCCACAATATCATAAATGAGCTGAAAGTCTGGGCAGATCAGAGCATAAATTATGAGGATCACTTTAATAAAATCAGTATTTTTGTCTGGTTTGTATTCTGCCTCCTAACTGGAGTACGGCCGAACAATGGTCTTGGTAAAATGTACGATATCGATCTTGATATGGGCTGGCTTGAGATCAACGATAAGCCCGTTAAAAAAGTCAAAAGTGACCGTTTAATACCGCTATGCCCTACTCTTATACGTCATTTAATAGACTACAGAGATTACTTAATTGACTATCAGGTTAAGCATCAGTCAAAGCATGAAATCAGCGCGATCATTGATGAAATTCGCTTAGGTAACGATGAAGCGTTATTAAAGCTTTTGTCTGGGAGCGTCGATGCTCTAAAAGACATCAAGCGTGGCAATGCCTATAATATGACCAAAAAAATTATTGACGCTAACCCCTATTGGACACGCCACTTTGTACGTACTCAGCTTGAAAGGCATTACGTTCAGCTCTCATTTATTAACACAATAATTGGTCATGAACAAGCTCGCCAAGAAGTATTAGGTCGCTTCTCATCAAGTAGTAAAGCAGATATTAAGCGTGTTGCACCTGTATTTGAGATTATTGCTGAACGACTAGGATTAAACCACATAAAGATTAACACCTACTCTAAGATAAACTGTGCTGAGATAAGCAATAAGGAGAAGGATCTTGTTAATAGATAATATCCACTTACCCAAAATCACTGATGGTTTGGCAAAGTTTGATGGTAGAAAAAAACGCTACGTGCTTTACCCGTCAATACTCAAAGACAGTGATCAAGTAAGGGAATGTGAAATACAGCTCCTAGCCGATTTACAAACCGAGTGGGATTCCTTGCAAAAGGCCCATCCTGGCAATATCAGATTTATAAAGTCTTTTGATAAACATTACGAGCAAGTACTTTGGCCGGATAATCGTATCTTTTTAGCTATCCCAAACCCTGCCAGTTATGCTGAGGAGCTATGGTTACCACAAAGTCAAGTGATAGGTCAGTTTCAGCGTGATTTTAATAATAAGCTAAAACCCTTATCTGATGAAGGGTTCGATAAGTTTCAAGCTATTATTCAGGACGAAATTGCTCAGGCCTATAAAACAACCAAAACATTAAAACGAGCTTGGCAAACTGTTAGTCAGTTTATTGATTATCAGAACCAACATTACATGCTTGCAGAACACTATTATCCTAAAATAATAACGCCGCAGCCTACAAAATTTAATCCGTTGATTATAAATACAGATTGGGTCAAAAATGGCAAGTTGCTAGTCAAGATTATTCGCGCAGTGCAGAATCACTGGAGCCAAACAACCTATTACAGCCAAGATCAAATCATAGGTTGGCTGTTATTCTCAGGGATTGTGTACGGCGGTATTAATGAGGTACAGATGCTACGAGGGTGGCTCGCCTCTTTACTTAATAAGGAATATCAGCCGTTTATCCATGAAAGAATAATAGTCTCGCCGCGCTTTATGCAAAAGCGCTACGGTAATGAGCGCGAAGAAGGAAGTGACAATCTTTATAACACCAAGCAAATCGTTGTAGATGTGGTCAGTCAATGCTGGTTGATGCGATATCATAAGAATAGCACTCAAGAAGAGATCGAAGATACGCTTGCCAATCTTTCTGAAGATAACCTTAAGCAATACCTGAAAAACACTCTAACGGACGTGACCGAGCCTTTAAATATTAAACCTCCTCCCTTATCACGATTTTTATATTACGCCAGTTATTATTGGGAAATGCTGGATGGCGCTGATATTGATCATGCCTCGGTAGGTATTATGCGCGGCATACACAACACTGCAGGACTCATGACTCAAGATTTTGATCGTTTTTTGCACCAAGAATATAAATATAAAGAGAAACGTTACGATCTAGAGCAGATTTTAATGCTGTCTATCCCTTCAAATTCCAATTCTAAAAAGGAAGCGCTAAGCAGTTCTTCTAAAAGGGCAAAAGTACGAAAGTCAGATTTAATCCTAAATCTGACTAAAGACTTCAAACAGAATGAAGAGCAAAAGAAGAAAAAACTAAGCGATAAGTCACTTACTCTTATTGAAAGAGTGCAAAAACGTTGTCAGCAATATACCGACATCAGCGAGATTATTTTATTACAATGGGCGCTAAGTTTACTTTACCAAGAGAAACCACCTTCTAACCAAACTGTTTTGAAATATATTAAAACCATAGGCTATGAATGGCTGTACTTCACAATGGCACAGCCGCTTCATATCTTGTCAGAGGAAGAGTTTGAAACCCATTACGATGATATCTTAGAATACAAAGCTGTCGTACGTCGTAATACCACCACTGTTTATGCCGCTAATTTACTTCAGCGCATGCATGATTTTGCTAGAGATAAATATAACCTGCCCTCAGTAACCATTCAGCAGTCCGAAAACGGTCGGCGGGTACGTGCCGAGCTAATATCCCCGCAAGCTTATCAAGCCATTATCGATCAAATGATGGGGTCTATAGATATATTAGAACGGGAGATGTTTGCGCTGTTATTTGTATTAGTTTATCGTACCGGCATGCGCAAAAAAGAGCTACTTGGACTAAAGTATGACGACATCGAAGGTTTAAAGGAAGCGACGCCTTCAGTAGTGATCAGACCCAATCATTACCGCCCGACTAAGACTCAAAGTAGCGTCCGCCGCGTTCCCATTTTTGCCCTTTTAAAACCCGATGAGTTGCACTTTTTTATGACCTTTGTGCAAAGCAATATCGGCAATAACTCAAACAAGTTTATATTTACCTTGTCATCTGATCAGCGCCCTATTGAGGATCACGTACCTTTAGATTTACTCAAACAGGTCTTAAAAGACATCTCGGTAGATGATAAAGTGGCAACGCATACCTTCCATGGCTTTAGGCATACTGCGGTGAGTAACTTATCCTTAGTACTATTAGGTCATCCAGATTTGGTCAGGTCATTAACTGATTATGATGCTAGCGATGTACTGCGTATCAAACAGGGCTTACTCGGTGAGCATATCGATGCGCAAGATCGTTGGTACGCTTTGTCCGGTATCATGGGACATCTGTCACCGCAGCGTAGCTTTGAGTATTACAACCACTTCGCTACGCTTATGGCCACTTATACTTTAAGTATTGCTAATATTAGGCTACCTAAGCAAACGCTGTGCAACATTACTAATTTTACCCGTCCAAAGCTGAGTAATAACTCTGATATTACTGATAACGGTATGATCAATATACCCAGTATGCGTAAGCTATTATTCAAAAATATTATAGAGGGCAAGCGTAAGTCACCCCGGTTTACAATCGAAAATCGTGATTATGAAAACGTTCTTAATATTGAATCGACAGCCACAGATGAGCTATTTGGTCGCTATGGCATAAACCAAGTTCAACTACTACTACACTCCTTTGATGACAAAATACCATTGAGCAAAGCGGCACAACTAGCAAATATCTCTATGCACGATGCCGAAATATTAATAACGCGCGCACACGAGGTTATCACTATCACCACCAAACGCGGTAAACCGCGCTTTGCAAAACTTATAGACTCAGAAACTACTGCTTTAAGTCCACTTAGCGTTCAATACCAAAGCGATTTGAGGTTACTTTCGTCTCTACTTAGTCACGCTTATTGGCTACGACATAAACGAGATTTTGACTGGGCTTGGTTCATTGAGATATGCCGTCAGAAACTGTCTAATAGCAGATCTTATATATCGTTCGTAAAAGAAGAGAAAAAAGAGCTGCAGCGTTTTTTGCGTATTGCTAAAGAACTACTACCTTTGAAGCATTGGCTAATGAGCGGTAACAAAACCGTACTAGAGAACACCGAATCAGATGAAGATTACCAAGACATCAAGAAGCAAGCTAATAACTCAATTAAGACAATTAATATTGGTATCGCTAGCCAAGATCATAGAATTAAAACAAGAAAATGGCAATACTCTCCGCTATTAAGGTTCTTTGTACATATGATGCTGATTACAGATGAGAGGTTAGCTATCGTTAATGATTAATCAACTAAAATGCTATATATTCATTTACCATAATCACCTTTTATGGGAATAAGGGCGGTACCCTATGTAGGCACCATGCTTGATAAGTAAGTTGGTGATATTTATATTATTAACTGTAGATTGTTGCTTTTAGTGTACATCACAGTGTACTTGTTGATGACATTTCGAGGTTTTTCAATGGCTTCGACCTCAAGTCGAGGGTGTGAAGCCATTTACCTTAAACTTTTAGAAACGCTCTGACGTAAGGGTGCATATGTCATTAGACCCTGTATCAGCATGAAAAATGTCCATTACACCCATAAATGAGAGAGATTTTTTTAATTATTCGTCATAGTATATATCAAGATAATTAAAACAGTCATGTGAATAATTTGGGTTGG
>RCMY010003255.1_pt1 | contig 14451 bp, 17 predicted proteins | sample 2041341 | NCBI WGS metagenome assembly RCMY01 (sample SAMN09708234, study PRJNA481090) | Marine sediment metagenome, whole genome shotgun sequencing project.
CGCATTGTCAGCAGGGGCGGTGAGGCGCCTGCCCTTGGCCTGTCCAGCAATAATCCTCATGAGACGAACAGCCACTCTTTGCGGTCCCCCAGCAGCGCCTCGACTTCCTCGCCGATCTCGTCGTCGAGGGAAAGACGCTCCCCCACCAGCGCAAACGCCTCACGCCGGGCATCTACGAGGATGTCCAGGTCTCGCAGCAAGTCTGCAATACGCAGGTCGCCTGCACCCGCTTGGCGGGCCTCGAAGACCGTGCCTTGGCCACGAATCCGCAGGTCCTCCTCGGCAAGCCGGAACCCGTCATTAGTTTCCACCATCGCCCCGATTCGGGCGATACCTTCGTCGGTGGTTGGATCGGCCAGAAGAACGCAATACGAGGCGTGTTCGCCTCGACCTACCCGCCCCCGCAGCTGATGCAGTTGGCTGAGTCCGAATCGTTCGGCGTCCTCGACGACCATCACCGTTGCGTTCGAAATGTCGATACCGACTTCGATCACGGTGGTAGCAACCAAAACGTCAATCTCGCCAGCCCGCATGGCGTCCATGACAACTTCCTTCTCACCCGGTTTCATTTGCCCATGCAGCAGGCCCACCCGCAGACCGTCGAAAACCTCCGACAATCGGGCATGCTCGGCTGTGGCGGAAGCCGCTTCGATCTTGTCGGAGTCCTCGACGAGCGGGCAGACAACAAATGCCTGGTGACCTGCTTTGACCTCGGCCCGAATCAAGTCGTACACCGGACCTAGTTCGTCTTTGCCGATCTCGCTCGTCACGACCGGGGTGCGTCCGGGCGGCATCTCGTCAAGCAGCGAGACATCCAAGTCGCCGTATAGCGTCATCGACAAGGTGCGAGGGATCGGGGTCGCCGTCATGATGAGCAAATCCGGGTCTTGTTCGCCTGCTTTGGCTTTGAGGCTGACGCGTTGGTGGACTCCGAACCGATGTTGTTCGTCGACCACCGCTGCGCCAAGTCGGGCGAACTGAACCCCTTCCTGAATCAAAGCGTGGGTGCCGATGACGAGGTCGACTTCCCCGCTGGATATGGCTTCGAGAACATCCGCCCGCGACGCTTCAGCCTTGCTGGACAACTCGGCATTCGAGCCGGTGAGGAGCGCCACGGTCACCGGGTGTTCAGTCGATACCGTCCGCGGCTGGGGTACCGGATCGAACAGACTCGTCTGGTCGCCTTCTGGCACTGCGGCCATCCCCGCCCCCTCGAGAAGGTCGCACACACCGAGGTAGTGCTGAGCGGCGAGCACCTCGGTGGGCGCCATGATGGCTCCCTGATAGCCCCCTGCGACGACCAGGAGCAGCGTGGCAACCGCCACAACGGTTTTACCAGAGCCGACTTCGCCCTGGAGCAACCGATGCATCGGGTGTTCCGAAACCAGGTCGTCGAGGATTTCGTCAAGAACTCGGCTCTGAGCACCAGTCGGCGAGAACGGCAACCCGGCCAGGAACGCATCGACCAGGCGATGATCCTGTTGGTGGGTAATGCCAACCGCTGTGTCCGCCCGCTGGTTCTTCATCAGTGCCAGCCCGACCTCGAGGCGGAAGAATTCGTCAAACACCAGGCGGCGTCGCGCCGCGCCAACTTCGCCAAACACCTCGGGGAAGTGGATCGACCCGAATGCCGCCTGTCGGTCCATGAGATCTAGCCGGTCAAGCATCGACTCGGGAAGGGGGTCGGTCATAGGGAACGAACGCTGAAGGGCGTTGTGCATGGCCCGTCGAATGTGTCCTGGTCCGACTTCTCCGACCGAAGGGTGAATCGGCACGACCCGACCCGTGACGAGCGACTCACTCGCTGAACCCAGCACATCGGCGACCGGTGATTTCATCTGCAAGCGACCGCGATACCGCTCAACCTTGCCAGACAGCGCCACCTCGGCCCCCTCACGCAACTGCTGGGCACGAAACACCTGGTTGAACCACGTTACGTTGAGGATCCCGACCCCATCGGTGCAAACCGCGTCGACGATGGAGAGATTCTTGCGGACCCGCCGGACGCTGACCTTTTGGACCGTGACGATCACGGTAACTTCTTCGCCGATCGCAACGTTGGACAATTCGATCTGGGTCGAACGGTCAACATAACGACGCGGAACGTGCAGAAGGAGATCGGCTACTGACTCAACGCCACCCTTTTGCAGGGCCGCCCCGCGCTTGCCTGACAGACCGGACACTTTCGTCACGGGTACTGTGCATAGGTAGGCGAGGCTGCGTTCACTCATGGACGCATTGTGCCAGTAGATCGTAACAACTTCGGTCATCATGGCACCGTTGAGCATTTTTCTCAGTCGCTGACCGCTGCTACGATTCCCCGCCGATCGAGGAGATCTCACATGGCAAATCGTTGCGAAATCTGCAGCAAGGAGCCCACGTTCGGTAAGAAAGTCACTTTCTCGCATAAGCGCTCCAGCCGGACCTGGACCCCAAACATCCAAAAAGTACGTGTCAAGCACGGGACCAACACCCGTCAGGCTCGTGTCTGCACCTCCTGCCTGAAGGCCGGGAAGGTAGAGAAGGCCTAAATGCAGGGAATCGTCAAGCTGTACGACCCCGTCACGGGCGCTGGCATCGTTGTCAGCGACAGCGACCGACGAGAAATCCTGCTGCGCGCCGGCACCCTGCGTGGCTCGGTATTCCGGTCACTACGGCAGGGTCAGCGCATTGTCTTTGAGGTTGTTGATGAAGGCGACCAATCGTTCGCGTCAAACATTCGGCTCGGCGTCGACGGGTCATAGACCCTCCCTCTGCGCGTAGACTGCGCTCTCAAAAGGAGATCACATGGTTGAAGCGTATTTACTGGTTCAGAGCGAAGTCGGACGAGCTGCTCATGTGGCGACAGAAGTGCGGAAGATCCCTGGCGTGCAATCCGCCGACGACGTAACCGGCCCCTATGACGTCATCATCAAGGTAAGCGCCGACGACGTCGACCAGCTCGGCAAACTGGTAGTTGCCCGGGTCCAGGCTGTTGAAGGCATTACCCGCACCTTGACGTGCGCAGTCGTTAACCTCTAACCCACCCAACGCCTCTTCTTGAGGTGCTATCCCAACTTTGAGGCAATGGTGCCTGCGCTCCGCAGCGCCGTGCCGTCGGCGCCTGCAGTCGTGTACTGGGTTGGAGGCAAGGAGCGCACCTCGTCAACCATATCTCCTAATAGCTGGGCTCGACCGATGGGCGGGTCGACCCACAGGTAGCCGGCGAGGCTTCCAGGGATAGTGTTTACCTCGTTGACGTAGATAACCCCATCGTGAGCGAGGAAGTCGATCCGAGCGATCGAACGCAGGCGCGCCAGTGCAACAACCTGAACGGCCATTCGCCTAATCGTGGCTGCATCTTCGTCGGGGAGCTTGGCGGGAAGATCTCGCTTGGCAGCATCCATCCCTCCATCACCCTCAAGGTATTTTTGGGCGTAGTCGTAGATCTGATCAGCGTCTCGTAGCGGAGCTTCGATAGCAGACGTTTCCACATCTGGATAGGTCCGAACCGCGATGTTCAAATCTTGCGAACCAGCCAGGAAAGGTTCCAGGACGGCGCCTTTGGTCATGTGTGGCGATGTCTTCAGCAAGGCCAGGGCTGTGTCGTAGTCATCGACCACACTGATTCCAATTGATGAGCCTCCATAGCGAGGTTTAATAATGTACGGGCCCGAGAAAGTAGGTGCCGGACCGCCAACGAGTAGCCGGGGCAGGCTGGGTAACCCGGCGGAGGCGACGAGGCCACCAAACGCCAGCTTGTCCATGCCGAGCGCCGATGCCGACGAGTCAGGCCCGGTATACCGCATTCCGGCCAGGTCGAACAGGCCCTGCAAGGTTCCGTCCTCGCCTGGACCGCCATGACACGCATTGAGAACGACGTCGATATCCAGGCGCTTTTTCTTTGACAAGAAGCCTCCGCCCGGTTCGGCCTCGAACCGAAGCGGCTTGGCTCGACCCGGCACTCCCTGGGCGAAATCTTTGGCTTCTGATGCCGGGTCAACCGCAAACCATTGTCCGGTCTTCGTCCAGTAGATGACGTCGGTCTCTCGACCGACGGTACCTAACGCCCGGGCGGCTTGCAGCCCGGTCAGAATCGAAATGTCATGCTCGGGAGACGGACCTCCGAAGACGACGGCTGGTCGCGGGCTCATTGAGTACTCCTAAGGATGATGATCAGGTAGGTCGTTTTCATAGAGCACGGCATCGCCCGATACGAGATTCTCTCGCACCCACGCCACTGCCGCATCTCGTGACGAAACCACGATAACCGGAAGCGAAACCTTCGCCGCTCCTTCCAGAAGGGCAGCCCGATTCGTCTTGGCAACCACGATCATCTGATCCGCCACCGCTGCCGCATCGCTGGCGAACCGCACGTTTTCGGAAGCCTGCAGGTTGCCCAGTTCAACCATGCCCGGGGTAACCACCACCCTGCGGCCAGTACCGACCGATGCGAGGCGATCGAGCGCGGCACGGGCGCCAGCGGGGTTGGAGTTGTAGGTGTCATCGACAATCACGACCCCGGCGTCAGAAGTAAAGACGCTCTGACGGTGATCGGGCGTCTCGGCCCCTTCCAGGGCTTCGCCAATCTGGTCGAGTGGCAGATCCAAACCGACCAGGACACCGATTGCGCAGGCCAGGTTGGTGAGCAGGGGAAGGACCGGAACCGTTCCCACCTCCGACCCGGCCACGGTGACTGCCGCCCGGTCGCCCCTGACCGCCAGTTGAACATCGGCATCGTTGGTTCCCTTGGCTGACACCCGGATGACCCGTTTACCAACGATCGAACCGGCGAGTTTGGCGAGGCGATCATCGTCGACATTGAGCACGACGACCGGAGCCGCTGCGAATATCTCCGATTTGGCTTCCACGACCCGATCGATCGAACCGAACCGCTCGAGATGGACCGGTCCGATAGCGGTGAGGACCGCAATATCAGGCGCCACCCACGCACACATCTCGGCAATCTCGCCAGGACCGTAGGTGCCCATTTCTGCCACGAAATAGCGTGTGCCATCACTCAGATGTTCGTTGATCGCCCTGGCGAGTCCCATCTTGTTGTTGAAGCTGGCCGGGGTAGCCACCGTAGGGGCGTGGTGCCCAAGCAATCGGCGTACGTATTCCTTTGTGGTGGTCTTTCCATACGACCCGGTGATCGCTACGACCGTCGGGGCGACAGACGTAACCCGGGCGGTTGCCTGGTCAATCCATTTCTTCTGAGATCTCATCTCATAAGGCCACATCATCGCCAACGCCACGTCGATGACCAGTGGGAGTGCGACCACTTCGTAGGCGAGGAGCCCGATCGATCCAGTTATGCCACCGATTGCCACCATCACTGCCCAGAGGCCCCCGCTGGTAAGAGCCACTCGTCGAAGCCGATCAGTCCACATGAGCGGCGACGACGTACCCTTGATCGACAGGCCGACCGGGCCGACCAGAACGCACACCAACGTGACACTGCCAGTCAACAAGGGGAAGACCCCGACAAGTGCCAGGGCGGCGCTCGTGGCGGCAACTGCGAGAATGACGGTATTGGTGATGTCGATAAACCACCACCGGTTCGCAAACATCGCCACCGACCACGGCAGGTAATGCTCGCGTTGAGCAACTCGTAACCACCGGAGCGAGGACACAACGCCCACCAGAGTTGCCACCGCCACGAACACGCCACTCATGCGAGTAGCTCCCGAATCAGTCCGGCGACGACTTCCGGCTGCTCGGCCATCACATGGTGGCCGACGCCCTCGAGCACCCGCAGTTCGACGTCGGCTCCCCTGGCCTCGATGCGTTCAAACACCACTCGAGCCAAATCGACCGGAGCGGCCGAGTCGTCGGAGCCCCACAGCATCCGCACGGGAATCTGGAGGCCATCCAATTGAGCTTCATATGTCTCATTTACGACCTTGACGAACACTTCTCGCATCACTCCGCTCGTGGCCCGATAATCCGCCGAGCCATACTTCTGTCGATACGCCTCCATCTGGCGTTCTGAGATGATTCCTAGCCGGTGCAGCCGGCGGGCAGCGCGAAAGGCTATCGCCGGTTTGGTCGTTCCGGTCCTGCGCACGAGTGGCACACCGATCAGGACGAGCGCTCGCATCGGAAGATCCTGAGCCAAATGCACGGCCACCCGGCCACCAAAAGAATGAGCGACCACTACCGGTGGGGCTGGAAAGCTCGCCCAGACGTCTCGGAGAGCTGCGGCGTACTCGGGCGAACCCCAGGCGCATGGCGGCGCCGGGGATCTCCCGAATCCAGGAAGATCAACCGAGACAGCCGGCAGACCGTCCAACACCTGCTTGAAATCGGCACTGCTCCTCCCCCACCCGTGCAGAGCCAGCACCTGGGGGGCCTCGCTGGTGACTTCGGCAAAAATCGCCCCACCGCCGAAAACTTTCAGTGCCACGCCAAAACATCCGATAGCGTCTGTAGGTGCCTGTGCTCAGGAATCATGGCGGGCAGGTTACCCTGACCGGGGAGAGGAACCGACTATCGCCGTTCATCTAACACATCAGCAGCGAAGAGAGATTCTGGCTCCGTTTCGTGCCAGGCTGTGGAGAATCGCTATCGGAGCGGTTTGGTTCCTCATGGCTTTGACGACGTTTGGGGCATACCGGCTCAACGTCCCTCTCAGCGAACCGCGACTGTGGGGCCCGGTGATCGCCGTTTCGATCACGTTCGGGATCCTGCCTTTCATCCCCTGGGAATCCGCCCTCCAGCGGGTCGGCGGCGAAGTCCTCATGGGACTGAGCGCCATTCTTGTCATAGCCGGTCTCGCACTCCTCTCGACCCTTGCCCCGATTCGCACGCTCGTCTTTATCGACTACTTCGCGGTTATTTCGTTCACTGCAGCCCTCGGTGGAAGGTGGATCCACTTTTCGGCAACCACCATCCTGCTCACTCTCAATGTTGTGATGCCGTACGCCTTCGGGCAGGACCTTGTCCCGAGTGACGACCGCATCGTCCAGAGCGCCACGCTGATCGTGGTTGCCATTGTCCTCAGTGCCGTCACAGGTGAGTTTCGATGGGAGGCCTATCAGGGACACACTCGTGAACTCGAACTGAGACGGCGCGAATCACGGATGGAACGACTCTACGACGTGTCTCGGACGATGGCCGACGGCCACAGCCTCGGCGACGTTCTTCCCACGCTGGTAGGCAAGATCGGACGTTTCCTCGAAGCACAACTCGGCTTCGTATTGCTCCACCAACCGCGTTTCGGTTCCCTGGTTGTCGTCAGTCCCATCTGGACTTCGGGCAACGAGTTAGACATTGGCGACTATGACATGTCCGTACGCGACCGTGGATTTCTGACGTCCGTTTTCCTCAATCGTGAGTCAGCCCACTACGAACCGGCAACCGAACCGGCAGCTGGCCTTCTTTCTGAGCTCGGGATCGCTACTGCCATGGCGGTGCCCTTGATGGTCGATCAACGACCGCTGGGCGTACTCGTGGTCGCCGACAAACTCAGCGGCGACTTTACCGACGACGACCTGGAGATGTTCGAATCGCTCGCGGCGCCAGCCGCCCTCATCCTGGCCCAATTGGAGCGCTACGAAGCCGCCGCTGAGACCTCAAGACGCATGGAAGAGCTCGCACAGATGAAAACCGATTTCGTGAGTGTGGTCAGCCATGAGCTGCGGACACCCTTGACATCTATAATCGGTTCTCTCGCCACCCTGGCTCGTCCCGAACTGATGCCGCCAGTACCGGCGGCACGCAACCTGCTGCAGTCGGCTCGAACCCAATCGGATCGTCTCCGCCGCCTTATTGAGGACCTTCTTATGGTGTCGCGTATCGATAACAACGCCCTACCTCAACACCCGGTGCCGGTGAATCTCCGCTCGTTCGTCCGCGAAACTGCTGCCCTTATCCCGGGCACTGAAGGTCTGATTCGGTCGACGGTGCACAAGGACGTCACGCTCGAGGTCGACCCCGATCACCTCGGCCGCATCCTGCGCAACCTCATTGAAAACGCCCTCAAGTATGCACCCGACGAAGTCATCGATGTAGGCGCCCAGCAAACGGGAACCACAGTGCGGATCCAGGTCATCGACCACGGCCAGGGCATCCACGAAGACTTGCGAGACGTAGCCTTCGAACGCTTCGCCCAGCTCGCCCCTGCCTCCACTCGCATCCAGGGTGGGACCGGCTTAGGCCTGTGGATCGTTCGTTCGTTGACTGAGGCAATGGGTGGACTCATCGCCCTCACTGACACACCGGGCGGCGGAGCTACCTTCACCGTTACGTTGCCTGTGCGGGCGGGTTTTATGACCAATCGCACGGACCCCGAGTTCGCTCCGCTCAGCAACGTACCGGGACGCCCTTCAGCTCGCGACTAGTTCGTCTACTCCCCGGGAACGGCGGCGATAGCATTAAATCCACCGTCGACGTGAACGATCTCACCTGAGGTCATCATCGCCCAGTCCGACATCAACACGCAGGCCATCCGGGCTACTGGCTCGGGGTCGGTTGGATCCCATCCCAACGGAGCTCGGGTCTCCCAGATCGCTTCGAACCCTTTGAACCCTGGGATCGATTTGGCGGCCACGGTGCTGAGCGGTCCGGCCGCCACCGCATTCACTCGTATCTTGTCGCCGCCGAGATCGCGCGTGAGGTAGCGGGTCACGGTCTGCAGAGCCATCTTGGCCACGCCCATCCAGTCGTACACCGGCCAGGCTTTCGAGTTGTCAAAATCAAGAGTGACGATCCCGCCCCCGCCGGCCGCCTGCATTAGCGGGCGCAACCCAACCGCCAGCGTTTTAAGCGAAAAGGCAGAGGTGATGAAAGCTATTTGCGCACTCTCGGGGGTTGTGTTGAGGAAGTTCCCACCTAGGGCGTCTTCCGGAGCGTAGGCAATGGCATGGAGGGCACCATCGACCCTTCCCCATTTGGCGGTCAGCGCCGCGACCAGGGACTCCATATCGGCCGGGTTGTTGATATCGAGCTCAAGTACCTCGGCAGGATGGGGTAATCGCGCCGCGGTCCGCTCTGTGAGCCGCCGACCACGCCCGAACCCGGTCAGCACCAGCTCGGCTCCTTCTTCTTGAGCGATCCTCGCAATATGAAACGCGATGGAGTCGTCGGTGAGGACTCCAGTAATGAGCAGCTTTTTGTCTGTCAGAATTCCCATGTGCCCAACGCCTCCTTAGAAACTCTGTCCAAAATTCATCCAACCCCGGATCCCCAGACCCATAACAAACAGCAACAACAAACCCCACCGTAGTCCCGGGCGTCCCGCCAACGTTGCTCGATAGATGTAGGCAAACGCCAGGGTGAACAAGGTCACCGTCCCGTAGAACATATGAATCGAACCCGGGTTGTTGTCCTGACCGTACAGGACGAGGCCGAGCGACACCTGAACAAGCGCAGATCCGAGCGCCAGGTACTTGGCGATATCGAACCAACCCGGCAATTCCCGTTTGGCGAACGACAGACCCAGGGCAAGCAACCCCAAAGATCCACAAGATCCCACGACGACGTAGGCAAGGTTTGTGTGGATCTCGGCAACCATGCAGGAACTCCGGTTTTGGACGAGGCCACACTAGACGGACCACCTCTGTGACCCGTCGCTAGACCAATCCCGCCGCGACGTTGGATACGGCATCGACGATGCCTGAAAGCGGCACGGCCTGACGCATAGAACGAGGGAGTTCAATCTGCACCCCGGCGTAGCGGGGCACATTGACCGGATTCCCGGTGTGCTGCCCCCGCAGGCCGCTCGGTATCGAAGCAAGATCGGACACGGCTGGAATGCCCTGTTCTGCCAATGCCGCCGCCAACGCGTCAGCCAGGGTCCGGTTGGTGCCGCCGAGCAGAACCGCTTCTGACTGGCGTGGGCGGTGGTAGCCATGGAAAGAGAAGACCGTCCCGACGTGGCTGAGAAATCGACCCAGGTTGACGCTCACCGACGGGTCGTACTGGGTAGACGGAAGGTGCCAGGCGAGATCTGAACGCTGGACCACCGCATAGAGACTCACGGGGACTTGTTGAGCGACCGACCGGGCCAGACGGCTGGTTCCGTACTCCAGTCCGCCATGAAGGGCCATCACGCCGACCCGGGTGGCAACGACGAGTTCTTCGCTTACTCCGTCGGTGGCGAGAAACTCCCGAAACCGGCTCACTCCATTTCGACAAGTTCACCCGTATTAAGATCGAGCATGAACTCTTTCGGAGAGTGCGAATCTGCAATCCAGGTCGCCAATCGGGACCCCGGCTGACGAACTGTCCACCATGTGTAGTCCTGGCGGTCGGACTCCAAGAACTCAGTTCGGACGCCGCGACCCGCTTCGACAGCATCTTGTTCGACTTCGAACACGCCAATTGACCGTTCTAAGGGGGTCGGATTGGGGTTGTCGATCGACGGCCGTACGTCGGTGTACTCCATCACTTCGAACATAGTAATCCTGGCCCCCTAATCACAGTGGCTCTCCCGCCATACTTCAGGATACGTCATCAGAGCGTCAAAGGGGCCGAATCATGCTGATTTGGTGACGTCGGCAATCTGGCCGCCCAAAGCCGTCGCCAGTGCGCCGGGACTCAGGTGGATCCCGACCCCGGAGCCGCCCCCACCAATCGCCACCTCTTCAAAGTCAGTGAGGCTCGCATCGATAACGACTGGCCACGGGTTCGAAGCCCCGAAAGGTGTGATGGTCCCGCGCACGTAGCCGGTGACAGCGAATGCCTCGTCTGCCGAGGGCAGAGACAGCCTCGAGACGCCGAGCAGGGCGCGCAACTTCGCCCATTCGATGGCACGATCGCCTGGCACGAGCACGAACACATAGTCGTTCTCCGCACGCCGAATCACAATCGACTTGATGAGAGCGCCCACTTCAACGCCTCTGGCATGGGCAGCTTCTTCGGCGCTCGAAACTGGACCGATCTCGGATAGGTGATGCGGAATCTGTCTCTCGGCGATGTCGAGTGTGGCCGGGGTGTCGGGTGGCACCTAGATGTCGCCAAGCAGCTTATGTTTTTTGGCGGCGAATTCTTCGTCAGTGAGCACGCCTTCTCGATGTAGCTGTGCCAGCGTCGTCAGAACATCTGCTGGCGTCTGACCGGAATTCAGTGTTGCCATACGATCTTCCCGAGCCCGATAGATGACTGTTTGAATGTCTTCGGGGGTGGGGACATTCGTAAAGCGCGACTGGCCCATTTCGCCGGCTGACTCGAGGAGAAGATCCCCCGATCCGAACATCCGCTCGATCAGGCTCTGTGAGAACGCCACATCGTTGATGACTTCCAGCGGAATCTCCTTCCCCTGCCGGGCAAACACTCCTGACCGGACGATGACCCGCTCATTGGTGATCACATATTTGGTGAAGGCCCAAACAGCCAACTTAGGAAGGGCGAATCCCAATCCAATAATGAGTCCGATGATCAGAGGTAGCCACCCTTGCGTCAGAACGGCTCCGATCACGCCGCCGACAATCGTGAAGCCGATCGCGAGTGCAGTCGGGATAGCGATCGAAGACCAATGTGGTCGGAATTCGCGAATGACGTTTTCGCCTTCGCTCAGGAGTCGGGGAGGATAAGCCATGGCAAAACACTACTGGCATCGCGGTTCAGTCGAGGTCAGAACGCGAGAAACCCCGACTAAGTTCCGACCGAAGTCTTCACCCACTCGGGGTTGTCTCGTCGCCGGCGAGGTGGCCCCGAAGGACTCCTTCACTGGCGCACAACGTCGCCCGAAGGCTCCGCTGCACCAACTGACTCGAAAGCCGGTTGGGGCGGTGACGTCTCCCGTTTCCGTTCGACGGTCACCAGCGCTCCTAGGTTCTTCCTTGCGGTCCAACCCGGTGACACTCTGCCCAAAAAGGGCGACCCTTGCGGGCCTCGGTGGTTCGTTCGACGAACCCGAAGGCACGTATCTCGTTCCACCTACCGGTCGATGGTGTCCCCACCCGAAGGTGGTTCCAGCCGTTCGTCCGGCTGTCCCGTTGCCGGGACTCCGGCTCCGACCCGAGGGCCAGACCTGTCGCCCGAAGGTTTCAGGTTGCCGGTGTTCTCTGCGAGTCGCCCCGCTTTGAACAACAAGGAAAGTAGACCACCGCTCCGACGATCGCAAGCTCAGCAAGGGGTTAAGTTTCGCGACCTGAATGTAGATTTCGCGACCAGTCACCAACGGCGGTTTGGGGACCCCAAAAAAGCTCAAACATTCGGCATTCGGGTATCGATTGCACGGGGCATTGGAGACGACTGCCCGGAGCTTGGTTTGCCGAACCGGGTACCTCGACAGCGGTTCAGCGCATTCAGAGCCCGGCCGTCGAGGCCAGCTTGATTGGCGGCACAATGCCAGGGGGAGGGTTAAAAGCAAGAAGCCCTGCCGAGACTCAGACTTGCGCCTGTGCCACTTCAGGGCTTCCCCGCTTTCTGGAACTCCGCTGCCCGAAGGCCTCGTTCTCCCAGTAGCTTTCTCTGAACCCTCTCGGTTTCAGCGATCCGCTCCGACGTTCGTTCCGGTGAGTTGCCCCTCCGGCCTTCCCGTTGATGCGGTTCAAGTAACGTACCTCAGCGATCCGGCCAATGCCAAATTATTCGGCTATCTAAATTTCGCGAACTAACGAAAGGTTTCGCGTACTTGTCGAAAGAGCCCGTCACGACGCGAAATCGTGCTGATGAAAAGGCTCCGGGAAATCTGCGAATAACAAACGTGTCACTCCCATGTCGTATAGTCCCCCTATGTCATTAGAAACACTGTCACCGAGCCGAGCGAGCGATTTCAAGCTGTGCCCACAGCTGTTCAAGTTCCGTTCAATCGACAAGCTTCCCGAGCCGACGACCGTGCATCAGGCGCGCGGAACGACGGCCCATCTGGCGCTCCAGAACCTCTACGACCTTGCGCCAGCCGAGCGGACACCAGAAAGACTGTACGACCTGTTCCGCCAAGCCTGGACCGAGCTGCGCGGTGATGAAGAGTTCGCCGATCTCTTCTCTACCGTCGACGAGGAGCGGGAGTGGGGCGTTGACAGCATGAAACTGCTCGCCAACTACTTCTCAGTCGAGAATCCGCTCGAAGTGCATCCGCTTGAGCGAGAAATGGACATGCTCGAACCGCTAGGTGACATCACCATTCGGGGCATCCTCGACCGTATCGACGAGACCCCAACCGGTGATCTCATCATCACTGATTACAAAACTGGCAAGGCGCCCCCCGAACGGTTTGCCGAGCCGGCCTTCTTCGCTCTAAAGATCTACGCCCTGCTGATTAGAGAAAAGCTCGGTCGCACACCAGCTGAAGTCCGACTTCTTTATCTCAACGGGCCGACCCTGTATCGGCTGGAGATCACCGATGGCCAGCTCGATGCCATGAATCAGCAACTCCAGGCTTTGTGGAAGGCCATCGATCGGGCCATCGAAAGCCAGACCTTTCCTCCCCGCGTCAACAAGCTGTGCGACTGGTGTTCGTACCAGAATCTGTGCCCGGCTTTTGCCGACCGAACCGAATCGACTCTGGCAGTTGTCGCAGTAGCTCACTGACGACTACAGCTACCAAACTGCCGTTTTTGTGACAGATCCCCGGTAGAATTACACGTATGGAATTCATCGAGCTACTCCGTGAAGCGGAACTAGGGGTCGCCGTCGACTTCGACGGTCCTGAGCTGACCTGCCCGGTGTGCAACGGCACCTACGACCAAATGGCCGTGGTGTTCGACATAGCCGGGATCGAAGCACTCGACTGCTGGACGTGTGGGGTTGTCGCCGCCTAGGCACCGCCCCCGAACCGACCGGCTGATATGGTCCTCCGGGCTCTAGTATGGGCACACGGAGGTAATACATGTTCGAACAAACCAGCCCGATTCCCGTCATCCAGACCACGGTTCAGAGGCGCGCCGCTTTTATAGCGAAAACGTACCGACTCCTGTTCCTGTCGATTCTGGCTTTCGCCGGGGTTGAATATGTGCTGTTCACCACCGGAATCGCTGAACGGGTGGCCGACTTCGCCTTCAACACCAACTGGTTGATCTTCATGGGCGGCTTCATTCTGCTGGCAAGCCTGAGTCGCCGTTTCGCCCGGTCGGGTGCATCAACCGGGACTCAGTACGCTGCGTTGGCCGCCTACATCGTCTTCGAAGCGGTCTTCTTTGCACCACTCCTGTTCATCGCCGACTCGTACTTCCCTGGCGTCATCTCGTCGGCCGCCGCCATTACGGTGATCGGATTCGCGGTACTCACCGGGATCGTATTTGTCACTCGCAAGGACTTCTCGTTCATGCGGACTGCACTGATGTGGGTTGGCTTCGGAGCGCTCGGTCTCATCATCACCTCGGTGCTCTTCGGCTTCCAGTTGGGTACGGCTTTTTCGATTGCGATGATTGTGTTCGCCGGAGCCACGATCCTGTATGACACGTCAAACATCCTCCATCGCTATCCAGAGGATGCCTACGTCGGAGCAGCCATCGACTTGTTCGCTTCGGTGGCCCTGATGTTCTGGTACGTGCTCCGTCTGCTCATGTCAGGCCGCCGCTA
>RCMY010003257.1_pt1 | contig 14448 bp, 12 predicted proteins | sample 2041341 | NCBI WGS metagenome assembly RCMY01 (sample SAMN09708234, study PRJNA481090) | Marine sediment metagenome, whole genome shotgun sequencing project.
ATCACTACGACTGGATCGCCCGGCTGCTGCTCGAACTCGGGATCACGTCCCTGACAGAGCTGGCCGAAACCCTGCGCCCCTTGGACACCGAGGCACTCAACGAGCGGATGAACTACCGCTACCCGCCGGGCGCGGTTAGGCGCTTGGACGATGCGCTCCTGGCCAGTTTCGGCGAGGGATTCGTCCGGCTGCACGGCAATGCCCACCGCGTCGATGCGCTGCGCGAGCGATTGGCCAAGCTCGTCGACCACGACTGACCCGTCGGCGACTCACGGCTCGGGCGGTTGATTCAAGGAAGCTGCGAAAGCACGAGATCAGCCGCTTCCTCCACCGTGTCGACGAGATGGATGAAGCCCTCCATGGGGCGACCGCGGGCCAACGACTGCAGGAGCGGCCAGACCGGCAGGGTCTCGCGCCAGTAGTGCGCGCCCACGAGAATCATGGGCGCAACTGAGGACGGGTCCGCGTAGTAGTTCTCGCAGGCGTCCTGGAAGACCTCCTGGACGGTTCCGGCCGCTCCCGGGAGGAAGATGATCCCGGCGTCGCAGATCTGCAGCAGGATTGCCTCGCGAGTGGCGTTGCGGAAGTACTTCGCGATTGTGGTCGCGAAAACGTTGGGCGGTTCGTGACCGTAGTGCCACGTGGGGATGCCCAAAGAAGGATTCATCGCGGCGGAACCGCCGTGCTGATCGATTGTCTCGAAGGCGGCTCTGGCCCACACCTCGATCGAGGGTTGGAACCCTGGGGCGCGGCCGAGCGACGCTAGGGCTGCATCAAGGTCGCCGGGGGAGTGGGTGGCGAAAGCGGCACCGAGGTTCGCGGCCTCCATGGCGCCCGGGCCACCGCCGGTGGCGATGGTCAATCGCGCGCCGAGGCGCTGGCCGAGCCGGGCGCCCTCGGCGTACGGAACCTCGCCGCGTCGTAGCGCGTGTCCGCCCATCACCCCGAGCATCTGGCGACTCTGGGTCCACGCGAGTAAAGCCCGGTCGATAGCGTGGTCGTGCAGTGCCTGGAGACGCATCCGCTCAGTGCTGGCATCCGAGTCGGCGACCGACGGCTCGCTCCAGGCATAGACGCGCGCGTCGTAGGTCCGGTCGTAGGTGGTGGCGTCGTACAGATCAGCAGGCGTATAAAGCTCGGTCCGGTCGATGCTGATCGGGGTCGACCGGGTGTGCGGGAGCACCAGGGCTCCTTCTTGCTGGAGCTTTGTCGCGGCTGGCTCCGGCAGATCGCAGCCCACGAAGAGCGCGTCGCGCGCGTCGATCGTGTGCAGGGCCTCGCCACGCTCTCGGAGGTCGACTCCATCGATCCGCCAACCCGACAGCTGGCGAGCGCCTAGCGCGACCCGGCGGTCGAACTCCTCGAGAGAGGTCACGTCGACGACGCCACCGCGTTTGCGTTTCATTCCGCTCCCCTGTTCATCCACTCGTCCGTGGCACGAGCCAACCAAAGTACTGACACAACACGACCGAAAGGTCCGATTTGGGGCGAATACTGAAGGATCTGGGCCTTTGTGTCAGTAGTTCGGTATGCGACAGAGTCGTTGGGCAACCGAGGTTAGAAAGCGTGGGCCAGCAACGAGGCGAAGAGTTCCTGCTCGTCGGCATCGCTCAGGCCCTTCTGCCTGAACCACGCACACAGGTTGGTGCAGTCGCGCATCAGGAAGTCGAAGCCAGCAGCGTTGCCGACCAGGTCGACGATCTGGGGAAGATCGATGATCACCAGACGGTCACCTGCGGCGAGGATGTTGTACGCCGAGAGGTCACCGTGCACCACCCCGTGCTGCACCATCGTCGCCATCGCGTCTCTGACCTGCTTGAAGTAGCACCGAAGGAGGTCCGGCGCTGGTCGCGTCTGCGCGAGACGAGGCGCGGTCTCACCGTCGTGGGTCACCCACTCCATGAGGATCTCGGTGCCGTCGATCTGTACCGGGTAGGGCACCGGCAACCCCGCGTTCCAGAAACGGACCAACGCGGTCCACTCCGAGTTGGCCCACTCACTCTGGGCCACCAACTTGCCGAACGTGCTCTTCCGCTTGAGCGCTCGTTCGTCCCGGGACCGCCTCATGCTGCGGCCCTCGATGTAGGCGGCGGACCGGTGGAAGGTCCGGTGTTCGGTGTCGCGGTAGCGCTTGGCGGCCATCACCACGGCTCGGTCAGGGGCCAGGGGATCGGCTCGCTCGATGAGGAAGACGTCGGCTTCTTTGCCGGTCTTCAGCACGCCGAGCTCGGTGTCGATCGCGCCCTGCGAGGTGACGACCCAGGCGGGACGCGGTTGCGGGCCACGACAGAGCGGCTCGACGTCGAGCCAGGTCGACCAGCGCTGGCCGTCGGTGAGGTCGTCGCAGGCCTTGAAGTCGAAGACGAAGGTGGGGTCGGGTGTGCTGTCAGCGGAGAAGTGCGAGGGTTTGTGAGACATCGGAAGGGGCGCTCCTGGACGAGACGACGGTGGTCTTTGATGGCAAACCGATAGCCATGGACATGTCACGCTCCCCTCGTCGGGTGCACCGGGTGGATGCACGTTCTTCAGCAAGCCTGGGGGACAGGACCGGCGGGTGCAACGGGTTTTCCTGTGGTCTTTCTAGGGGGGGCTGGGTTAGCCGCGCAGGCGCACCGACAGGCAGGTCACGCAGCCCTCGAGTTTCTCGAACTCCGACATATCGACGGCGACCACCCGGAGGCCCCGCGCCTCGTAGAGGGCAGCCGTCTTCGGGGCGCTGGTGGCCATCAACACCGTGTTCTCGTCCAGCAGGACGACGTGCGATCCGCCCTCCTCAGGGACATCGAGGAATTCGTCCCAGATCGTCGGATCATCGACCAGTGGGCGGAATCCGACGACGGTGCCGTCGGGCAGGGCGGTCACTGCTGACTTCAGATGCAGGACCTTGGTCAACGGGACGTCGATCACCTTCAGGCCCACACTGGCCAGGTGGTTCCGCAGCTGGCCGACCCCGTCCAGGTTGGTGCGACCACCGACGCCCACGTAGGCGGTGTCGCCGATCTTCAGGACGTCACCCCCGTCGAGCGTTCCGGGGGCCTGGATGCGCGCAATCCGGTAGCCGAGATCGGTCAGGGCGCGTTCGGTGCCCTCGATCTCTGCCTGCCGTTCGGGTGCGCCGGGGAGGGTGATGACTGCGAGGTCGCGATGTACGACCACGGAGTCCTCTACGAAGACCGCATCGGGGCAGTCGTCGACGGGGTCGACCTCGACGAGGTCCCAGCCCTCCGCACGCAGGGCCGCGACGTATCCCTGCCACTGTTCAAGCGCCAGAGCGGGGTCGACCGGGACCCGGTCGAGATGGGTGAGCAGCCCTTCGGCTACGCGGGGTCCGGGCCTGCGGACGAGCGCCTGTTTCCTCATGAGTCGATCGTGCCAGATCCGACGTTGCCTGGGCGGGCATCAGGTCACCTCAGTTCAGGGCTGACGTCGGTGATGGCGACGAGTAGGTCGTCTCGATTCCAGGCCCCGATGCCCTCACGAGCCAGCAGATAATCCACGCACCGTGCGTGGTCCCAGCCATGTCCGGATTGCAGCCCGCGGGCCATCGTTGCGAGGTACGCCGCGGAGGGGGCGTTGAAGGGGATCTCCTGCCCGGTCCAGGCAGCGGTGAAGGTCACCATCGGTAGGTCCTCGATCTCACCCACCACGTGCAGGGTCTCGTAGTGCCCAGGCCCCAGGGCATGAACGCCCTCGGCGAAGAGGTCTGACAGATCGAGATCCACGCCAGGAGCTCGCCCCATCTCCTGGGCCGCAACATCGGAGAACTGGCTGACGGTGAGCCGGTAGGCTCGGCCGACTGCGGTTCCGGGGCGTTCGGGATCGTAGAAGGCGACGCCGCCGCCCCAGGTGGGGGACTCCCAAGCGAAGTACACCGAGCCGGGGAGATCCACGGGCCGGCTCTGATTCGGCAGCGTGCGATCCCGGGCACCGGGGTAGCTACGTCGAGCGCCAACGGGAGTCCCGCCGGCGACGTAACAGGCCAGCCGGTCGGCGTCCAGGTTGCTGCCGTAGGAGGCGTACCAAAGTTCATCCATGGATTGATGCTCTCAAGTGGCGTACCGCGAAATGAGCCCGACCCGGATGCTGCGGAAGCATCCGGGTCGGGGTCCGACCGGGCGGGACGAGATGGACGTTCGTGAGGACCTAGGAGGCCGCGTCCAGCGTGGGGTAGTCGGTGTAACCGACACCATCGCCACCGTAGATGTGCTCACCGTCCAGATCGTTCAACTCGCTGCCCTGACGCAGACGGTGCGGCAGGTCGGGGTTGGAGATGAACTGACGACCCACGACGATCGCGTCTCCGGCGCCGTCCTCGAGCAGTTGCTCGATGGAGGCCAGATCGGTGACGTCGGAGAACCCGGTGTTGAACAGGATCGAACCCCCGAAGCGGCTGCGCAGGTCGGCGTTCAACTTCGAGGAGGGGTCTCCCAGAATGCTGAGGTAGGCCAGACCCAGGTCCGCGACTCCGTTGATGAGTGCCTGGTAGGTCGCATCGAGGTCGTCGCCCGGCTTCTCGCCGATCCCGTTGAACGCGTGAGCCGGCGAGATCCGCAGACCGACGCGGTCGGCGCCGATGGCTTCGGCTACTGCGCGCACGACCTCGATCACGAAGCGGGCCCGCTTCTCGGGGGTGCCGCCGTACTCGTCGTCGCGGAGGTTCACCGTCGGGTCGAGGAACTGGTGAGCCAGGTAGCCGTTGGCCGCGTGGACCTCGACCCCGTCCAGACCGGCTGCGATGGCGTTGCGAGCCGCCACAACGTAGTCGGTAACTACCGACGCGATCTCGGCGGTCTCCAGGGCGCGGGGTACGTCGTGCGGCTTGGGGCCTTCGGCGGTGACCATGTCGCCCGGCACCTGCACGGCGCTCGGGGCGATCGTCTCGACGCCACCCTTGTTGTCGGTGTGAGCGATGCGCCCCGCGTGCATGATCTGGGCGACGATCGTGCCGTTCTCAGCGTGCACCGCGTCAGCGACGAGCTTCCAGCCTGCGATCTGGGCGTCGGTGTAGAGACCGGGGACGTTGAGGTACCCCTGACCCACCTGGGTCGGGGCGGTTCCTTCGGTGATGATGAGTCCGGCGCTGGCGCGCTGGGCGTAGTAGGTGGCGTTGAGTTCGGTGGGGGCGTTCTCGGCGCCGGCGCGGTTGCGCGTCAGCGGGGCCATGACGAAGGACTGCGGGAGATTCCAGGCGCCGATCTTGACGGGGTTGAATGCGCGCGACATGTGGTGACCTCAAAATGTGATTGACGATTGGACTATCTGCCCCAACCGGCGCACCCCCTCGAGCATTCCGAAGCGACCTAGGCTGAGAGTCAGGTCACACCGTCAGGGAGGAGCCATCCTGCTGGTCGGTTGCCGCGTCGCGAAGGCACCGCGGGACGCTTGTCGCCTTCTCGGCTGCCCTCAGGAACTGGCCGGTCCGCTCCCGACCCAACACCTCGGTCGGCTGGCCGTCGCGCCAGACCGGCCGGCCGCCGACCATGACCAGCGGCACGGTGGCGTCGTTGCGATTCACCATGCGGGAGAGCCCGTCGTACTGCGCGACTGGGCTTTCGGCGTACTCGGTCAAGGAGTCGTCGAGGTGGGCGGGATCGACAATGAGCAGGTCGGCGCGGTCGCCGACCCGAAGGTGGCCGGCGTCGAGGGAGTACCAATCGGCCAGTTCGCCGGTGAGCCGGTGGACCGCCTGCTCCATCGACAAGAAGGGCTTGCCGGCCTGCTCGGCGTCGTGAACGTGCTTGAGCAGGCGCAGACCGAAGTTGTAGAAGGCCATGTTGCGCAGGTGGGCTCCGGCGTCGGAGAAGCCCATCTGGATGCCCTCCTCCTGGGCCATCTTCTTCAGCAACGCAGGGCGATGGTTGGAGATGGTGGTCCGCCACCGGATGTCGGTGCCGTGCTCAAGGACAAGGTCAAGGAAGGCATCAACCGGGTGGGCGCCGCCTCGTTCTTCGCCGACCTGGCCGAAGGACTTGCCGATGACGCTGTCGTCGGGGCAGGCCACAATCTCGGCGTCGAAGAAGTCGCGATGCCACACGCGGGGTCCATATTTCGACTCGTACTCCTTGCGGAAACGTGCCCGGTACGCCGGATCGGCCATGAGCTCGTCGCGAGCCAGTTTTTCCTGGAGGTGCAGGGCGGAGGCGCCGGAGCCGAACTCCTCGAAGATGACCAGATCGATGCCGTCGGCGTAGACCTCGAACGGGACCGGGAGGTGCTGCCAACGGAAGTTGCCGCCCAGGGTGTTGACCACCTTGGCCAGACCGCGCATCAGGTAGATGACGAACGGAATCGCCTTGATGTCGGCCGCCGACAGCAGACTGGTCTTCAGCGGCTTGCGGTTCAGCCCGATAGAACCGAGGGCCTGGATCAGGATGGTGTGCGGGTGACTGGCATCCGGGCCGGCCTGGAGGGTGCGTTCGCGCCGGCGAAGGATGCGGCGCAACCCCTTCATCTCTTTGCCCTTGGCGTACGTCGAAGGCAGCGTGCGTGAGCGGCACAGGTCCCCGTCGAGCTTGTCAAACAGCAGTTGCTGGGCAGACATCCCGATGAAGCCGGCGTCGAGCGCCTCGGTGAGCAGTCGCTCCATGGCGACCTGCTCGGCACGGGAGGGGCGGACCTCCTTGCGAGTCGCGCGGTCCAGCCCCATCGTGGCGGCCCTCATGTCGGAGTGCCCGATGAACGCGGCCAGGTTGGGCCCGAGCGGAAGCGCCTCGAGCGCCGCGACGTACTCCTGGGCGTTGGTCCAGGTCTTGCCCTCCTCCAGCGCGCCGATGACGTGCTGGCGGGGAATGGCCTCGACCCGACCGAAGAGATCACCGGCGTCGACCGGGTCCACATGAACGGTGGACAGGGAACAGGACCCGAGGAAGATGGTGGTCACCCCGTGACGCACTGATTCGCTCAGGTCCGGCCCACGGAGAACCTCGACGTCGTAGTGGGTGTGGATATCCACGAGGCCGGGGAGCACCCACTTGTCAGCGGCGTCGATGACCTCGGCGCATCCGGTCTCATCGAGCGGATCGGCGCTGACTGCCGTGACCCGCCCGTCGTTCAGGCCCAGGTGACGTAAGCCCGAAGGGCCTCCGGTCCCGTCGAACCAGCGGGCGGATCGGATGATGGTGTCGAACGTCATAGGCGCAACCTAGCGGCGGAGCGGTGCCCTGCCTATGGATTGCTCGTGAATATCCGGGATGTTGTACGCGAGGAGACCATCTCCATGGATCTCCTGTCGCCTGTCAGACTGACGTGGTGAGCCGCAGAGAAACCGCAGACCCCGCACGCCCCAAGAACGTTGTCATCCTCGGATCGACCGGCTCCATCGGGACCCAGGCCCTCGACCTGGTGCGCGCGAACCCCGACCGGTTCCGGGTGGTCGGGCTGACGGCGGGCGGCAGCAACCCGGACCTCTTCGAAGCTCAGGTCGCCGAATTCTCTCCGGCGTACTCCGGCCTGGGGGAGGAGGCGTCGGTGGAGGCCGCTGGGAAGGGCTGCGACGTGGTCCTTAACGGGATCACCGGGGCGGTCGGGCTCCGACCCACGCTGGCCGCCCTAGACGCGGGCAACGTGTTGGCGCTGGCCAACAAGGAGTCGTTGATCATGGGTGGCCCCCTGGTCCTCGACCGCGCGGGCGTCGACCAGATCGTGCCCGTCGACTCTGAGCACAGCGCGATCGCCCAGTGCTTGCGAAGCGGCACGGCGACTGAGGTCGAGCGCCTGGTTCTGACTGCTTCGGGCGGTCCCTTCCGCGGACGGACCCGCGAGGAACTGGCCGAAGTCAGCGTTGAGGAGGCCTTGAACCACCCGACCTGGGACATGGGTCCGGTGATCACTATCAACTCGGCGACGCTGGTGAACAAGGGGCTCGAGGTGATCGAAGCGCACCTACTCTTCGGCGTTCCGTTCGACCGGATCGAGGTCGTGGTCCACCCGACCAGCGTGGTCCACTCCATGGTCGAGTTCGTGGACGGCTCGACCATCGTCCAGGCCAGTCCTCCGACGATGATGATCCCGATCGCTCTAGGACTCGCCTGGCCTGACCGGGTTCCCGGGGCTGCCCCCTCGGTCAACTGGACCCGACGCGAGACCTGGGAGTTCCTCCCACTCGACAATGAGGCGTTCCCCGCGGTCTCCTTGGCGCGCCAGGCAGGGGAGCGAGGGGGCACAGCGCCGGCGGTGTACAACGCAGCCAACGAGGTGTGTGTCGAGGCCTTCCGCCAGGGACAGCTCGCCTTCGTCGACATCGTTGACACGATCGCCGCCGTAGTTGCCAGTCACGACGTAGGCTCGTCTGTAGGCCTGACTGTGGACACCATCCTCGCCGCCGACGCCTGGGCCCGCGTCGAGACGGCACGACTGATCGGACAACCGGAGTGAGCGTTCTCTACTACACCCTGGGTGTCGTCATCTTCGTCGTGGCGATCCTGGCATCTATCGGTCTCCACGAACTCGGTCACATGATCCCCGCGAAGAAGTTCGGCGGGAAGGTCACTCAATACTTCATCGGTTTCGGACCTACCGTCTGGAGCAAGCAGGTCGGCGAGACCGAGTACGGCGTCAAGGCCATCCCGCTCGGTGGCTACGTCAAGATCGTCGGCATGTTGCCGCCCGGTGCGGAGAACCTGGCCGAGGACGTTACCTACGACGCTCAGGGCAACCAACAGGTCAAGATCCGCAAGTCCAACACGGGCATGTTCACCCAGCTCATCTCGGATGCTCGGGCCGCAGAGTGGGAGCTGATCGGCCCCGAGGATTCCGACCGGCTGTTCTACAAGATGCCGTCCTGGAAGAAGATTGTCGTGATGGCCGGTGGTCCTTCGGTCAACATTGCGATCGCCTTCTTCCTCTTCCTGATCGTCTTCTCTACTTACGGCCAGCGGTCGCTCGAGGCGGAGCCCGGCCAGCCGGTCGTGGACACCGTCTCTCAGTGTGTGCTGCCCTTCGAGGAGTCCGGTCGGGAGTGCGCCCCCGCAGATCCCATCGCCCCAGCCGCCGAGGCGGGTCTGCTTCCTGGGGATGTCATCACGACGTTCAACGGTGTGGCCGTCAACGACTGGGACCAGCTTCGCGAACTCATCCGCACCAACGACAACGGCAGCGCGGTGCTTGGATACGACCGCGACGGACAGCCCCTGACCGGCACCACCAGCACGACGGTGCAGGCTCGGCCAACCTCGCAAACTGACTTCAACCTGACCCAGGTCGGCTTCCTCGGGGTCAGCCCCACGACCGCCGTGATCGTGGAGCGGGGTGGACCGCTCTATACGGCTGAGCAGATGGGCCACATGGCCGTCGACACCGTGCAGGCGATCGCGACGCTGCCCATCAAGGTGTGGGATGTCGCCAAGTCCATCGTCGGGATCCAGGACCGTGCGCAGGACAGCCCAGTCAGCATCGTGGGCGGCGGACGCTTCGCAGGGGAGACGGTGTCGAGCCAGGACTTCCCGATCGTGGAGAAGACGATCTTCCTGCTCACGCTGATCGCCAGCTTCAACTTCTTCATCGGCATGTTCAACTTCCTGCCGCTGCTTCCGTTGGACGGCGGACACATCGCCAGCGCTTCGTGGGAGGCCATCCGACGCCGCCTGGCGCGCCTGCGAGGCCGCCCGGACCCGGGCTACGTGGACGCGGCCAAGTTGCTGCCGATCGCCTACGTGATGGCCTCCGCCATGCTCATCATGGGTGTCGTCCTGATCGTGGCCGACTTCGTGGTGCCGCTGCGGGTGACGGGCTGAGAGCGACGGGCTGACCGTCGCCGCTGGGCCCCGAGTAACCTTGCGAGCATGACTGCGATCAGCCTCGGCATGCCCGAAGCGCCACCCCCGGTGCTCGCCCCCCGTCGTAAGACTCGCCAGATCAAGGTCGGCTCCGTGGGGGTGGGCAGCGAGTCTCCGATCTCGGTGCAGTCCATGACGACCACGGTGACCTCGGACGTCAACGCGACGCTGCAGCAGATCGCTGAGTTGACCGCTACCGGATGCGACATCGTGCGGGTGGCTTGCCCGAGCCAGGACGACGCCGATGCGCTCAAGGAGATCGCCCAGCACTCCCAGATCCCGGTCATCGCTGACATCCACTTCCAGCCGAAGTATGTCTTCGCGGCCATCGACGCCGGTTGCGCCGCGGTCCGAGTCAACCCCGGCAACATCCGCAAGTTCGATGACCAGATCAAGGAGATCGCGCGGGCCGCAAAGGACCGCGGCACCTCGATCCGGATCGGCGTGAACGCCGGCAGCCTCGACAAACGGATCATGGAGAAGTACGGCAAGGCCACGCCCGAGGCCCTGGTCGAGAGCGCCGTCTGGGAGGCGTCGCTCTTCGAGGAGCACGGCTTCCAGGACTTCAAGATCTCGGTGAAGCACAACGACCCCGTCGTGATGGTGCGCGCCTATGAGTTGCTTGCTGCGGCGGGAGACTGGCCGCTGCACCTCGGCGTGACCGAGGCCGGACCCGCGTTTCAGGGCACTATCAAGTCGTCGGTGGCCTTCGGCCACCTCCTCGCTCAAGGCATCGGAGACACCATCCGGGTCAGCCTGTCGGCTCCTCCGGTTGAGGAGATCAAGGTGGGTCTGCAGATCCTGCAGTCCCTGAACCTCAAGCCGCGTCGTCTTGAGATCGTGTCCTGCCCCTCGTGTGGCCGGGCCCAGGTCGACGTCTACAAGCTCGCCGAGGAGGTCACCGCCGGACTTGAGGGTCTTGAGGTGCCGCTGCGGGTGGCAGTCATGGGATGCGTCGTCAACGGTCCCGGTGAGGCGCGCGAGGCGGACCTCGGCGTGGCCTCGGGCAACGGCAAGGGCCAGATCTTCGTCAAGGGTGAGGTCATCAAGACCGTCCCCGAGTCGAAGATCGTCGAGACCCTGATCGAGGAGGCCCTGCGGATCGCCGAGGGCATGGAATCGGTCGAGGGCTCCAGCGCTGACATCTCGATCGGCTGAGACAGCGCGGCTCCCGACCTGCTCGACGGCAGGTGGGTGGGGAGGTGGAGCCGCGTGATCGTAGGCTCTGACCGTGCCGACCACGCGACACGGAGTGCATCCGTTGGGATCCTCCGACCTTGAGGCGTTCCTCCGCCTCGCGGAGCAGGATCCGGTCGTCAACGTCTTCGCCATCCACCGCGCCATCACCACCAACCTCGAACCGCGGTGGCTCGGGGGAGAGGTCTGGGGCCGCTTCGATCAGGGCGAGTTGGTGGCCGCCTGCCATGTGGGCGCGAACCTGGTGCCGATTCAAGCCACCGTCAGTGACGCCAAGGCTTTCGCCGAACGGGCCCTGAGTCGCAACCGTACGGCGACCACCATCGTGGGCCCGCACGAGATCGTCCGTGCCTTCTGGAACGTCGTGGCACCGACGTGGGGTAAACCGCGGGACACCCGGTGGCAACAACCCCACTTGGTCATGGATGGCCCACCCCTGGTGGCGCCCGACCGGATGGTGCGGCGCACCGCCCGTGCTGACATGCCGTTGCTCTACCCCGCCTGTGTCGCCATGTACACCGAAGAGGTGGGCATCTCCCCGGAGACCAACGGAAACGCCGACCTCTACCGCGCCCGAGTCACCCAACTCATGACGCGGGGATGGTCGTTCGCCCGCTTCGATGGCGACAAACTCATCTTCAAAGCCGAAGTCTCGTGCGCCACCAAGGAGGCGGCTCAGATCCAGGGCGTCTGGGTCGCACCAGAGCGACGCGGCGAGGGGCTGGCGGTGACCGGCATGGCCGCCGTGGTGGCACTGGTGCAGCGGTCTATCGCCCCCACCGTTTCGTTGTATGTCAATGAGTGGAACACCCCGGCCCGCCGGGCCTATCGGCGCGTCGGCTTCGAGGAGACGGCCCGGTTCTCCACCGTCATGTTCTGACACACTCCGGGGGTGGCTCTCACTCGCGGCACTCAGGTCCTGGCCGGCATCTTCGCGGTCTCCGGGACCATTCATCTGGTGAAACCAGGGGTCTATCGCGGCATCATGCCCAAGTGGGTGCCCAAGCAGCGTGAGGTGATCATCGGCAGCGGTGTGGCCGAGCTCGTGTTAGCGGCCGGACTGCTCGTGCCGGCCACCCGCAAGGCGGCGGGTTGGGGGAGTGTGGGGCTGCTGGTCGGTGTCTTTCCAGCGAACGTGCAGATGAGCGTGGCCGCCGGACAGTCGGGCAACAAGCCCCTACTCGCCGGCTCGGTCGCTCGACTTCCCCTTCAATTCCCCATGATCAAGGCGGCCTACGCCGCCACTCGCGACTGAGGTCCAAGAAGTCCTTCAGGCGGGATCCGTGGCGCCGGAGGGTTGCCACGTGCTTGCTGGTCTCGGAGTTGGGGGAACGCGCTCACAGCTCACGAAGGCTCGCCAGTAGCCTGACGCCATGATCTCCCGGATGTCGACCCTGTTCGTACGCACCCTTAGAGACGATCCGGCCGACGCCGAGGTGCCCAGCCACCGCCTCCTGGTCCGTGCGGGCTACATCCGCCGGGCCGCACCCGGCATCTACACGTGGCTGCCGCTGGGGTTGAAGGTGCTGCGCAACATCGAGGCGGTCATCCGCGAGGAGATGGAATCCATCGGCGCCCAGGAGGTGTCGTTCCCCGCACTGCTCCCGCGCGAGCCCTACGACGCCACGGGACGATGGACGGAGTACGGCCCCAACCTGTTTCGCCTCAAGGACCGCAAGGGTGGCGACTACCTTCTCGGCCCCACCCACGAGGAGATGTTCACCCTTGTGGTCAAGGACCTCTACAACTCCTACAAGGACCTGCCCCTCTCGATCTACCAGATCCAGACGAAGTATCGCGACGAGGCGCGTCCCCGCGCCGGCCTGCTCCGCGGACGCGAGTTCGTCATGAAGGACTCCTACTCCTTCGATGTCGACGACGCCGGCCTCGAGGCGAGCTACCAAGCGCACCGCGACGCCTACGTGCGCATCTTCGACCGACTGGGTTTCCCCTACGTCATCGTCAAGGCCACTTCGGGCGCCATGGGTGGTTCCAAGTCGGAGGAGTTCCTGGCCACCGCTGCGGTCGGCGAAGACACCTATGTGCGGTGCACCGTGTGCGACTACGCCGCCAACGTCGAGGCCGTGCAGGTTCCTGCACCGGCGCGAGTCGCGTTCGACGGTGTGCCCGCCGCTCACGCCGAGGCGACCCCCGACACTCCGACCATCGACACCCTGGTCGATCACCTCAACGAGGCTTTCCCTCGCGATGACCGTCCCTGGAGCGCCGGCGACACTCTGAAGAACGTCCTGGTCATGCTCAAGCACCCCGACGGCACCCGTGAGCCGGTGGCTATCGGCCTGCCCGGGGACCGGGAGGTCGACCAGAAGCGACTGGAAGGCCAACTCGAGCCCATCGAGGTCGGGGCTTTTGAGGCTGCCGACTTCGCGAAGTACCCATCACTGGTCAAGGGCTACATCGGGCCCGGTGTCCTGGGCGAGGAGAACGCCAGCGGTATCCGCTACCTCACCGATCCCCGCATTGCCGAGGGAACGCGTTGGGTCACCGGCGCTGACACCCACGGCAGCCACGTCCTCGATCTGGTCGCGGGCCGTGACTTCACCGCCGACGGCTCCATCGAGGCCGCCGAAGTCCGCGCGGGTGACCTTTGCCCGGCTTGCGCCGTCGACGACCGCGACGGGGTGCTGGAAGCGGCGCGCGGGATCGAGATGGGTCACATCTTCCAACTCGGCCGCAAGTACGCCGAGGCTCTGGATCTGAAGGTGCTTGACGTCAACGGCAAGCTCGCCACCGTCACCATGGGCTCCTACGGCATCGGACCCTCGCGCGCCGTTGCGGTGATCGCCGAAGGGACCCTCGACGAGGTCGGCCTGTGCTGGCCCCGCAACGTGGCACCTGCCGACATTCACCTGGTCGCGGCGGGCAAGGATCCGGCGCTCTTCGCCGCCGCTGAGCAGATCGCGGCCGAGCTGTCGGCGGCCGGCCTCGACGTGATCTACGACGACCGCACCGGCAAGATCAGCCCCGGAGTGAAGTTCAAGGACGCCGAGCTGATCGGCGTACCCACCATCGTGGTCGTCGGCAAGGGACTCGTCGACGGCGTCGTGGAGGTCAAGGACAGGGCCACCGGAGAGCGCGAGGACGTCCCGGTCGATCGCGTGGTCGCCCACCTGGTGTCGCTGGTCAGGTCCTGACGAGGTGCCCCGCGATGTAGAGCGGGGCCCGACCGCGCATTCCGGCTGGTGTGATGAGTTCCATCAGGCGTAGGCAGTAGACGACCCGTTGGGCCAGCACGGTGGGGGCGTTGAGGAGAGTAGCCAGCTCCGCGGTCGTGAAGGTGTCATCAGGAAGGTTCGCGCCCAGAAGTCCGAGCGCGTCAACTGGTTGACGGATCTCGTGTCTACCGAGCACCTCGACGAGATGCCGGACCCCGGGGTCCTTGGTACGACGCCCCGATCGGCTGCGAGTCGGCGCAGGCGCTCGGATGTGGTCCTCGCGGCAGAGCAGCACCTCGACA
>RCMY010007142.1_pt1 | contig 14447 bp, 16 predicted proteins | sample 2041341 | NCBI WGS metagenome assembly RCMY01 (sample SAMN09708234, study PRJNA481090) | Marine sediment metagenome, whole genome shotgun sequencing project.
AATAATGGCAATAATCAGCCCCATTACTTTTTCAAAAACCCCTATTACATTTTTTCCAACTTTTTCAACAATTACATCACTCAACCTAAACGATAAATAGGTTAAAAAACACATGACACCAAATATGGCGATTACAATACCAATTCGAACTATATCGGCATCAGTAACGAAATTCATTGCCGTTACAATGGTGCCTGGACCTGCTAGCAAAGGAATCGCTAATGGGGAAATGGCTATTTCTTCATTGATGGCAACAGTTTTCAGGTGTTTTACAGAAGATTTTGTGGACTGAAGCATTTCAAAACCGATATAGAAAATTAAAATACCTCCGGTAATTTTAAATGCAGGTATAGTAATTCCGAAAAGTTCAAATATAAATTTTCCCAAAATAACAAATACGAATACTATAAAAAACGCGATCGTTGTGGCTTTTTTGTTTATCCGCTCTTTAGCCTGATTATCCGCGCCTTCGGTCAATGCAACAAAAACAGGAATTCCGGCAATAGGATTCATAATGGCAAAAAATCCCGTAAATACAGTTAATGAAAATGTTATTAGATTATCCATTTATTATTAGAATTGAATTTTTATCCTTCTTATGGTTTTGAATTTGGTAATTGGACTTATACTTCCTCATTCATCGATTACAAGTCTGACAGGGCAATAGTACAAACCGGCAATATCCGAATATATAGTGACCGATTTGATTTTATCCTCTAGGGAATTACATACCAAAAAATAATCGTTACACTAGCCCGTGTTCCTTTTGTATTCCATAAAATGACGTTCATGTTCCATGAATTATTGTTGAGCTATAAAAATAACCCTAATCTATTTGTGTAGTTTAGGGCTGGCCTAATTTTTTAAGAAATTTATTGTTGATAAACAAAGAGTTATCATATGATTTCGAGCTCATTTTCTACTTTATACACCCCTGGGGCATAATAGGCGGTTCTTTTGGCCTCATCCTTTTCGGAAATTGAATGTACCTTACCTCTTAATTTTACCGTATTCCCATCAACATCTACCGAAATGTTGTGTGCATCAATATCTGCCAAACGTTCAAATGCTTTTTTAATCTTATCCTTTATTTCCGTCGGTTTTACCACTTGTTTTATATCAATATTATTGATAACTCCTTTTACACCATACAATTTTTCCACTACTTTTTTCGCAGCGTTTTTTTGGTACTCCCATTGTACCTCTCCAGATAACCATACCCAACCAGCATCGACTTTTATTTCGATGTCCTTTTCCGGTACGGCGGTGTTCCATTCAAAAGTATGAACAATCGCTTTGGCGATTTCCTTGTCCGTTTTTTGATAGGCAGAGCCGTATTTGACTTCGATATCTTCCGCAACGGCCTTTACGCCTTTTACTTTTTTTACCGCTTTTTCGGCAGCCATCTTCTTGCTATAATCATCTACAAAACCTGTGAGCGTTACGACCCCTTTTTCGACCACTACCCCGATTTGGGTTTCATCTATTTTTGGCTGCCATGCCAATTCTTCCAATACGTCATTTTTAATTTCTAAATCTGTTTTCATGATATTATATTTTTAAAGTTGAACATCAAATTAATTTTACTCAAAAGTATTGAAGTGCTGCAGAGATAAGAATGACCTGTATCAGAGTTGTCTGGTTTTAACATTGGCTTTTTCAAAAAGTTCAATGGACAATTGGCTGTTTTTACTGCAAAATACTAGTGGCAAAAATGCTACTGCATTATAAGCTCCGCGACCTCAATCTTTCCGTTTCGAAGAATGGTTATGGGAATCTTGTCTCCTTTGGCGGCGGCTTCCATTTTTTTCATGATCAAGGCTTGAAAATTATAGTTTTCAAACTTTATTCCGGCAAAATCCAATATAATATCACCGCCTATCAATAGTTCCATACCATGGATAGTTGCTGGAATTGTACCTCCGCGAAGTCCAATTTTATTGGCAGCTCCTTTAGACGACAGTTTTAGGATCAACAATGCTGATTCTTGCGGAACATTAAGTGCCTTTGCAATATCTCCATTTATTATTACCGATTCCATCCCAGTCCAAACATTGGATTCTTCCATCAAAAACTTTTTGGCAACGTTCGAAGAAGCGGCAAAGCCAATACCATTAAACCCTCCTGAAGTACTAAAAATACTACTGGAAATACCCACCACTTCTCCTTTCATATTGAACATGGGTCCTCCTGAATTGCCAGGATTAATGGCTGCATCTGTCTGTAAAAATTCCAATGGCACAAAATCATTGCCCAGGCGCTTGGGTACATGTCTTCCACTCAAAATTCCTTTGGATAGTGATTGGCTAAGTCCGAAGGGTGCCCCCAGTACAAAGACATCTTCCCCAATGGATAAGGCATCGGAATCCCCGATTTGGGCCACTTTTTTATTCTTCAGTTTAAAACCTGACTTGATTTTGATTAACGCCACATCAGCTAATGGGTTAGAGGAAAGTACTTCGGCTTCATACACATCGCCATCCAAAAATTCTACCCTGACCATTTCTGCTGATTGTACTACGTGTGATGCTGTCCAAATCATTCCGGTTTTTGAAATCAGAACCCCCGAACCCTTCGAAGTGGCCGCAACCAATTTTTGATTATCGTTCGTTCCTGTCGGTTGCACACTTAGAATATCGATAACCACAACCGAGGAATTTATCTCGTTGTAGAGGTTGGGCAAGCTTTGCGTATAACCTATAAAAACCATGAATAGGGAAGCAATAAGAAGTATTTTATTCATTTTTTATTATGTATTGTCCAAAGTGTGGTTTTTATTATTTGGATATGATTAATTGGGCTTGACTTATTTATTTGCCAAACCTTTGCTTTTAACTTAAAATTAAATTCCCATCTACATATAAATAGGATAGTATTGCACTTTAAGTTCATTCTTTACCTCAGTGATGCCCGGAGCACCATAGACCGCTCTTTTTGCATCATCTTTTTCTTTAAGGGATTTTACCGTACCCGTTAAGGTGGCGGTATAGCCGTCTATTGAAACCTTGATATTATTGGCATCGATATCGGCAGAGCGTTCAAATGCATCTTCGATTCGCTTTACTATATCGTCAGGGGTAGTTTTAGGGAGTAGATGAATCGAATTAATGACCCCTCTTACGCCTTGTAAATTTTCAATGGTTCTTTTGGCTGACTTCTTTTGATAATCCCATTCCAATTCGCCTGTCAAATACGCTTGGCCATCTTCAACCTTGATGTTAATTTTTTCTTGGGGCACGGAGGCATTCAATTCCAAAGCACTAACAATTCTTTTAGCGATCTCTTGATCGGTCTGTTTAAAATTGTCCCCATATTTTACCACGATGTCTTCCGCTAAGGCCGTTACACCGGAAACCTTCTTAACCGCTTGTTGGGCAGCAACTTTTTTGGTAAAATCATTTACAATACCGGTAAGGGTAACAACACCGTTTTCGACGATGACCCCTATTTGGGTTATGTCGATATTAGGCTGCCAGGCCAATTCTGCCAGCACATCTTTTTTGATTTCTGCATCTGTTTTCATAATAATATTTTTATTGTCCTTTCCACGCTCGTGCTGAATTCATTTCAGTAAAGGCTGAAATCCTATGAATTCAACAATCAATTTGTATATAAAGCTACTGCCGTTAAGAGGTTTATTGCCTGATGTAGGTCAGGGTAACTGATTTTATGATTTATGTTTCTATCATTATTGTAGTAGAAAATCTATTTATTGATGACGTCGGAAGACCGAGGTCGGGAGAAAAGCAGCTAAGATGGACACATCGATAATTTTGGTCAAGTGAACTCAAGATGAGTTCAGTATTTTAGATTTAGATGTTTTATTATGAAAACCTTGTGCTTGATTCTTGATTTTTTCAAGAAAAAAGCTTCGTAATCGCTCACGAAACTTTTAACAACCAAATACGAACTAACCAACTCAAAATTCTTCTGTCCTTTTTGTTATTCCACAGTATATCTAACTAGTACCAAATTGTCTAAAATCACATTTGTACTCCAAATAAAGGTTGCATCATTGCTACTATCATCGAATATATTTGTAAAATTAGTATATGATGTTTTGTTGTCAACTCCTATTTCACCATTTGTATAGGTTGTAGCACTTGGCCAAGCATCATCATCAAACCCTTCCGTTTCCCAGTCAGCATCCAAAGCCCAATGCAACCCATAATAAGAAGTCCCATCGTTAGTGCCTTTTGTATCACAAGCATCTGAACTTCTAGTTGTGCCATTTTCCGTTGGGCAAGACAAATCTTTAATTGGAGCTGTATAAAAGGTTTATGCTTTCCAATCATTTCCAGTCATTGCTACTACTTTACCTGATTCATCTTTAAAGACTGCAACCATTCCGCCGTCCCCAGGATGAAATGCAAATCCTCTATTGTTTTCAGAACCTAGACCTAAATTTTCTTCCCAATCAATTAGTTTCATGGCTATAGTATAAGGTGTAGAAACCCTAAAACGCACAATACTTGAATTAAATTCAGTAAAGGGAACTGCGTCTTTGCCAACGGAAACACCATTTACATACATTTCGAAATAATTATCGGCAAAAATATAAGCCGTAATAACTTCTCCTTCTGCATCAACTTCAACAATGTCGCTACCATCTAATGCATTTATTGCATCAGTTGCTGATGTATACTTATTTCCATACTTATTAAATAAATCTAAAGAGAATGGAAACGAATTATCTGTGTAATTTACTTCTGCCGGAACTGTCCAAGTTGTACCATCTGAAGTTTTAATGGTACCTAAACCTGCAACTCTAGTACCGCTTGGAAACAAATTCTTAGTTGTCGTTGTGGCTAAACCTTGTGTTACCGAAGCTGTACCTGTGTATACAGCATCTGAACTGTTATTCGCATTGGATTTCTTTGCATTGCCCGAACATGCCATAAAGCCAGTAATTGCTATTGATAAGAGTGCTATTATTTTGAATAAGGTTTTCATTTTTTTAATTTTAGATTAAACAATATTACCAATTTACATTACAAACCAATCTCACATACTTAAAAACCCAAACATAATAAATGCTATTAGGGTTTTTTAGTTCGTTTCATAGTTAATTTATAATAATTACTTTACTTCAAATATGATCGCAAAATCCAAGCGGTTTTGAATAGAGTACGAACTCGTCCGCCTATACTTTTAATAATTAGTCGGCGATGGACTGTCTGTTTTCCGCTGAAATTCCGATGTTGGGTGTTTTTATTTTTGTATTAATTAATAATAGCCCAAAGTTATTCGGCTCTGAAAAGAATTATCCTGACCTACATCAGGATGTTGTTTTTTTTGAAAATTCACTAATGGAAGTTTGTTATTGGGTTGATAACTCAAGACTCAAATGCACCTTTAGGCTAAATGTCGGTTTTATGATTGTTGTTGCTATACTTGCAATATATATAGAAGATGGAACCCGCTATGACTGCACCCAGAAAAGCCATGGCCATATCTTTTTGAGAGTCCCAAACATCACCTTGTGTGCCCAAATAGGAAATGCCTTGTTCTACAAAAAACACATCGGCCACCAGCCATTCAATAATTTCATAAAGTCCGCTAACGGAAAGCGTAACTGTAATAGGTAAAAAGTAGGCAATGCGTTTGGGATACTTCAGCCATTTTAAAAAACATTCCCGCATGGGGTAGTACAAGAGAAAACCAAAGCTAAAATGTACCAGTCTGTCGTATTGGTTTCTTGGAGAATCAAAAATATCCTGCAGCCAAAATCCGAAGGTATTCTCCGCATAGGTATATTTTGAACCGTAAACATGAAGGCACAAAAAAATACAGATCAACAAATAACTAAAGTTGCTGAATCTGTATTTCTTATACGTTAAAATCAAAAAAAGCAGCGAGATGACCGTCAGGGTATTTTCAATAAGCCAATTCGCAATATCGGTAGTGCCTATCAATGAATTTACCCATACCACGGCAAACAAGAGGCTAAATAAGACCAACCAACTTTCCCCCTTTGTTTTATCGCTGCTTTTACGACCCATGTAACTCTGTTCGCTGTTATAAGTTTTTAAGGTTCTTATGGACTTTTTTTAAATCAAAGCCCAGAAATATCCGAAAGACCCCGGCGGTAAGTAATGCCATTGCCGTCATATAAACGATACTGAGACCTGCAAAGATCGGATTGGCCAAGAGCAAAAATGAAAACAGCAAGGTTATTACACTCCAGAACAATAGCCAGCCCCATCTGGGCACCTCGGCGGATTTGAATTGGAATGACAACCCGATAGCCATGATACTTTGAAACAAAAGCCAAAAACCAACATATAATGGTAATATGGCCATGGTCATTAGTGGGTGCGTCATGAGTAAAATTCCGATAATAAGATCCAAAATGCCTCCAGCCAAATACCAGCCCCAGCCTTTCATCTCGTTTCTGCTCGAAATCGAAAATGCGATTTGGAAAACACCCGAAACAAAGATGAATACACTAAAAATGATACTCAAAGACACATAACTTTCCAGCGGGGTTCGCATTACCCAAACCCCGGCAAAAATGTACAGGATCCCCACTAAAATAGATATCCACCAATTCTTTACGGCAGCTTGTGCCGAACCTAAAATTGTTGTTGCCATGATGTTGTTCTTTATAAAGGTTATCCTACGTTATCTTTAAATAGGTCTTTAAGGGACGTGCCGAGTTCGTCCATATCGTGTTTGAACTCACGCTCAAAGGCCTTCTCATTATCTTTGGCCTCTTCATTGAACTCGATTACCTCTTGCTCAAAATCTCTTCCGCGTTGTGCCAATTTTTCCTTAAGCTCCTTGTTCTTTTGTTCTAGTTTGTTCAAATCGGCGTTCAATTTTTCACGTTGATTTTTAGCGGACTTGGCAATCTTTTCACGAACTTCCTTGATGTCGTTTTCCGTCTCCGATATGGCGACATCAGCATCCGCTTTAAAGTTGACCCAATTTGCCTTGACCTTGGTCTTTACTTCTTCTTGGGCATCTTTACCTGCCTTTTGTAAATCTTGACCCACTTCTTTAGTGTCTTCTTTGGCGGCCTTCATATCTTTTTTTGATGCTTCGCCACAACTTGTTGCTATTGTTCCCGCCATAAGTCCTATTACAGCCAGGGATAAAATGTTTGTTTTCATCTTCATGATTTTTAAATTATTAAAAGTTACAATCTCGGAACAGTATCCTTTGTTCCATCTATTTTCTTTATTCTATATTATTTTCAAAAAGGTTTTTAAGTGATGCTATAAGCTCGTTCATATCACTTACGAACAATTTCACAAACTCATTTTGTACCACCCTGACCGATTCATCAAATTGGGCCAAATTTGCTTTGAACTTCTCGTTTCTTTGGACCAGTCTTTCTTTGAGTCCGTTTTTCTTTCGTTCTAACTTGTCTAACTCGACGGTCAACTCTTGTTGCCGATCTTCATTGATTCCGGAAATATCTTCTCTTAACTCCCCGATTTGAATATTTCTTTCTTCAATTGCAGTTTCGGATTCATCTTTAAACTCTTCCCAATCTGTCTTAGCAGTGGCCCTCAATTCTTCTTGAGAATCTCTTCGCGCCCGATTCAAATCTTCATTGGCCTCTTTAATATTGCCTTCGGCAGATTTTACATCTCTCTTGGCAGCCGCTCCGCAAGCTGTTGCTATTGTTCCTGCCATAAGTCCTATTACGACCAGAGATAAAATGTTTGTTTTCATTATTCTATTTTTAATTACCAATTTGCTAGGGCGTTCAAAAAGTAATTGTAATGTTTGAATACCATATGACTGACAGGTAAGAAATCAACATCCTTAAAAAAGAACATTAGGATTGTATTCGATATGGCACCTTTAATTAACAACTACTTTTCAAACTTCCTAACCATTGAAATAAGGATAAATGTCAGTCAACAATATCTTCACCCAAGGCATTATGCAATTGGTATAATTTTTCTTCTTCCTTTTTGATTCTCTTTTTCAGCCTGTTTTTTCTTGCTTTGCGGTATGAATCGGAAATGGAATCTTCATAGCCTTCAAGACGGGATTCTAATTTTTTAATTCGAGCATTTGTCTTATCCTTGATTCCCTTTATGGTAGATTTTCTTTTTGCTTCCAATTCGTCCATTCTAGCCTTTCTTTTAGCCTTCAAATTGGCAATCTTGGCATTTATTTTTGCCTTTTCATCTGCTGTGGCTTTTTTGAGCTTTTCGCGTTCGTCTTCGATCTCTTCTTCCAGCTCGTCTACTTGTTCATCCATATAATTATCAAATTCCACTCCCGCTTCGGTTCTTATGATCTCAGCGTCGAAGGGTTTTAAGTAAGTATCAATGAAGACCGAACTATCTTCACTTACCTCGGCAACAAGGGCTATGGTGCCCGCCTTCATTTTATTGTTGACCTTATGTATAAAATCGTCTTCGAAATCATAACGACTAATGTCTAAAAGAGCTCCTACTGCGGTACCGCTATATAACCCGATAACCAAGCCAATTGGGCCGGCAAGTGCTCCTACAAAGCCACCAAGGGCCATTCCTGTAAATGTTCTCCAGCCTACGCCGTCTGTAGCGTCGTCCAATACTTCGTATTGATCGTTCTCCTTTTTTCGGATCATCATGTGTTCATAGAGGGTAATGTCTCCATATGAATCCAGTTCTTTGATTTTGTGCAATGCTTCAATAGCTTTTGTTTCTTCCTTAAAAGAAACTACGATAATGTTTGCCATTTTTTTTGTTTTTAAATTAATATTAGTGTTTATGATTACTGTTAAGTAATGCTTTGTTAAGAATCAATGTTCAAAATTAGAGGTAGGGTTTAAACTGATTCCTGACCTAGGTCAGGAAGAAAAAATATTGATCAGTTCTTTACTTTTTCTTTCCAATATTCCTCTGCTTCGTTTTCCATTTTTTCCAATCTTGTATAATAATCTGGAAACTCTTTTAGATGAGCCCATGCAATTTTACCGGTCAAAATTTTGTCGTCGTTTGTAACATTGGTTTCTGGATATTGTGTGCCATGTTCAAATTCAACATTCATACCCTGTGTGAACTCATCTAGTCTTACATTTTTCCAATCGATACCAAGATCTTTTCCGATTTCCTTGGCATCCTGTGTGTTTATTTTTTTCATTCCTTTATTGTATTAATATGATTGTCTTTATTGCCTTTTCAACTATTATGGAACAAAATTAGGGTCGGTCAACGGAAGGAACCCTGACCTAAGTCAGGGTTATAAAAAAAACGCAGAATGCTATAATTTTTATTTATAAAGGGTTTGAACAAAGGCCAGTATAGTGGGCTTTTTCAGGTAAGGTGTACTGTAAAATTAAAAATGTTAAATGTGGTTCTGCTAGATGAACTTTGAATATTGGATTCAAATAAACTACCCTCTACTGATAAGTATAAATATAATCCCAATCAGGATGATACTCACAAAAGTATAACCCACCAATTTCCCTGTGGCTTTGGATCCCTTAAATATGGCAATGCCCAACTTGACCAACATATTACTCATAACAGCGGCAATGATGACCGAGGAAGCGAGTTTAAGGTTTTCTCCCTCCAAAGAAAATTTGGCCATGCTTATGGTAATGGCATCTGTATCTGCCAGACCCGCTATCAGGGCGGAGTAATACAACCCGCTTTCGCCAAAAAATTCGTTGCTATAAAAAACGGCAAAGAGAATCACTACATATATGACTCCAAATCCAATGGCGTTAAGTAGATTCATCGGGTTGCCCAACTTAATGTTGGTATCGGATTTGTTGGTGTCGCGTTTTATCAAAAGCAAGGAAACGACAAGACAGACCAATGTCAATAAACCAAAAGGTAGTACTAAATAAACAAAGAGTGCTTTATTAAAGATATACACCAACAGGGCAAGTCTTGGGAACATGATGGCCGAGGCGATGATGATTCCCGCAGCATATTTTCGTGATAGTTCTGGGGACTCCGCACTTTTGGAGGCATAGCTCCATGTAACAGCCGTACTTGAGATAAGACCACCTAAAATAGCAGTCAGTAAAATCCCCTTTTTAGAACCTACGAATTTGACCAAAAAATAACCTATGAAGTTCAAAAAGGACACAATTACGATAATGGAACCGATTTCAAATGGATTCAACAAATTATTCGGTCCAAAGGTTTTGTTAGGCAAAAAAGGCAATATCAAAAGAGCGATTATGGAGAATTTTATAAAGGCAAAAAGTTCATCCGAGGTTATGTTGCTAATAACCGAAAGAAACCTGGTCTTTAGGGAAAGCAGGGTAACTATAATGACGGCTGTGGCGACGGCATCTCTATAATATTCGGCCGAAACCATGACACCCATAACGAAAGTGGCGATTAAGGCCAAAGTGGTAGTCATACCCTTTCCATAATCTTCCTGCTTCTGAAAAAAGTGGTTAAATGCTAAAAACAGAATGAAGGCACCCGAACTTACAATCAACAACCAAGGCGTGAATTTTTCTGTAAGGTTTCCCAAGGAAAACCCCAAGATCGTAACAATGGGAAACGTGCGAATTCCGGCAAATCCTTGATCCTTTAGTTTGTCGTATTCCCTTTCCAGCCCAAGTATAAGACCGATACCCATGCTGATCAGTACTCCTAAAATATAGGAACCCATTAATTCATTCATCCCTAGATATTCGCCCATGTATTTCCTTTATTTAAGTATGATTGGATTTTTAAAATTGATCATTTCTAAAGATAGATATAACAATATAAAAACCCAGTATCGCCGATAGCACAAACCCAATGGCACCCAAAAGTGGAACCCCATTGACCAGAGGGGGCATTTTAGCCATGACCAAAAGGGATGACCCGATGGACAAGGCCGCTATGATGACAGCAAAGACCAAGCGGTTGACGGCTTTGCCCGTTGCGGTCTGAAATTCTTTGAGCCCCTTATGTTCGTGCACTACCACCAGTTTTCCTTCTTTTAGTTTTTTAAGGATAGTGTTGATGTCATCGGGCAGCGTATCCACTAGGTCATTGATATCCTGAAAGCGGTTCAGGTTCTTTTTAAAAAGTCGTTTTAAACTAAATCGTCTTCGTGTAATCTTGGCGGTATAGGGTTGTATGTTGTCCGTAATATTAAAGTTGGGATCCAGTTTAAGCCCTACGCCCTCTATAATGATAAGGCCACGAATCAACATATAGAGATAGTGGGGCAAGATGACTTTGTTCTCATATAAAACAGTTTTGAACTGTGTTAGGGTATTGCCCAATTTTATGTTTTGAATGGCCGTATTACTAACCCCCTCAACCAGTTCGTATAAATCCTGTTGCAGTTTTTTATAATCAGGAATGTCGGTTTTTATGGCAATCTTTTCAAGTAGCTGAACGATTTTCTTTACATCCTTTCGCAAAAAATACAGCAAAAGGTCGCCCAGAGCTTCCTTGTCGTTTGGCATGATGGCACCCATCATTCCAAAATCCAAAAAGCAGATTTGTCCGGTTTTCGGCAGCACGAAAATATTTCCGGGATGGGGATCGGCATGAAAGAATCCATGTTCCAATACTTGTTCCAAGTATAGGTCTACCCCTACTTTTGCTACTGCCACAGGGTCTATGTTCACGGACTTAAGGGTATCGATTTCAGATATTTTGATTCCATCTATAAATTCCATACAAATAAGCCGATCGGTAGATAGTTCTCTATATACACTCGGTACGTGAATAGCTTCATTGCCCTCAAAATTTTTAGCAAAGCGTTCCGTATTGTCAATTTCCCTTAAAAATTGGAGCTCCTCCTTGATACTTTGCTCAAACGATACCACAATGTGCATTGGTTGAAAAGCCTTGGCCTGGCTACTGCGTTTTTCGAGACCACGGGCAACTTGTTTCATTACCAATAAGTCTGCCTCAATAACATCGGCTATTTTAGGGCGCTGGATTTTAAGAACCACATCATCGCCATTCAGTAGTTGTGCCCTATGCACCTGCGCAAGTGATGCTGCGGCAAGGGGTTCTAACTCAATGGACCGAAAGTGATCGGCCAAATTGATATTCAATTCTTCTTCAATGGTTTTTTGCACATCGAAGTTTTTCAATTGTGGCGCATGATCCTGTAATTTCTCCAGTTCCTTGATTAATTCCGAGGGAAGCATATCTTCCCGGTTACTGAAAATCTGCCCAAGTTTTACGTAAGTCGGCCCCAGTTCTTCCAAAACCATTCGAATGCGTTCGAACTTTGAAAGGGAAATTATTTTTTCTGCATCGGGGTGCCTATCCAAATAGCTGTTAGGAATTAGTTTTTTGATTTGGCTACTAGCCAAAACATCTTCAAAGCCATACTTAGTTAGTATGCTAAAAAGCTTATTGTACCTTTTGAGCTCTTTTTGCTTTGGAAGTTTTAGCTTTACCATAACTATTTATTTTTTCTTTTTATTGAACATTTAAGACTAAAAGTCAATTCTACTCTTTATTGGACATTCTTCTTTTTTGATTCTAGTTTTAATCTATATTTTTCTACCAGCTGACGAACATCCTCCATCTTAAAGCCATATTCTTTTTTAAGCCACTCCAACTTTCGTTCTTTGGAAACATTCGGCGGCAATTGTAATTCCCTGACAATGTATTCCACTGGAACGCCACTAATTTGTTCTACTTCGAACAAAGTCATAACCCCTTGTATTTTTTGATCCTTGTGCTCCTTTTTGGAATTACCGGTCTCTTCAATATTGCTCTTTTTTGAATATTCCACTGGCGAAAGTATAGGTGCTATGGCTATGGCCAGAAGTGCGATTAATCCGACCAAACCCAGACTTGCCCTATATCCAGATTTTTTCCGTTTCTTTCCCCTTATTAAACTTTTGATCCATCGCCAATGGAGTACCAGGTGCAATGACAATACGACCAGAAAACCTACTGCCATCCAGAAATGGATGTCTCCCCATTCATGCCGGTCCAATTGCCAGATTGTGTTGTAGTGTCCACTGCCGGGTGGTAAAGTGTAATATAACAGCACTCCTGTTGAGACTAGAAAAACAAAGCATATAAAAGCCACGGTATCAATGATAAAATTTTTCTTAGGAGATTTCATGTTCAAAGTTTTTAGTGAAAAAGGATGACTCTTAGGTCTTGATTCCTAATTATAGGCACTAAATGAGAATTAATGTATAAATGTTATAATATCCCAAAATAAGAATAAGTGCCAATCACATATACTTTGAAAGAAATCGGAAGAATTCTTTTTTCAGGTCTGCATAAATCTGACGTTGGTTCTCCATTTTCTCCCTGAATGCAATATGTTTTTTGACCATTTGGGTATCAAGCGCATCGGTACCTGTCTTACTTTGGCCCGCTATTCGGGTCTCATGCTCATCAATAGCTTCCAACAGGTTTTCGATAACCCCACCGTGAAGGATAAATTCATTCTGATAATGTTCCAGTTGTGCTAACACTTCTTTATCCGTCCAACGGGTTACCAGCTCACTTAATCTGTTTTTAAAAGATTTTAACTCGTCTTCCCAAAAGGCAAGTTCGCGTCTCCATTGTACGTGTTCAAAATGTAAGTCCAAATTAAAGATTATTTCTTTTTCCATGATGTTTTGTTTTTTGTTCTATTATTAGTTCTGCTCTATTACCACGAATTGATTCAACGCTTCCAATGCTTCACAACCGTACATCAACGCTGGGCCTCCACCCATAAGGATGGCCACTCCGATAGTCTCTGTGATTTCTTCAGAGCTAGCTCCGGCTTTCAACGCATCTTGTACATGAAAGGCAATGCAACCGTCGCACCGTACCGTGATAGCAATACCAAGTGCAATAAGTTCTTTGGTTTTAGAGGAGAGCACTCCTTCAGCGGTACTTGCCTTATGAAGACTGTTAAAGCCGCCTATTATAGCAGGTATTTTTGTTCCCAGTTCTCCCATTAGCTTTGTGAGATCGTTGTAGTGTTTTGAATAGTCCTTGATCATGTCTTTTTATTTAAAAGTTAAAACCTTGTTTTATTCTATTTTTAGTAATGACTTAATTTTTCCTTCAAACAAAATTATTTGATATCAATGATCAAAAGGATGATTTAAGTCATTTTGATATAAAAATTATGAAATTCTATAGCTCTTTATATACTTTGGGGGTTACACTTTAGAAGTAGATTAAATAAGTGGTTGGTGTCCTATCAATTTTAAAAGACTTCTTTTACGAAATAGGCCCAAACCACCATACAATTTTTCTTCTCCTATAGAGTATTATAACTACAACACTGCGGAGTTATATTTTAATAATATCAGTAGGCGTTTCGACCAAAATAGTTATGTCTCCTCTTAACGCAATTGGTTGTTTCATAATTTCAGGATTGTGCCGAATCATTTTTATCCAATCCCTTTCGGAAAAATCATGTTGTTCAAAATGCGATTTATACGAGGGGTGCTCTTGATTTACCAAGTCTTTGATTTCAATATTTAATCGACCTGCAAGTTCCGCTATTTGGGTTCCTGTTAATGGTGTTTTTAGTATGTCTATTTCTTGTATTGCCAA
>RCMY010003258.1_pt1 | contig 14443 bp, 14 predicted proteins | sample 2041341 | NCBI WGS metagenome assembly RCMY01 (sample SAMN09708234, study PRJNA481090) | Marine sediment metagenome, whole genome shotgun sequencing project.
AACCCCGAATGCGCAACGCCGTGGCCACTGTAGCCACCCGCACTTAGGATATTAGGTGCGGCGCGCATCAGGAGGGGCAGGCGCGTCGGCGTTATGCCAAGGGTGCCGCCCCAAGTGTAATCAATCTTAACGTCCCTAAGCTGCGGGAACATATTCTCCATCCGCTTGCGCAGCGCGGGTTCGATGTTCTGAGGATAGCCGATGGTGTAGTTCTCGCGGCCCCCGAACAGCAGTCGATTGTCCTCGGACAGGCGGAAATAGTTAACGACGAACTTGCTGTCCGCGACGGCAATGTCTTCGGCCAGTACGCCTTTGGCGCGGTCGCCCAAAGGTTCCGTCGCAGCAATAAACGAGTTCAGCGGCATGGTCCGCGCAGAGACCTTTTTGTTGATGTTCGGCAGATAGCCATTGCCCGCTAAAATTACGAAAGGCGCTGTAACGCGGCCTTGTCCGGTAGCAACGACCGCAGGGTCGCCCTCGATGATTTCGTGCACTTCGGAGCGTTCGTAAATCTTTACGCCAGCGGCTTCGGCGGCGCGGGCGAGTCCCAACGCATAGCGCAACGGATGGATGTGACCTGCGCCGCGATCAACAACGCCGCCCTGATAATGCGGGGATTTAACGATGGCCTGAAACGGATCGCGGGTCAGGGTTTCGATCTCTTTATAGCCATACGTGCGACGCAGAAATTCCGCGTCATCACGCAATTCGCGGGCCTCGACGGCGGTGTAGGCGCCGTGGGCAACCCCTGCACGCCAGCGCGCATCGGGGGCGTGTTTTTCAAGCCGCGTGCGCAACAGCGTTTTGGCTTCTTCGGTCATATCCCACAGGGCTTTGGCTGGTGCCTTACCCAATTTGGCCGCGATCCAGCGTTGATCCTTGTTGAACCCGGACCCTACCTGTCCGCCATTGCGCCCCGACGCGCCCCAGCCTGCGCGGTGGGCGTCCAGCACGACAACGTCCATGCCAGCCTCAGCCAGTTCCAAGGCGGCCATCAGACCGGTAAACCCCGCGCCGACGATACAAACGTCAGCCTTGATCTTTCCGTGCAGCGCTGCGCGTTCGGGCGGGATGTCAGATGTGGCCGCGTACCAACTGTTTGGAAATGTTGCGGGGCGGTCGTTGCGATAAAGCGGGTTTGTCATAAGGCCTCAAGGAGTGTCGCGCAGGTCGAAATAATCGAGGTAATAGGCTTCGGGGTTGCTGCTGACCACCCGCGCCGTGTCACGAAATTCACTGCTCGGAAGGACTGCAAAACAATCATCGCAGTCACTCTGCAGACGCTCGCGGGCGAACTGCGAGAAGTCCGACGCGTAATCATGCTGACTTAACGTCTGGCGAGACAAATTATCGAGTGCATCAGCACTCAACATCGACGCACCGGTCACTTTCGCCGAAACAGAATAGAAGCGCATGTTGGGGTAGGGGATCGGCGCGCCGTTGGCAAGAACGGGCGACAAGCTGTCATTGTCTGCCACGACGCCGGTGCCGAGATCATTGATGGTAATCTCGGTCACGGACGCGCCTTCCGGAAGGGCCGAAGAAAGGGCAATCGTGACCAGAATTTCATGTGCTGATTTGTCGAAATCGGACGATGCAGGGGCCACGGCTGTCGGAAAATTGATTTCCATTGATGCGGTGGACGGCGGTGCCGGAAAACGCTCGGACGGGCGGGCGTGCAGCAACATGAAGTCTGGATCGGCATCAATAGCGGCGATTGTGGCGGTGTAGTTCGCGTGGTTGTCGAACTCGTCCGATACCCGCTGGATCGGTTTAGCGACGTCCAGCAAGCCAGCGTAGTTAATGTCAGGACTTTCGGCAAAGCTGCCGCAGGCTGTTGTCGGACAGCTGACAGTCGCGATGATTTTATCGTCACGATAAATCTGTGCGACCGTTTCTTCTGGCGGAACGCCCATGATTGACAGCAATATGCTGCCCGCCTCTGCGCCGCTTGTGGTCGTGGTATTAACGTATGCGGTCTCTTGCGCGGCCTTCAACGCCACTTCGTCGCGCACGATCAAAGTGTCTTCGTCCACGTTGAACAGGACCAACGTAATCTCGCCGTCCTCAAGATCAATTCCACGCAAAAAGAACAACTTTTCCACGATCGGCGTCGGGGGCAGGTCGGGCGTCGGGTTGTCGAAGGTGGGTTGCGCGATCTCCACCAGGTCGGCTTCTGAACCGCGCACCAGATAGAACGCACCGAAAGCAATCAGTCCGCCCAACAATACGACAAGTAAAAAAGCCAGTCTGATCATACGTTCAACAACAGATGTTCGCGTTCCCAAGGGCTGATGACTTGCAAGAACTCCTCGTATTCGGTGCGTTTGACGATGGAATAGACTCGGGCAAATTCGGGGCCAAGGATGTCGTGCATCTCGGTGCTTTCATCAAACAGGTCAAGCGCTGCATAAAGGCCCTGTGGCAGTTCGCCATCACCTTCATAGGCGTCGCCATGGAAGCGTTTATCGGGGCGGATTTCGTTCATCATACCCAGATAGCCACAGGCCAACGATGCCGCAATACACAGGTACGGGTTGCAATCCATACCAGCGAGACGGTTTTCAATGCGACGCGCGGCAGGGGGGGACAACGGTACGCGCAGGCCCGTTGTGCGGTTGTCGCGTCCCCATTCAAGGTTGATCGGTGCTGCGTGGTCTTTGACGTAACGCCGATAGCTGTTCACATAGGGCGCCATGATGGCGACGACGCTCGGCAGGTGTTCCTGCAAGCCGCCGATAAAATGGAAGAACGCATCGGTTTCACCGCCCTGAGGGCCAGTGAAGATATTTCGTCCTTTGGAATCAAGCACCGAATGGTGGATGTGCATAGCGCTGCCGGGCTCATCCTCAATCGGTTTGGCCATAAAGGTGGCGTAGCAATTGTGCTTTAACGCGGCCTCTTTGAGCAGCCGTTTGAAGTAAAACACCTGATCGGCCAGTGCCACAGGATCGCCGTGGATCAGGTTGATCTCAAGCTGACCAGCACCGCCTTCTTGCGTGATGCCGTCAATCTCGAACCCCTGAATTTCGGCAAATTCATAGATGTCGTCAATCACGGGGCCGTAATCGTCCACGGCGGTCATCGAATAGGCCTGACGTGCGGCCGCTGGACGACCCGAACGCCCGATCATCGGTTCGATCTTCTTGGTCGGGTCGATGTTCGGCGCGACGAGGAAAAACTCCATTTCAGGGGCCACGACAGGCGTCCAGCCCTCTTTTTCGTAAAGTGCAACGACACGTTTGAGAACGTTACGCGGGCTGAACTGGATCGGTTCGCCCTTGGAATCGTAAGCATCGTGGATGACTTGCAAGGTGCCGTCCGCAGCCCACGGAGCGGCGGAGGCTGTCGAGTAATCCGGTTTCAGGATCATGTCCGGTTCAGTGAAGCCGGCATCGCCTGCCGCCTCGCCCCAGCCACCAGTAAGTGTCTGGAAGAAAATAGATTCCGGCAGATGAAACTGCGTCAACGTTTCCCATTTTCCCGCAGGAACCGCTTTACCGCGGGCAATGCCGGGCAGGTCAGAGATCATGCATTCGACCTCGTCCAAACGGTTGGCTTCTAAATAGTCTCGGGCGGCTTGTGGTATTTGGTCAGTCCAGCTCATTATGCGGCCCCTTTAAAAAAAGCACTAATTTGGGTGGCAAGGCGGGCGTTATCTACGCCATTTTCAAGATTGTTTCTTGCCGTATCAATCAAGTCGGCGGGCACCGTGGCACCGCGCGTTCGGATCAAGCCGTCTATCAAAGCGGCATCGAATTCGGGATGGGCTTGCACCGTGAACGCGCGCTTGCCGTAAACCAGCGCGGCGTTCTCACAAAAAGCATTGGAGCCGAACACAGCGGCGTCGGCAGGACGCTCTACGACCTGATCTTGATGCCAAGCGTTCAACGACACAGATTCGCCGTCCCAGTCATAGGTTGTACGGCCAATCGCCCAGCCGTCTTTGAATTTTTCGACCTTGCCTCCAAGGGCTTGGGCGATGATCTGATGTCCGAAACACACGCCGACCAACGGGATCTCGGCGGCATAGATTTCGCGGATCAATGTTTCCAACGGCGCAATCCATGGGTGGTCTTCATAGGAACCATGTTTGGAGCCCGTGATAAGCCAGCCGTCACAGATGTCAGACCCGCTCGGGAACTCGTCGTCCACAACGCTGTAGGTTTCGAATGTGAACCCTTGGTTCGCCAGCAACCGTTCAAACAAAGTGGAATAGTCGCCAACAATGGGCCGCAGCTCATCCGGAGAATGGCCAGTCTGCAATATGCCGATTTTCATGAAACACCAGTATTTGAGTCGGGGGGAGCGTAGTCGCGGTTAAATGGTTATTCAAGCGACGCCAGCGACTTTGGAGGGCGTCGAAATAGGTGTACGGGCCAGTACGTGGGGGCAGGCGGAGCGCTATACCGTATCGAGATAAAGATCAATCTGCTCTTCTGGACTGAGGCTGGCGAATTCGTGCAACTCCTGACGTTTCGTAGCCACAAGATTGCGGATCAATTCCGCCGGAAAGATGCGCTTGATGCGGGTGTCGGTCTCGAAAGCGTCAATGGCCTCGCCCCAGCTACTAGGCAGTTGCGGCAGACCCTGATCGTAGGCGTTTCCTGTGATAGGTTCGGGCGGCATCTGCGCGTCTTCGATGCCCGTCAGGGCCGCACCAAGAACGGCAGCAAGCATCAGGTAGGGGTTCACATCGCCACCTGCGACGCGGTGTTCGATGCGACGCGCCTTGTGGCTGCCGCCGGGCACGCGAATGGCGGCCGTGCGGTTTTCATAGGCCCAGCAGATAGACGTTGGTGCGTGGGCGTTGGGAACAAGCCGATCATAGCTGTTGCCATGCGGCGCGAGGATCAGCGCCGACGCGGCAAGCCCGTTCATGCAGCCCGCGATGGCGTGGTGCAGGGCAGGCGTGCCTTCGGGGCCGCCGTTGTCAAAGATGTTGTTGCCGTCTTTGTCCAAAACGGAAAAATGCACGTGCATGCCGTTGCCGGAGTATTCGGGGTAGGGTTTCGCCATAAAGCTGGCCGCGAACCCGTGCTGGCGGGCCACACCGCGCACCAGCAGTTTGAACAACCACGTATCATCAGCAGATTTCATCGCCGAATTGTGCGAGAGATTGATTTCAAATTGACCGAGGCCCGCTTCTGAAATGGCGGTTTCGGCGGGGATATCCATGGCATCGGCCCCGTCATAGAGCGCCGTAAAGAAGTTATCGAAAGCATCCAAAGCGCGCAGGGACAGGATTTCAGCCCCCGGACGACGGCGGCCGGATTTCGGACTGGGCGGCACTTGCAGATCTTTGCCGCTGTCATCGATCAGATAGAATTCCAACTCGGTACCGCATATTGGTGTCAGACCAAGATCTTCATAGCGTTTCAGCACAGAGGCCAGCGCGTGGCGCGGATCGCCATCAAAAGCGCGCCCATCTTCGCGATACATCCACATGGGCAAAAGCGCCGAAGGGTTGTCGAGCCACGGCATCGGCATGAATCCACGCTCGGTGGGCAGGGCGATGCCGTCAGGGTCGCCAGCCTCGAACACAAGCGGTGAATTGTCGATGTCTTCGCCCCAGATATCCAAATTCAGCACTGAAAGCGGAAAGCGTGTGCCGTCTTTTTCGATGCTTTGCGCAAACTTCGTTGGAATGCGCTTGCCACGGGCAACGCCGTTCAAGTCAGAGGCGGCAACGCGAATAGTTTTGATATGGGGATTTTCGTGGAGCCATGTCATGGCGGATCACCGAATAAGTTGAGGGCGGAAACGATACTTGGGCCGATCATTGTTTGGAAGATGGCTGTTCAAGCGTCGCCCGATACGACCCATGATCCCGATTACGATCAACGTCAAGAGAATGAAATAAAACGCCAAAATGGGGTAGGGCACAAAAGGGTTGAACGTTTTGTCGGCGAAAAAGCTGGCATAATACAGCGCGTCACCCTTTTGCTGCCACGCCGGAAAGCCGCTGAAATAGACCAGCGTGGTGGAGTGGAACAAGAAGATGGCTTCGTTTGTATAAGCGGGCCACGCAAGGCGCAGCATGGTCGGCCAGATAACGCGACGAAAACGCGACCAGCCGGAGAGACCATAGGCGTCGGCGGCCTCGGTATCGCCTTTGGGGATGGATTGCAGGGCGCCGTAGAAGATTTCACCGGTATAGGCGGAAGTGTTGAGGAACAACACGATCAGCGCCCCGAGCCACGCGGCAGTGAACGGGTCGAAAAAGCTGTACTGGCCCTTGAGGGACAGGAAGAAAAAATAAGCAAAAAAGAATTGGATGAACAGCGGCGAGCCACGGAAGATAAAGATGAACCATTCGCTGGCTTTGCGGATTACAGGATTACGCGCTGCTTTCCCGAGGGCCACCGCAGTGGCCAGAAAGAAGCCCGCGAGAAGGGCAATCACCCCGAAATAGATGTTCCAGATCATGCCGGAGCCGATCAGCGTGAACTGTTGGCACAGCGTAAAATTTTCCCGTGGCAACAGGCGTTCACCGATCCCGATGGAACGAAAGGCGTAGTCACTGATGGTTTGAATGCATTCTTCCATGGTTCAACGATCCCGCGCCAGAGTTTCGAAGAAACTCTGTTCACAAATTTTCGAGGAAAATTTGGTCATGCTGCGGCCTTTCGCTGGGCTTCACCACCGGACGTGGCCTGACCGCGGGTCAGACGGCGCATAGTGCGCTCAAGCATAACCTCGGAGACGCGGGTGAAGGCGAGGTAGAACACCAGCAGTGCAAGGAAATACCACATGCGCCAGTCGCCGTGGGGGTAGGCTGTGAATTGCGGCGTCTTGGTCGCGCCAAGTTCACGGGCCCAATAGACGATATCTTCGACGCCCAACAGAAACAGCAACGGCGTGGCCTTGATCAGCACCATCCAAAGGTTGCCAAGACCGGGCAGGGCATAGACCCACATCTGCGGCACGATGATGCGCCAGAATGTCTGGCGACGCGACATGCCATAACTTTCGGCGGTTTCGATCTGTTCCCGTGGCACCGCTTGCATGGCACCAAAGATAACGTTGGCAGCAAAAGCGCCAAAGACGATGGCGAAGGTAAAGACAGCGATGAAGAACCCATAGGTCTCATGCACCCATTGCGGCGCGTTGCCGAGCGGCATTTTCGCCGCCTGACAGACGATAAAATCGTTGCCCTGTCGAATGGCGTCGGGCCAGTCGGGACATTTAATCTGGTGGCGCAGGTACTCGATGCCCTGATCCAACGCGATGACGAAGAACAGGAAAAACGCAATGTCCGGCACACCGCGCACGATTGCGATGTAGCCTCTGCCAAACCACGACAGCGGCGCGACCCGACTGCGGGCCGCCATGGCGCCCCCAAAGCCGAACGACAACGCGAGTGGAGCTGTGATGGCAAGGAGTGTCAGGACAGTCAGGAATGACCAATAGAATCCCATGTGCTTGCCTGTGGTCAGGTAGCAGGAGAGCCATTTCAGTGACTCTAGGGTGTCGGGGTCAGCGCAAAATTGGAAAATGTCGGTGCCTGTTGGTCGGGGCGGGATTGAGTTGTATTTGCCAAGATGAAGAGAGCAGGGTGCGCCCCGCCGCGAGGGCAGGGCGCGGTTTTGGTTTATTCGAAGGTGGACGCAACTTCCCACTTTTCGATCATCGTGTTGAGAGTGCCGTCGTCCTTCATGGACTGGATCGCCGCGTCAAATGTTGCGCGCAATTCTGCGTCGCTTTCGCGCAAGCCCATGCCGACACCGCCGCCGAGGACCTCTTCACGCTCCAGCATGACCAGATCGGATTGGCCTTCAAGGGCGCCAACGAGGAAGGATTTATCGGCCAGAACTGCATCGGCTTCGCCGCCGCGCACAGCTGCGAGTGTTTCTTCGGGGGTTGCGAATTCAACCACTGTCCAGCCCTGCTCAGCGACGAAAGACGCTTGAATGGTGCCGGTTTGTGCAGCGATGACCGCGCCTTCTACGTCTACGCCCGCATCGAGTGCGAGGTAGGCGGACGGATCTGCCGGTGTGTAGGCTTGTGTAAAGTCGATGATTTCATCGCGTTCCGGTGTGACGGACATGCCGGCGATGATTGTGTCGTAGTTGCCGGACACGAGGTTCGGGATGATGCTGTCCCACTCGTTTGTGACCCATTCACAGGTCAGTTCGGCACGCGCGCAGAGTTCATCGCCCAGTTCACGCTCAAAGCCGTCCACTTCGCCGGAGTCGTTGATAAAGTTCCAAGGGGCGTAGGCGCCCTCGGTGCCCATGCGCACAACAGAGTGGGCGTCGGCCATTGCCATGCCTGCGGTAAGCGCAACGGCGGCTGTGGAAAGGATAAGGTTTTTCATTTTTTAGGTTCCCTGATTTGGTTCGTCGTTTTTTAGGTCAATGCAGATGGATCAAAGCATCGGGAGATCACGTCGCCCGAATCCATGCCCAGCCACTGCAATTGCAACTGACCCAGTGTTCCATCCGAAGATATCTTTGCCAATAGGTCATCTAGTGTTGCACGAAGGTCCGGCGCGTCCTCTGAAACGGCTAAAACCGTGCCGCCGGAAAAGGTCGGGTATTCGCCAAGCTGGACATAGCCGTCGCGAGTGGTCGCCAGCGCTGTCATATTATGCGAGCCGAAGACCACATCAACCGCGCCGATCGCTAACGCATCAAGGGCTGCGGCCTCGGTCGGGTAGGGGGTGACGTTGCGTCCCGCTTGTTCCATCGCGTTGAGGTAGAGCGATTCATCCAAGGCTGCGATGCGCGCTGTGATCAGGTCGATACCGTCGGCCTTGCCAACAAACGCGCCTGTGCTGTTGTCGCTGGTGACGTAGGGGCAAGTGAAATCCACAAGTGCGTCGCGCTCGTTGGAATAGCCGAATCCGCCTGTCACCACATCAACGTCGCCGTTCGCCAGCTGCTGGAAAATGCTGCCCATAGGCAGGTCCACCCAAGTGCACTCAAATCCGCCCCGCGAACAGATTTCATCCAACAGGTCTTTGTCCAGACCTCGCGCAGACTCGGTTCCGGGTTCGAGTATATAGGGCGGATAATGTCCGCCCGTTGCGATGCGCAATTCCTCTGCCGCAACGCTGGTGCCCAGCATGGCGAGGAGAACGGCAAACCGTATCACGCGGGCGCCGTGACCGACAGAAAACCTTGCAATCGCTCGGAATTCGGGCTGGTGAAGAGTTCTTCCGGCGGGCCTTGCTCTTCGATCAATCCCTGATGCAGAAACACCACGTGATCGGAAATATCCCGCGCCATGCGCATGTCGTGTGTCACCACCAACATGGTGCGCCCTTCAAATGCCAAGTCTTTGATGACTTTAACGACTTCTTGTTCCAGCTCTGGGTCGAGGGCGGACGTCGGCTCATCAAACAGCAGTGCTTTTGGTTCCATACACAATGCCCGCGCAATCGCCGCTCGTTGTTGTTGACCGCCTGACAGCATCGCCGGATAGACATCGCATTTGTCGCCGATCCCCACCTTTTCGAGGTATTTGCGCGCGCTGGCTTCGACTTCGGAGCGGTCGCGTTTCAGCACAGTTACCGGTGCCTCCATCACGTTCTGCAAAATCGTCATATGCGCCCAGAGATTGAACTGCTGAAACACCATCGACAGGTTGGTGCGGATTCGGATCATCTGTGCATGATCGCCTGGGTGGCGGTTTGCGCCCTTGCCCTTCCACACCACAGGTTCACCACAAAATAGAATGTCTCCCTGTTGGCTGTCTTCCAGCAGGTTGGCGCAGCGTAACAACGTGGATTTGCCGGAACCGGATGACCCGATCAGACTGATGACGTGGCCTTGCGGGGCAGTGATGTCGACGCCCTTCAGGACCTCAAGTGCGCCATAGGCTTTGTGAAGATTGCGAATTTCGATGACAGGATCGGTCATTGTGCCTCTTGGTCTGTGTTCGACAGAGTAGGGCGCAAAACCGATCCGAATGCAACGTACCTTTATGGGGCGGACGGAAGCGGTATGTCATAGGCAAAATCTGGCAACACCGAAACACCGTAAAGCCCCAGCGCAGTGATGTCCTCATAAGTGAGGTTGCTGATCGCTGCGCTCATACATCGGCAGCCGGGCATACATCAGCGCGCGGCAACCCTCTGGCGGGCTTTGTGGCTGTCCTGATCGCTTACACCCAAAAGCGGCGCAACCATCCGCAAGATCGCGTCTTCATGTTCGTCGCGCTCGCCATCCGCCAACACGACCGACCACAGCGCTTCGATCACACCCTCGCGCTCCTCGTAGGGCACCGCATCCTTGATGGCACGGGTAAAGCGCACAGTGTCCGGCGCTTCGGTTTCGGCAATTTCGCACTGTCCGCGCAACTCGACTGCCTCGGCTTGCGTCAACCCGTAACGCGCCCTTAACACCGCATCAATCTGCGTAATCTCATCCGCATCATAAGAGCCGTCAGCACGGGCCAAACGTACCAAAAGAGCACCCAGCGCAACACGAGCATCGGCATCGTGAAGCGGGGCAGGATCGGTTGCTGTCAACCGTTTGAAAAGTTCACCAAACATGGGATTGATATAGGTAGGCCCTCGAAAAAGGCCAAGACTATTTTAGCCGCGCAACGCGGCAGCGGCCTCTGGCGACATACCAAAGGTCTCGGTCGCAATCGCCACGACCTGCTGTTCGGTGTCATGGCGCTGCCCGTCCGCGTCGGCCACTTTCCATAACGCTGTCACCAGAACGTCACGCTCACCGCTGGTCACGTCGCAAGTCAGAATATGCGCCAATGCGCTGGTGTCGGGCATGGCATGCTCCAGCCTTTCGCACTCTGCCCGCATCCGCGCAGCTTGCACAGCGTTCAGCCCATACATGTCGGCCAGCAAATGGTCGATTTCTTCAATTTCCTGAAACAGATAAGCGCCGTCAGCCTTGGCAACGCGCACCAGAAGCGCACCCAGCGCATGGCGCGCGTCCGCTTCCGGCATCGGAGTAAAATCTGCCACAGGGGCGCGAAGGCGGGCGAGGATACGTTCAAACATGACAACACCTTATGCGAGTTCTATAATCCCGCAAGCCTCAAAGCTGCGCGAAATGCGCACCAAGGCGGGCAAGTTCTCCGTCCAGCCCCCAAGGTGCGTTCAGCACGATCATTCCAGATCCGACCATGCGGTGCCCGTCACGGGCCGGCGGGAACATAACCTCGTGATTGAGCGCTTTTGGCAGTGCTCCCATAATCGACGCCCGCAAGTCGCGATGCCGCGCGTCCGTCAAAATCGGATACCACAACATCAGCACACCCACGGGCCAAATCTTGGCAAGTTTCGCAAAGTGGCGCGGCACCGTAAGATATTCATCCTTCACTTCATAGGACGGATCAATCAGCATCGCTCCACGGCGCGGCGTGGGCGGACATAGGTTATAGGCCATTTCAAACCCGTCCCGCGCATGAACATGAGCGCCCGGAACAGCGTCGTACAATCCTTCGAATTCTTGCGGATGCAGTTCGGCCACGTGCAACACATCATCGCCGCGCAACATCTCGGACGCGATCCACGGGCTGCCAGGATAGGCGCTTTCTCCGTGTTCCGCGCGGCACGCCGCCAAGGCGCGCATATACGGATGGTCCGCGTCAAACCACTGCGACACAGCCGCAATCCCCGCCGCCGCTTCACCTGTTTTCACAGCCTCCGCCGCCTCCAGATCATACAATCCGCGCCCGCCATGGGTCTCTAGGTAACTGACCGGCTTATCCTTACGGGTCATGTAGTCTAACACCCAAGCCAGCGTCGCATGTTTGTGCACATCCGCCAGATTGCCCGCATGATAGAGATGTTGATAGGACAGCATCAGAATCCCTCTTCAGTTTTTCTTTGGCTCAAAATACTCTGGGGGAGTCCGAAGGACGGGGGGCGAGCCCCCCTCTTGGTCGGATTTGCAAAGCAAATTCGAACTCACACCAGACGCGACGTCTCCATGGCCGCCCGCACGAAGTCAGCAAACAATGGATGCGGCGCAAACGGTTTGGACTTCAATTCGGGGTGAAACTGTACTCCGATAAACCACGGATGATCCCGCCACTCAACGATCTCGGGCAGTTTACCGTCCGGCGACATGCCGGAAAAACACAGACCGACGTCCTCAAGCTGCTTACGGTACTTCGTATCAACCTCATAGCGATGACGATGACGTTCTTCGATGCTCAAGCCGCCGTAAATCTCCGCAACCTTCGACCCGGCGGTCAAAGTCGCATCATAAGACCCGAGGCGCATGGTGCCGCCTTTGTCGTCATCGCTTTTGCGTTTGATCTTGGCATTGCCCTGCACCCATTCCTTCAGGTGATAAACGACAGGCTCGAACCGCTTCTTACCGGCCTCGTGATCGAATTCCTCCGATCCAGCCTCGGCAATGCCCGCGACATTACGCGCCGCTTCGATCACGGCCATTTGCATGCCCAGACAGATGCCGAAATACGGGATTTTGTTGACTCGCGCGTATTCCGCCGCCTTGATCTTGCCTTCGGTGCCGCGTTCGCCAAATCCGCCGGGCACAAGGATTGCATGATAGCCTTCCAGATGCGGCGCGGCGTCTTCGCGGTCGAACACTTCTGCGTCCACCCAAGATACATTCACCTTCACACGGTTGGCCATGCCGCCATGGGTCAGCGCCTCTTTAAACGACTTATAGGCGTCTTCAAGCTGGGTGTATTTGCCGACAATCGCGACATTCACTTCGCCGTCTGTATTATGAATCCGGTCGGAGACGTCTTTCCAGACCGACAAATCAGGGCGCGGAGCAGGGTTGATGTTGAACGCATCCAGAACCGCCTGATCCAAGCCTTGTTCGTGATAGGCCAGCGGCGCGTCATAGATGGTGCCCAAATCGTAGGCGGCGACCACGGCCTCCTTGCGTACGTTACAGAACAGCGCAATCTTTTCGCGTTCCTTATCAGGGATCGGGTGTTCGGAACGGCAGACCAGAATGTCCGGCGCAATGCCGATGCTCTGCAATTCCTTGACCGAGTGCTGTGTCGGTTTGGTCTTCAACTCGCCCGAAGCCGCAAGATAGGGGAGCAACGTCAGGTGCATGAAGATACATTCGCCGCGCGGTTTATCGTGGCTGAACTGGCGGATCGCTTCAAAGAACGGCAGGCCTTCGATGTCGCCCACAGTGCCGCCGATCTCACACAGCATGAAATCAACTTCGTCATCGCCGATCTTCAGGAAATCCTTGATTTCGTTTGTGACGTGCGGGACCACCTGAATGGTTTTGCCCAAATAATCGCCGCGGCGTTCCTTTTCCAACACGTTTGAATAGACGCGACCGGACGAGATCGAATCCGTCATGCGGGCAGGCACGCCGGTGAAACGTTCGTAGTGGCCAAGGTCCAGATCGGTCTCCGCGCCATCATCGGTCACAAAAACTTCGCCATGTTCAAACGGCGACATCGTGCCGGGATCAACGTTCAAGTACGGGTCCAGCTTGCGCAAACGCACCGAAAACCCACGGGCTTGCAGCAATGCGCCAAGGGCGGCAGACGCCAACCCTTTGCCAAGCGAAGACACAACACCGCCGGTGATAAATACGTAACGCGCCATAGATCAGGACTCTCCCGTGAAACTGGCCAACGTTAAATTGGCCTAAATTGTGTGGATATCATCCCAGCCTAAGCACGCCAGAAAGCATGTATCACGGGATTTAAGTCTATGCGGATTCGGGCGCTTTTGGCAACCGCATCCGCGCCGCAAAAGCGAACAAACCCGCAATATCCTGTATTAAAAGCAAATCTACCCGCAAGCAGTTGTGGTTTAGTTGGCGTCCGGCAGAAGTGAGTCGTCGTTCGGAGTTGTTGCAACAGGCGGCAACAGGCTTCCGCCTTCGCTCGGTGTTTCTGACGTCGTTGTAGGGGGTAACAGGTTTCTGCCGCCAACAACCGACGCATCACTGGCCTTTTGGGCGGATAGGATTGTCAGCGCGATAGATGTACAAATAAAGGCTGCGGCCAAGATCCAAGTCACCTTGCCCAAGGCCGTCGCCGCCGAGCGGCTGGACATCGCGCCACCGCCACCACCGCCGCCCATACCAAGACCGCCGCCTTCAGAACGCTGCAACAAAACCACGCCTATCAACGACAGCGCGAGAAGCAGGTGGACGACAAGAACGACATTTTCCATGGGTATTGGCCTTTAGCGGAAGAACGAGTGGTACTTAGAAGCGAAAGCGCAATCCCGCAACCCCTCAAACCGCGCTAATGCATTAGACGTCCACATCATCCATATCCGCCTGACCGGACAAGCGGCGACGCACGTGTGACCAACTCAGTCCGATACCGAGCACAAATGACAAGGCTATAAGGGCTATCCACGTGTTCGCGGTGGGATTCTCAAAGCTCATCCAGCCAAGATCGAACGCCACCCAAAGCAAGGCTGCAACGACGCCCAACACCAATGCCATGCCAACCACCCCGATAGAGCGCATCGTCGCGCGCACATAAATGATGTAGCCGATGACCA
>RCMY010003916.1_pt1 | contig 14443 bp, 13 predicted proteins | sample 2041341 | NCBI WGS metagenome assembly RCMY01 (sample SAMN09708234, study PRJNA481090) | Marine sediment metagenome, whole genome shotgun sequencing project.
GGTGCGCGATGCCGGCGTCAGTGACCGCGGCTCGCCAAAGATTCAAACGCTTCAGTTGCGTCATCGCAGCGAGTGGCTGGAGATCCTTGTCCAACTCGCCTTCGGGAAAGAGTGCCGCCTGAGCCCGATGCTCCTCCGGCTCGAACTCGTCAGGGAGCAGCGGTCGCTGCGAGAGCTCGGCAGATGCCGGTAGCACCCGAATGGGAACCGCAACCGACGCAGTGTCAGTGGAGGGCAACATGTTGTAGCCCCGCAGCCCTTCGTAGGAACCAACCACTCGGAGGATCTCCGGACCCAACTCATTGGCGGCGGTCCGTTCCCCCTGCATCATGTGCCGATAGAAATCTGGGGGACGCCGTACCGTCTGACAAGCGTTGTTCACGATGAAATCCAGACGGTCGCGACGTTGCAGTAGATGCTGACAGAAAGCCTCCACGCTCGGCGTGTGGCGAAGATCGAGACCAAAGATTTCCAATCGATCACCCCAGTCGCTGAAATCTGGTTCTGCCGCGTACCGCGCCGCAGCATCGCGCGGGAACCGAGTAACCACGATCAAGTCAGCACCACAGCGAAGCAGTTTGATACCGGCCTGGTAGCCAATCTTCACGCGTCCCCCTGTGAGTAGCGCAGAAGTCCCGGACAGGTCGGCCAGTTCGGACCGCTTGCCGAAATTGAAGTGAGCACAATCCGGACAAAGCTGGTCATAGAAATGATGAACGCTCGTGTACTTCTCTTTACAGACGTAACAGTGCTGCTCCTCCGCCGTCTCACCAGAGCTCCCGTGGCGAGAGTCGTCACCGGGGTCGAGAGTCTCTGGTGGAAAAACGTTTGGGGTGGTGAATACCGGCTTGTCCCGCAAGCTGCGGATGCCCGTCTCATTCAGCAGTACCTCGTCCTTTGCGATCTTCTCTGCTCTCCGTTTCCGACGAAGAACCTTCACCCGTAGACGACGTTCTTCCGGATCGGCACAGTAGACGTCACCCGCAGCGGTCAGGAGTTCGGTGCGCTCCTCAACCGAGAGTTGATTCAACAGATCTCGAGCCGACGCAATAGAACGCAGCGCGGCGGTTAGGGCCAGCATCTGTTCACGCCCCGGCATGGTCACCGCTTGAGGCTATCCATCGTGACACCGGGCCCGCCGGGTTCGTAGAATCGGTTTATGAGTGCCAAGGAGGAAATGGTGGAGGTGATAGATGAGAACGGCTCTGTCACCGGCATCGTCACACGGGCGGAAATGAGAGCAGGTGTTTTGCGCCATCGTTCCACCTACATCGCCGTTGTCCGACCCGAGGATCGCCTCGTGATCCATCGCCGGGCCGATTGGAAAGACATCAATCCCGGCTACTGGGATATCGCCTTCGGCGGAGTAGCTGGAGTGGGTGAGAGCTGGCATACCGCGGCGGAGCGGGAACTCGCCGAGGAGGCCGGGGTAGTCGACGTGAAATTGATGGACCTTGGCCGGAGCTCCTATGACGCCGATGATGGCCACATCGTTGCGGCGCTGTTCATCGTGCGAACCGAGAAGCCGATCGTTCCCGGGGACGGTGAGGTAGCCGAGATTGGCGAGATCCCACTTCTCGAACTCGACACATGGGCCAGTTCACATAGCGTTTGCTATGACAGCATGACCCTCATGGCGCCCATCCTGCGCAAGCTGGGCGCTGCTGTCCCTCCTGAACCCGTTCACGGAGGCTCGCCTGAATAGCGCCCTAAAGGTTGGCAACCAACTCCAGCACCTCGGCCTCAGAGTACCGACCCAGCCAGCCCTTGATGGGCTGCCCGTTACGGTCCACCAAGATCGCGGTGGGTTGCGCCCTTACCTCGTAGAAGCTCCACGAAGTGAACGATTCGTCCCAAATCATCGTGAAGCCGTTGGTTCCCGTTTCCTGTTGGAACACCTGAGCTTCGGAGAAGCTGTCCTGTGCTCCCATACCCACGACTCGGACGACGTTGGCATTCGCTCGAGCAAACTGCTCGACGCCGGGGGCTTCACCCCGACAAGTTGGTCAATGAGGCGCCCAGAACCAAAGGAGCACGGGAAGTTCACCGCCGGAAAGCTCCACCTTGAGGTTCAGCGATTCGCCGGTTGCAACGCTCACCACATCGATGTCGGGGAACAGGTTGGCGGCCTCGCCGACAGTTCCCGCAGGAGTTGGCGAAGGGGTGATCGCCGCCGATTCCCCAGGCTGATCGGCACCGCAGGCAGTCAGCAGCAGCGACGCCGCCAGTACAACACCGATGATGGAACGACGACGGGTGTTGGGTTGCACCGGACCGAAATCGGGCGCCGTCTTGACGGAATCTCGGACTGGCGCTCTCACAGGATTACCTAACCGACGCATCATCATCGAAATTCCGCCCTTTTCGCCGATCTTTACCAGAACCCCCTCAAGATGGCGCTGAAAGCCCCGCCTGTTCACCACCTACGCAAGCAATCACGTTCGGCCTCGAGGAGCAAGATGACCACCACCCCCTTCCCAACCAGCACGAGTCAACCGGTGTCCCAAACGCGCGTCTGGTGGACCGGAGCGATCGCCGGTATGGCCGCAGGCGGAACGGCGCTTGCGGTAGGTGAGCTAGCGGGTGCGCTGGCTGCTCCGAGACCCGGCCCGGTAATCGCAGTAAGTAATCGCGTAATTGAATTCGCCCCTGGCTGGTTCGTGAACTTTGGAAAACAGGTCTTTGGTCTCGCCGACAAGCCGGCGCTGATCATAGGAACATTGATCCTGGCCATCCTGTTCGCCGCTGGCCTCGGCGTCGCCTCGCTCAACCGTAGGGTCATTGGCGTCGTTGGCATAGCGGTCTTCGGTGTCTTGGGTCTGACTGCCATGGGTGTCGATGCGCAGGGGGGTTGGTTGTACGCCGCCGCCGTCTCGTTGACTTCAGTGCTGGCTGGTATCGGGGCGCTTGTTGCATTGCTCCATCGGGTTCCCGCCAACGACCTGACCCAGCCCGGGGACTCCATCGGTGCCCGGCCCGTGGAACGGCGAACATTTCTCGGCTGGGTGGCGGCGTCGACCGCTGCCATCGGGGCGGTGGCGTTGGGAGCGAATCAGTTGCGAGGCCGCGCCACCGTGGAGTCTGCCCGCAGGGACGTGGAACTCGTGACCCAGGTCGGCGAGGCGGAGGTTCAGGCCCAGGTATCGGCTGCGGTCGCCGGCGAGGTTGCAAATACCCCCGGAATTGCCGATCTCATCACTCCCAACGATGAGTTCTACCTCATCGACACGGCCACGTTGGTGCCGCAGGTCGATCCGGCATCATGGAAGTTGACGATCCGGGGAATGGTGGATCGGGAGGTCACCTACACCTACGAGGAACTTCTCGCTCGCGCCACCACCATCGCCCCGGTAACGCTCAGCTGCGTCTCGAACGAAGTGGGCGGTCATCTGGTAGGCAACGCCGTTTGGCAAGGGGTACCGCTGGGCGAACTGCTCGATGAGGCCGGCGTCAAGACCGGCGCAACTCAGATTCGCAGCCAGTCAGTTGATGGCTGGGACTGCGGGTTTCCTACCGAGGCCGCTTTCGATGGGAGAACGGCATTGGTGGCGGTAGCAATGAACGGCGAACCCCTTCCTGTTGACCACGGCTTTCCTGCCCGGTTGGTGGTTTCAGGGCTCTATGGGTATGTCTCAGCCACGAAATGGCTCGAGGAGATTGAGCTCACCACATTGGAAGCTTTCGACGGATTCTGGGTCCCGAGGGGCTGGTCCAAATCCGGCCCGATCAAGACCCAGTCGCGAATTGACACGCCCCGGAGCGGCGAGACGGTGCGTTCCAACGGCACCGTTATTCCGATCGCCGGGGTGGCTTGGGCGCCAAACGTCGGGATCACCCGGGTTGAGGTGCAGATTAACGACGGCGAATGGTTCGAGGCCACCCTCGGCGAATCACTTGGCCACGACAGTTGGCGGCAATGGTCCTTGGGCTGGACGCCGACACCGGGCGAACACCAGATCCGGGTGCGGGCCACCGATAGCAGCGGTGACACCCAGACGAGCGACCTCGCCCGGCCTGCGCCAAATGGAGCCTCAGGCTGGCATACCATTACCGCGAAGGCCTAGCCCGCTGCGAGGGAGCGATTCCTCCCGATAGAGGCGCTCAGGGTAGATACGGCACTGGATCGATTGGATTCCCGTTGAGCCGCAGCTCAAAGTGGAGGTGCGGTCCGGTAGACCAGCCGGTGCTCCCTACGTAGCCAACCACGTCTCCCATCGCTACCGACTGTCCGGCCGATACCGCTAGGGAAGACTGATGGGCGTAGAGGGTGGAAAATCCGTCGCCGTGATCGACGACAACGGCGTTTCCGTAGCCGCCACGCCATCCGGCCGATAACACCACTCCGCCCTTTGAAGCATAAATGGGTTCACCGGACCGACCGCCGAGATCCAGCCCGGTGTGCATCCGTCGAGTCCCGAAAATCGGGTGGACGCGGGTACCGAAGCCGCTGGACAACCGACCGACCAATGGCCAGTTATAGCCTTGCACCGACGGATCGGATGGTGGCGGTGGGGCGGTAGGGCCGGTGGTGCTAGGCGGCGTGTTCGCAATGATGTAGGCCGTGAGTTCTTTGATGTCGTTGTCGCGCTGGGATACTTTGTCCTCCCACTCGGCGACCCGAGCCTCGAGTTCCAGCTTCAGCTCCGCAGAGGTAGCTTGGTCACCTTCCAATCCGAGCAAACGGTCCGCCAGGAGTGCCTCCAACTCGATGGTTTCCGCTGCGGCGGCCCGGACCTGGGCTTCGGCCAACTTGCCTTCTTCTTCTACGAGACGAATCTGATCGAGCAATTCTGTCGGCTCGGCGTTGGCCTCGCGGATGAGTGAGTCCTGCCGGTAAGCGTCGCTCAGCGAACCCGAGCTGAAGAAGGATTGCTCCTTATGAGTTGCCCGGACAAAGCCCGCTACGGCGATCATGGCGATCTCGTCTTTCAGGCGTTCGGTCTCGACAATGGCGTCGGACTGAACCTTGGCAGCGTTGGCGAGATCCGCCTCGACTACGACGAGTTGATCATGCAGGCTCATCACCGCCAGTTCCGTAGCGGCGATCTCGGCGGTCAAGTACCCCAGAAGTTCAGAGAGTTCTCGGTCGTCCAGCTTTGCCGCCTTGAGTTCACCAAGCTCCTTGGCTCGTTCGGCCCGTTCCTTCTCGCGCTCGTTGCGCGCTTCTTCGAGAGAGTCCTGCGCTTGTGCCAACGGAGCGCCCACAGCGGTAAAGGTGAGGGAGAGGGCGAGAACCAGTTTTACCGCACGGCGAGCAACACTTCTTTGCGTGGCCTTGTTGTCTACTGTCACCTCAACCTCAACCTACGCTTGATGTGCTTGAAACCTTTCGCACCCCTTGGGTAAAGGACCATGGAGAGCAGAACCGCCCAAATGCTAACCCCATTGTTGAGACCTTGCTCGAAACCCACTCAACGTGGTCTCAGTTTTCGTTCGGTGGTGATGCTTTCGACCGGGCAAATTGCCGCCTATCGTGGAGTACCACCCACCAATCTGCCACTTCGAGTGGTGCTCGTTCGCACTGAATTTCAGTGTCGTCCTGCGGTGTGCCCAATCCTGAGAGGACAAAATGACTAAGTCGATTGTTACAGGCGGAGTAATGCTGGTAGCCCTCGTGGCACTCGTCCTGGGCTTGACCGGTGTTGTGGCGCTCAGCAGTGCCGGCATCGTCTCGTGGGCCGCGATAGGTGCAGTAGCAACGATCCTGTTCGGCGCCTTTGGAGGCTTCAAGCCGTTCTTCTCCTCCGGCATGACCGATGCAGACAATGATGGCGAGGGGTCGCCGCTCGAAGCGCTGGAGGGGCAAAGTCAGTCGATTGCTCGCAAGTTGGTCACCGTTGGCGGCGAGGACGAGCATGGCCGCCCACTATTCGATGATCGTGCCCCAGTCGTGAGCCAACCGACGGTTGCCTCACCGCCGATCTTCAACCCCGATGCCCAAATTACCGCTGCTCCCGCCCCGCCCAATCACGCGCTATTTGGTCAGGCCCTCAAGGAACAGTTGGACCACGACCGAGTTGATGGCGACGACACCAACAACGACCACCCGGAAGCCTTCGAAACCAGCCGGATCGAGACGGCACCGGAACCGGTCAACGCACCCCCACTTGTCAGCGAGGCGGCGCCATGGGTGGCGGCGCGCAACGCCCAGATCAACAAGGACTCAGGCTCTCTCCCCACAATCGACGTAGAAGAAAGCCCGTCATGGGTGACCACCGCCGACACCGAAGAACTCGATGCAGGTATTCTTTCTCCCGATCCTGACGCCGATCGGAGCGAAGAGGAACCGGCCGAGAACGAGGCCGATTTATCGGCTGAAGATTACACAACCGAAGAGCCAACCGCCGAAGCCGACCACTCCGAGGTCCACAGCTCCGGGAAAGAAGATGCCCCCGAGCACGATGCCCCCGACTCCTATGAGGCAATTGCCGCCGCGGCAGTGGACGCTTCGAGCGACGACACCGAGAGCGAGGACGACACCGAGAGCGAGGACGACACCGAGGGTGACACCGAGATCATCGAGGAAACCCACGATGATCTGCCAGCCGAGACCGAAGAGATCGCCGTTGCTGAAGAAGTGCCTGCGGAAAGCGCCGACGATGAAATCACCGACGCATCCGTCGACAGCCTCGTAGGTACCACCAAACAGAGCGATCAGCTACCCGTTGTCATGAAGTCGCGAGCGGCTCTGGAGATCCAGAAGTACTCCCCCACGGAGATCCTCGCGGTCGTTCGAGCCCAAGAGTTGGAACTGGTGGACGCCCTCATAGATGAGGGCGTACTCACCACGTCGGGACCGATAACCGACAAGGACGTTCGCACCATGCTGTTCGTCGCCGTCAGTAGCAACGAACTCATCGATGTTCTCACCGAAGCCAGCGGCGATTCACCCGAGCTTCGAACCAGCGGTAAGGCAGCACTGCCAAAGGGGTGAGCACAGCCAAAATCCACTAGTTTCTCCGGAGGCGGTTCCACCGCCGTCGAATGCGAAGAAGGAGTCCATTGTGGGAATTGTTGTGGCGCTGGATGCAGGCACCACGGGCGTACGCGCTCTGGCTGTCAACGAACGATCCGAGGTGCAGGGGCTCGCCTATACCGAATTCACCCAACACTTCCCTCAACCTGGTTGGGTAGAACACGATGCGAACGAAATCTGGACCTCTTTACAGAAGGTCATCGCTGAACTCATGGCGTCGATCGATGAACCGGTGGTGGCGATCGGGATTACCGACCAACGCGAAACCGTGGTGGCCTGGGACAAGCGCACGGGCGAACCGTTACATCGGGCGATCGTATGGCAGGACCGACGGACCGCCCACTTCTGCGATCAGCTGAACTCTCAGGGCCACCTCCCTATGGTTCGGTCCACCACCGGTCTGGTGCTCGACCCGTACTTCTCCGGGACAAAATTCCGATGGCTTCTGAACGAGGGCGGAGTGGCGGTCAACGAAAACCTGGCTCTAGGCACTATCGATTCGTGGCTGCTGTGGAAGCTGACCGACGGTGCAGTATTCGCTACCGAACCATCCAATGCGTCGCGAACTCTGCTGCTGGACATCGGTTCCCTTGCATGGTCTGCGGAAATGTGCGAACTGCTCGGAGTTCCGATGTCGGCCCTCGCCGAAGTCAGACCCACCAGCGGACGGTTTGGTGAGACCGCCGCAACCACCGCCCTTGGGGCCGGGATCCCGATCAGCGGTGTCGCCGGAGACCAACAGTCGGCATTGTTCGGGCAAGCATGCTTCGAGCCCGGAATGACCAAGAACACCTATGGCACCGGCAGCTTCATCCTCATGAATGTGGGCCAGAAGACGCCCGAACCGGTAGAGGGTCTGCTCAGCACGGTGGCCTGGCAGTTAGGCGATGGAGAGGCCCCTACCTACGCCTACGAGGGGGCCGTGTTCGTCACCGGGTCGGCGATCCAATGGTTGCGAGACGGCCTGGGGATCATCTCTGAAGCGGCCGAGATCGGGCCACTGGCCGCAAGTGTCGAAACCACCGGCGACGTTTTCCTCGTCCCAGCGTTCACGGGCTTGGGCTCTCCGTATTGGGACCCGTACGCCCGGGGCACAATTGTGGGAATCACCAGGGGAACAGGCCGGGCCGAGATCGCTCGGGCCACCGTTGAAGCCATCGCCTACAGCGTTCGTGATGTTGTGGATGCGATGACCGCAGGGTCAGGTCAACCCCCGGCCGAACTCCGAGTCGATGGCGGGGCCAGCGTGATGCCTCTCCTCCTTCAGATGCAAGCAGATCAGCTGAACGTGCCTGTGACCCGACCGCAGAACATGGAATGCACCGCACTGGGCGCGGCGTACCTCGCCGGACTGGCCGAAGGCTACTGGTCGAGCACGGCCGAAGTCACAGACTCCTGGACCGTGGACGCTCAATTCACCCCGGCCGGAGACCGTAGCAGAGCTGAAGAGCTGTATTCACGTTGGGGCCAAGCGGTTGCAAGGTCGCGCAACTGGGTGTGATCAGCGGGCGTTGGCTGCACCACCGGTGTTGTACTCTCAAACGTCATGCCCGCTCGCGACGTAGGAGCCAGAACCGAGTCCCCGCTCACCTCCCGGGGTCAGGAGCGTCGGGACGAACTGGTTCGCTTCGCCACCGCGAAGTTCGCACAGCAGGGATACCACCCCACATCGGTAGCCGAGTTGGTGGATGGCATTGGTGTAGGCAAGGGCGTCTTCTATTGGTATTTCGCTTCGAAGGAAGACCTACTCCGTGAGGTTCTCGACGACGCCCTTCTGAATATCCGCCGTCATCAGCAGGCGGCGATCCGATCCGAAAGCAACCCCATCCGCCGTATCGAGTTGGGGGTGCGAGCATCGCTGGAGTGGTTGCAACAAAACGCCGAGGTGATGCGACTGGTGGATTTCGCATGGACCGAGAACACCTTCGCCGCCGATCTACGCAAGGGACGGGCTATCTCGATCGAGGATACGGCTCGTCATCTTCGCGAAGCGATGGAGTTGGGTTTGATCAAGCCGGGCGATCCCGTGTCGCTCGCGATCGCGGTGCGAGGCATAACCGAGGAGATCAGCAGGGTGAACGCTGACTCTCCTGGCACGACGGTCCCGGTGGACGACGTTGTCCGCATGGTCCTCTCGGGCATCACTGGCTAACCCTTATCCTCCATGAAATAGATCCCGGGCACTGATGGCTGCGCCGATCGCTCCCGCCTCGGCACCCAGCCGAGCAGGCACGATGGGGACCTCTGGTCGGTATGGCGCCCCCATCACCGTCTTGTTCACGAGTTCCTGAACATCGGAGATGAAGTGACGGTTGATAGCGGTGAGCCCGCCGCCGAGCACGATGACCTCCGGGTCGAGCAGGGCGATGAGGCTGGCGAGTCCTTCGGCTACCCACCACGCGAACCGGTCGAGCACCAGCTGGGCTTCGGCATCACCCTCGGCGATGGCCGCCGACACATGTTCGCCTCGAATGTGAGCCGCATTACCTCCCGCCAACGCGAGGAGGCGTGCGCCCTTTCCCTCCGCAACAATTTCGCGTGCGATATTGGCCAAACCGGCCCCGGAAGCCACCGACTCCCAGCAACCAACTTTGCCGCAGGCACAGACATGGCCATTGGCATTGACGAGCATGTGCCCAGGCTCGCCGGCGAAGCCGTTGGCACCGCGATAAAGGCGACCGCCGATGATGATGCCCCCGGCGATACCGGTCCCCTGGTTCACGACCACAGCATGCATCGTCCCCCGTGCCGCTCCCAGCCGATGCTCAGCGAGGGCTGCACACGTGGCATCGTTCTCTCCGACGACCGGCAAACCGAATTGTTTGCGCAGTTCGCCTGCGATGTCTAGACCCAACACGCCGGGAACATTTGGGCCGTAATGCAAGACGCCTTGATGATCCACGAGACCCGGCACGCCCACCCCGATTCCAACGGGCCGACCAGCCTCTTCGATGAGTTCCTCAACTACCGCTGCGATGGCGAACGGGAGCTCACTTGGATCGGTTTTGGGTGTTGGTGCCTTGCGACGAACTTGGATCTCGCCGCTGCGGGGATCGGCTACGACGCCGAGGATCTTGGTGCCACCAACGTCGATGCCGATGAACCGATTGCGGGGTTCGATAGTCATAGCCCCCAGTATTCCCCGTCTATATTCACTTAGATGGAGTTTCGCCGGATCAATCACCTCCCGCCCTATGTGCTTGGGGTCATCAATGAACTCAAGCTGCAGGCGCGGCGAGATGGTATCGACGTCATCGATTTCGGGTTCGGTAACCCTGACCTGGCGTCTCCCGAAATTGCGGTCAACAAACTCATTGAGGCCGCCCGCAAGCAGCGCAATCACCGCTACTCCTCCAGCAAGGGCATCCCAAAGCTCCGCGAGGCCGCGGCCGCGCTCTATGAACGCCGGTTCGGCGTGACGCTCGATCCCGAGACCGAGGTAATCAGTACGATTGGCGCCAAAGAAGGCTTCACCCACCTCATGTGGGTGCTCCTTCAGCCCGGCGATGCTTGCCTGGTCCCGGCGCCCAGCTATCCCATTCACATCTGGGGCCCGATCTTTGCCGGGGCGGCGATTCGCGAAGTTCCTCTGGCCGAAGGTGAACAATTCATCGCCAATCTCGAGCGTTCGTGGGAATACTCGTGGCCCAAGCCGCGAACCCTGGTGATCAGCTTCCCGCACAACCCCACCACCGTTTGTGTAGATTTGCCGTTCTTCGAGAAGGTGGTGGCGTTTGCCAAACGCCGAGACCTTATTGTGGTCCACGACAACGCCTACGCCGAGCTTGGTTTCGACGGCTATGACCCGCCGTCCATCTTGCAGGTCCCCGGGGCGAAGGACTGTTGCGTGGAGCTTTACTCGATGACCAAATCATTCTCGATGGCCGGTTGGCGCGTGAGTTTCCTAGTAGGAAATGCCGAGGTGGTGGGCGCCTTGGCAAAGTTGAAGAGCTATCTGGACTATGGGACCTTCCAGCCCATTCAGATCGCCGCCACGGTGACCCTCAACGAAGCCTCCGAACACCCCAAACTGGTGAGGGACATCTATCAGAAGCGCCGCGATGTCCTCTGCGATGGGCTGGATCGTATCGGCTGGCCCATCCAGCGACCTCGGGGAACGATGTTCGCATGGGCACCGATTCCGGAGGAGTACGGCCATATGAGCTCACTGGAGTTTGCCAGCTATTTGGTGCGGGAGGCCGGGGTTGCCACATCACCGGGCGAGGGCTTCGGCCCGGGCGGCGAAGGCAACGTCCGCTTCGCTCTGATAGAAAACGAACAACGAACCCATCAGGCGATGCGCAGTCTCTCCAAGGCCCTTCCTGAACTAACAGGAAAGTAAGCCGTCGGCCGGGAACAGGGGTTTATACCGAACTCGCTCGTTCCAGACCTACGGTGGCGGCCCATTGCTGTGCACAGTTTCGTTCGGTGACCACGATCAGCTGGAAGTGTTCAGTGAATGCCTCCAAGCTGAAGAGGAGGTCCTCTACTTCATCATCGGTGAGCTCGCCGAACTGGCCACTGAGGACAACCGGGCAGGACGAACCTGCATGTGCATTGATTCGTTCCAGCTGCGGGAGGAGGTTGTCCAACGCTTCGGCTGCTCCGAGAGGAGTGGGTTGCTCGGCCCGGGCCAGTTGCATTTCGAGGTGCTGTGCCTTGCGAGCGGTCTGCTCAGCAGCTGCTTCCATTTGATCGATCCGGGCCATCGCCTTGGCGTGGCGCCGAAGGGCGTTCTCGGCGGCGGTCACCTGATCCTCGATGTCGTCCGGAGCGATCCCGGCCTTCTCTCGAGCGTCTTGTTCGGTTATTTCGATCCACTCAACCGCCCATTGGGGCAAGTCGGCCGGTTCCATGTTGGTGGGGATCCCCGAGCCGACCGAATTGAGCGCATCGAACAGCTTTCCGAGCGCCTCGATCCATAGCGGGTTCTCACGCTCTGTCACCCGGCTTTCCAGAGCCGGGCCGAGATCTTCCGGCAAAACCTCGCCAAGGTGCGGTTTAGCGTCTTCAGCGATTGCCGCTCGGTCGAATTGCAGCTCTCGTTGGACGGGATCGAGGCTGGCCTCGGCCTTCGCTTCTTCCAGATCGGCCTGAGCTCGGGCAACGGTGGCGGTGGCGGCGTGGAGAGCAGCTTGCTTCTCCGGCGGGGCCTGAGGGTTGAGGCGATGCATCGCATAGGCGGTGTAGGTGGGAAGACCGATCCGCCCCAAGATCGCATTCATCTCGGCGCTCTCCGCCTCGGTCCGGTCACGCTGCTTCTTCTTGCCGCGCTTTTCCGTGGTTGGGTTGGCCAATTCATCGAGGCGGTTTTCCTCGTCATGGGTCAATCGCACCGGTTGGGCTTCGCCCTCGGCCTGGATTTGGGCGATCTCCGCTAGTTTGACCTCGGTCTCGGCCGCCGCTATCCGCTCGGTCAGAGCGTCAACGTGCGGGGCGTGTCCGGTTGCTTTGGCTTCGTAGGCGCGCCATCTTTGAATGAGATCCAGCATCCCGGCCGCAGCCTCGATCAGTGTTGGCGGTTGCTCATTGACCACGGAAAGCGCATGGCCCACCTTGGCCAGATTCGCCACCACCCGAGAATCCATTAGGGCTTCGGCATCGCCAGCTTGATAACTGCGGAGGTGTTGCAGGCGAGCTGCGGCAGCAGGATCGAGGTCGGCTCGGATCATCTCCACAGCGACTGCGTCGATACTGGCACGGCGGACCAGTTGGTCCAACTCTGCCTTCATGGCAGGAGGCGATGTGGTTCCACCGGCGGCCTCGTCGGTGTCGAGCACGATGTCCTCGGTGGTGATAGGGCAGCCAAGGTCGGCCGGCGGCTTGCCCACCAGCTCAATCAGGCCCTTCTCTGTCTCGACCAGCCCGTGGACACCAGCGCCATCACCATTGGCGAGAGAACGAGCGGCATTGATGACCGGTTGCCGGTCATCAACCCCTTTTCGTTGCATCACCGTGAGGAACGGGTGCAGATTGAGAGATCCCGATTGACCACCGAGATCCAGACGGAGCAAGCGCATGACTACTCCATCGACCCGGACCCCCCTCGGGTGTAGAAATCGAAATCGGCTTCTGATTTTTCTGCCGCCACCCTGGCCCGTCGCGCTACCTCGGTGCTGAACCGCTCAAGGGCGGTCCTCATTAGGAGATCCTCGGCTCGGCGACGTACAAACCCCGGAACTGGTATGACCAGTTCGACCTCGAGTTGATAGATGACGTCGGTCTGTCCTGGCTCATCCAGCGAGGGAGAGAACCCGTAGCTCCCACTGATTGTTTGCACAATGTCGCCTCTCACCAGTGTCCATGAGATTTGATGCGGCAGGTGCTGGGTCTCGTAGAGGAGCTCGTAGCTTACAACACGCCCAAACGCGGCCGCAGTGAACTTGGCGTTCCGGACCAAGCCATCGGAGTTGATCTGGATGATCTCCGCCGACGCTACTCCTTCGGCCCAGTCGGGGTAGGAGGCGATATCGATGGCCACCGCTACGCACTCGTCCACCGTTGCATCGATGGTTCTCTTGACTAATCGTTGCTCTTTGCGGCCGGTCATCGAAGCCGAATGTAGTCGTTCCCGCTCACCGTCAGGGGGAGGATGCCGGTGAGGTCGGTGCATCCAGCGCCTGTAGACCGGCGTCAAGGCGGCTCGCCAAAAGCGCGTAATCGAACTGCTGAACGGCCCGCTCCCTCGCCGCTACGCCCATCCGAGTCCGACGGTCGGAGTCTGTCAACAACTCTGCGATTGCATTTGCCACCGCTTCGACCGATTTCGGGTGGTCCACGACCAAGCCAGAGACACTGTGTTCCACAGCTTCGTGGGCGCCCCCGCTTCTTCCTGCGATTTGGGGGATTCCCGCGGCGGCTGCCTCCAGGAAGACGATGCCAAAGCCCTCCTGCTCCAGGCCCATCCAACGGTCGTGGCACAGCATCGCCATCGCATCAGAGGCTCCGTAGAGGAGGGGAACATCGACGTCGTCGAGTCGCCCGAGCAGGCGAACAGGTGCCCTCAGTTCTCGGGTGAGCGCCTGCAATCGGTCGAATTCGCGGCCCGTCCCACCAATCATCACCTGAAGTGAAGGGAATTGTGTTCGTAGTTGCGCAGCGGCACGAATGAGGACGTCCATTCCTTTCCTGGGCACCAGCCGGTTAACCGTCGAAATCACCAACGCATCCCTAGCCAGATCGAACCGCTGACGGGCTTGACGGCGCTGGAAAGCGTCTAAGGGATGGAACCGTGTGGTGTCCACTCCTGGAGGAACAACGATGGATCGAAGCGATCGGCCGACGCACCGCTCCGCCTCCTCGAGGGCATAGTCCCCAGCGGAGACGACGACTTCTGCCTTATCGAGGACCCGTCCCAGGATCTGCTTGGTAAGCGGCAGTCGGCCGGGAATCGTGACTTCGGCGCCGTGAAGTACTACTCCGTAGCGGTGGCGAAGGAAAGGTCCAACAACACCCAGTGGCACCGCC
>RCMY010003262.1_pt1 | contig 14435 bp, 14 predicted proteins | sample 2041341 | NCBI WGS metagenome assembly RCMY01 (sample SAMN09708234, study PRJNA481090) | Marine sediment metagenome, whole genome shotgun sequencing project.
AAACTTTCCCTAAGATCGCGCATATTCGTGTCCATGATCTTGTTGGTGGTCATCTCTTCGGTACTGATTGCGGGCGTTGCCATATTCCAGTCCCGCGAACAGGTACGCGACTATCACCAAGAACGATTAGAGCGTAAGGAAGAACAGGTGCGGCAAAGTGTCGAATATGCACTACAAAGCACTACCTACCCCGTTGTAACCGAAAATTTGGGATTGATTTTCTCGCAGCAGATCTATCAGATTGCGAACGTACAAAACCAACGCTTGAACATTTATGATCTTGAGGGGCAGCTAATTAAAAGTTCACGGGCCAAGTTCGAAACCGATTCGATATCCAATTGTTTGGATTACTATATCCTCAAAAGATTGGAATCCAGCCCCAACAAACGTTACGTCGAAGAAAAAGCTTTGGCCGGCGACAACTACCGCGCATCCTACACCTATATCAAAGATCGGAAATTTAAACCTATCGGTATATTGAATTTGCCCTATTACGAAGACGATACCTTCAATAACATGGAACTGCGAGAGCTGTTAATGCGACTGGCCGCTGTGTACTTTTTGATGCTGTTGATTGCGATCGGATTGGCCTATTTTATATCGACCTACATCACCCGTTCGCTACAGACCATATCGGACAGGCTCGATCAGACCGATCTGACCAAAAGCAATCAAAAAATAACGATTCTAAACCCCAGTGAAGAAATAAAAAAATTGGTCGACTCGTACAATGCCATGATCGATGAACTTGAACAAAGTGCGGCCAAACTTGCCCGTAGCGAACGCGAACAGGCTTGGCGCGAAATGGCGAAACAAGTGGCCCATGAAATCAAGAACCCGTTGACGCCCATGCGGTTGAGCGTTCAAAGTTTCGAACGTAAATTCGACCCTAAAGATCCGGAAATCGTGAAAAAGGTAGCGGAATATTCGAAGACACTGATACAGCAGATCGATACTATGAGCAGCATTGCCTCGGCGTTTTCCAATTTTGCCGAAATGCCGGCCCAGCAGAATGAAACCCTTGACGTGGTCCATGTCGTTAAGCTTGCGCTGGATATTTTCAATGAGGACTATATCCATTTTATTTCGGAGGAAAAAGAACTCATCGCCAAGTTAGATCGCACCCAGCTGATCCGGGTGGTGACGAATTTGGTGAAAAATGCCATTCAAGCCGTTCCCGAGGTAGGATCACCGCGTATTTTGGTGTCCGTTGCGGCCGATGGCGACTTTGTCAAAATCTGCGTAGCGGATAACGGTATCGGCATCGAGGATAGTTATAAGGGAAAGATATTCGAACCCAAATTTACCACCAAATCAAGCGGAATGGGCCTTGGTCTAGGCATGGTGAAAACGATTGTTGAAACCTATAAGGGCAGTATCGATTTCACTTCTAAACCCGGTAAGGGCACTGTGTTCACTGTTAGGTTTCTCCGGGAAAATGTTAATTAATCACTTGGTATAACCTATTTTAAAGAATATGTCTTTTTTGAAATGATATGAATTTTTGAAATTGACCTAGAATTACGGAAATTCAACCTTTAACTCAGACCTCATAAAAAGTAAATTTAAAATCCAACGAAACTATGAACTACAACAACATACTAGTAGAAGAAAACCATCCTATTGGCATCATCACCATCAACCGCCCCAATAAGCTCAATGCCCTGAACCGCGATACGATTCAAGAGCTGCACGACGCGTTTAAAACCTTGGAATCTGAAAAAGAAATCAAAGTCATCATTTTGACCGGTAGTGGCGAAAAAGCCTTTGTTGCAGGGGCCGATATTTCGGAATTTGCTGATTTTTCTGAGAAAGAAGGGGGTAAACTTGCTGCAAAAGGACAACAATTATTGTTCGATTTTGTTGAGAACCTATCCAAACCGGTAATTGCAGCCATGAACGGCTTTGCCCTGGGCGGTGGATTGGAACTGGCCATGGCCTGCCATTTTCGGGTAGCCAGTGATAATGCGCGCATGGGGCTTCCGGAGGTTTCTTTGGGCGTCATCCCCGGATACGGGGGCACCCAGCGTTTACCACAACTTATCGGCAAGGGTCGGGCGATGGAACTCATCATGACCGCTGGTATGATCGATGCGGGAAATGCCCTAAGTTACGGTTTGGTGAACCATGTCGTATCCCAAGAAAATCTACTGCCATTTTGTGAAAACTTGGCGGGCAAGATATCGAAAAACTCCCCAGTCGCGATCAGCCATGCAATAAAAGCGGTAAATGCGGGTTTTAAGAATACCGATGGATACTCCACAGAAATCAAAGCTTTTGGGCAATGTTTCGGTACCGCCGATTTCAAGGAAGGTACCTCAGCATTCCTGAACAAGCGCAAAGCGGAGTTTCCCGGGAAATAGCGAACGAAAAAATCAACGAACAGGTAAATCCGACAGCTGACAGATTCTAAATCCCAAATCAGGATCTTGATAATCGGGCTTGCTAAAAAGCCTACTTATGAAAACTTCCCAGGGCCTTGCCGCCCTACTCTTTTTGACCGTGCTGAGCATTTGCTCCGCTCAGGATATTTCAGTAGAATATAGTCTTGGTGAGAATTATTCGGATAGATATAAATATTCCACTCTGCTCACCAGTGATCGTTCCGCTGAAGGAGAGACCGTGCTTGTACGCACCTATTACGGAGGATATCCGCTTCGCCCCAAAGGGCACTTTATCGAAATCTATGATGCCGACCTCGACTTGGTCAGGGACTATAATTACAAATACGCTGGTGAACACATGGTCGATGGTTTTGTAAAAAACGGACAGCTATACCTGCTCGAACTTGTCTATAATGTCGGGCAAGAGACCTATCAATATGTTGTACACCAAAGTCCGCTTGACGGTTTTAATTTTACTGAACGGGTACTGCTTTCGGTTCCTTCGAAAGAGGTAATCAATCCGCTTGCCATCAGCAAATACAATCGCAACTTTGGAAACGGATTTTCAACGTCGGTCTACTTCAACGATGAGCGTTCCGCCTTCGCCATTACGGTGCACCACCGCGAAGGCAGGGAAGAAAAATACCATATATATCTCTACGGAACGGACTTAAAACAGCAATTGAATCACGATTTTACCGCACAGATTGCCGATAAAAACTATGCCTTCGAGAATGTCGAGGTGTCCAAAGACTTTAAGACACTCTATTTGACGGGAAAAGCTTTCTTTACAAAACGCCGTTTTGCCGCCACTGAAAGACGATTTCAATACGAGCTGGTCAAAATCTACGCTGGCGGACATCAGATTCAAGAATTCAACGATATTGGAAGGTTCCCAGAATCGTTAAAACCCATATTATCCGGTAATGACCTTAAAATAGTTGGTTTTTACGCCGACCGAAAGGACAACCGCTATAACGGATTGGTTTATTTCGATGTGGATGCCAACTCGCTGAACGTCAAAAACAAAAAATACAATCCTTTTTCAGATCAGTTTATGATGGATAAATTCGGGCGTGAGGTCGACGTAGAACTTAAAAACCTGATTTTTAAGGATGTTCATATTACGCCTGAGAACAGTATTTTATTCAGTGCCGAAGAGTACTTTGTAACCAAGGGAGAAGATATTTCCGGTGGGGGCACCCAGATTACCGACCGCTATCATTACAACGATATCGTGGTTGCAAAACTGGATACATCGGGGGATATGGAATGGGCCCGAAATATCAACAAGACCGAAATCACACAAGGCGATGCTTCGTATGCTTCGTATACCGCCTATGGCTATGGCAACGACATGTATTTCTTTATCAATTCAGGAGAAAATCCCCAAAAAATGAGCAAAGAGCGGATTATGTTCAAACAAGGCTACAGCCGTAATCCGAATATGTTCGTCATCAAAGTTGATTTCGATGGTGAACTATCCCATAAAAAATTGGTGGATGATAAAGATGTGCGCCTACCCATCATGGTCTCTCGGCCCTTGATCGATAAAGTATCCGATAATCTCTTGTTTTATGCGAAACGCGGTAGTCGAAAGCAATTAGTGCGGGTTTCGGTGAGGTAAGGACCCGCTGGAACTTGCTAAAAGTTATTCGGGAAAAATTATTCAAAAACCATCTACAATTGTTAATCATGGGAACTCCCCTGCGAGTTCATCCGACAAAGGAGACACGTGAAAAAAAGGAGCACTATAAAATTAACTTTTATAAATCCTAAATATAGGATATTTTCCATAGATTTGGAATAAATCCATATATTGAAATCTGGTGAATATATCAGGGGCCGAGGCGCCCAGCAAAACACCCCTAATAGATTTTTTGAAAATAGTCACGAGATACGGGATGATTTTCTGGAATTCTGCCGTCTGGAAGGCGAGGAGGCGGATAAAAATAAAACGCAGTACCTTCCTATTTTTCCAAAGACCATTGTCAACAAAGTGACCAGTCCCGATGTGGGGATGCAATATTCCATGAACCCTTATCAAGGTTGTGAACATGGGTGTATTTACTGTTACGCTCGCAACACCCACGAATTTTGGGGGTATAGCCCAGGTTTAGATTTCGAGCGGAAGATATTGGTCAAAAAAGCAGCGCCCGATCTGTTGGAAGCCAAATTGAAAAGCAAACGCTGGGAAGCCAAAACTATCGTAATGTCCGGCAATACGGACTGTTACCAACCGGCGGAGAAAAAATTCGGCATTACCCGAGCCTGTTTGCAAGTTTTCCAGAGATATAGGCATCCCGTGGGCATAATTACAAAAAACACGCTGATTCTTAGAGACTTAGATATTCTGAAGGAACTGGCCAAAGACCGACTGGTCGGTGTCAACGTTTCGGTCACCTCGTTATCCGAAGAAACGCGCCGTATTCTGGAACCCAGAACGGCAACAATCAGAAAACGGCTGGAGACTATCCGGGTTTTATCTGAAAACGGTATTCCCGTAAACGCCATGTTGGCCCCTATCATTCCCGGCATCAACAGCCACGAAATCATGAACTTGGCCAAAGCGGTTTCTGATAACGGGGCGCGCTCAATTGCCTTTACCGTCGTTCGGTTAAACGGAGCGATCGGCGGAATTTTCACCGATTGGATTAAGAAAACCCTTCCAGACCGGGCCGATAAAGTACTGCATCAAATTGAGGAATGCCACGGCGGCAGCCTGAACGATAGTAGGTTCGGCATACGTACCCGTGGTGAGGGCAAGATTGCGACACAGATACATGATTTGGTACGTTTGGCGCGGCATACCTATTTTAAGGGAAAAAATTTTCCGCCACTGAACCACGATATGCATCAGATTTATAAGGACAGGCAGATGCGATTGTTCTGACCATTCGTATTACCGCAATATAGATGGCGGCAAATGCGATGATGTTAAAAGCAATTTCTAAGTAGAATGGCTTCCTTCGGTAGGTAGTGCCAGCGGATTCCATTCCCTATAAAATTGCTTTAGATAATCCATCATATACCGATGGCGTTCTTCTGCCAGTCGCTTTCCGGTTTCTGTGTTCATTTTATCCTTTAACAAAAGCAGTTTTTCATAAAAATGGTTGATACTTGGGGCCGTACTGCTTTTGTATTCTTCCTTGGTCATTTTAAGGTTCGGGGCAATTTCAGGATTATAGATTTCCCGATTTTTAAAACCCCCGTAATTGAACGCTCGGGCAATGCCAATGGCTCCCATGGCGTCTAGACGATCGGCATCTTGCACGACCTCTAGCTCCTTCGATCGGAACTTGCGCCCTCGTTTTTTTTGCAGGCTGTTCTTGAACGACATATTTTTTATGATCTTGACTACATGAGTGATAGTTTTTTTGTTGACCTTGAGCTCCCCTAAAAAGTTTTCCGCCATTTCAGGCCCGACGGTTTCGTCTCCATCGTTGAATTTCGCATCCGCAATGTCATGTAAAAGCGCGGCCAGACTAACCACCAGAACATCCACTTTTTCTTCTTTGGCGATAAACAGGGTGTTTTTAAAAACACGCTGAATATGAAACAAATCGTGTCCGCCTTCCGCCCCGATCAAGGTTTCCTTGACGAAGGCAATGGTCTGTTCCACAATTTCGGTATCACTCATTTTAGCCATCGGTCGCATTGTTTAGTTGTGAATCTGTTTCAAAGGATGTTATACCTGAAACTACCGCTTTTTCTGCGGATGCTATAACGGCATCCAAATTATCAGTGATTTCGATGGGCGGGTGTACCAGGAAGCTGATATGGTTACCAATGCCGTTCGGAAACTTGCCATAACGCAGCATTTTCCATGAGTTATCAATACTGATCGGCACCACTAAGGCCGATGGCGCGTTCTTCATCATGATTTTCAGTCCAGTCGCCTTAAAGGGTTTGGGATGCCCGGTCAGACTGCGCGTCCCCTCCGGAAATATAACCGCGCTACGGTTGTTCTTTTCTATATACCGGCCCAATTTGGAAATTTCCACCAAGGCTTGCCTACTATCTTTACGATCGATCAAAACGGAACCGCCATGTCGTAAATTGTAAGAAACACTGGGTATGCCTTTGCCCAATTCACTTTTACTCACGAATTTAGGATGCCACTTCCGCATAAACCAAAGGATCGGCGGAATATCGTGCATGCTCTGATGGTTGGGAACGATAATCAAAGGTCGGTCCGTCGGAAGGTCGACCTCCATTTCAAATCGGTAGGTAGTACCTAAAAGATGGGTACATCGCATTAGGCAAAGATTCATCAGCGCAACACTTTTGCCATGGGCCTCATAACCGAAAACGTTATAACAGATCCATTGTATCGGATGAAACACCAATAACGTAAGACTGAATGCCATCAGGTAGAGCACGCTCAACGAATATGCCAATAGCTTCTGCATGCTGCAAAAATAAGATACTGGGAATGTTTTTGGAAAGAAAAAGTAGAATTGAATTTTGATGTCCAATGTCCGATGTAAAATAAAACAAGAAGTCAAAAAAAGACCATTCGTTATGGGAATGGTCTTTACGTACTTTTTTTCCTGGTTCACTGCCCCTGTACATCTGACGAGCGATAGCAGGAGGAATGCATATGGGAATTTAAACTAGCAAAATTCGTCATACGCCCCCGTCAGGTTCTGGGCAATCAGCTCAGCGGGCCTGCCTTCGATGTGGTGACGCTCGATCATATGCACTAATTCACCATCTTTGAACAAGGCGATACTTGGGGATGATGGAGGAAAAGGCACCATCAAATCTCTTGCGGCTTTTACGGCCTCAACATCGACACCGGCAAAAACGGTAACGGCGTGGTCGGGCTTTTTAGTGTTTTGCAGGCTCAATTTTGCGGCAGGTCTCGCGTTCGCAGCGGCACAGCCACAGACCGAATTGACCACCACTAAGGTCGTTCCTGGTTTATTGATTGCGCTTTCGACCGCTTCGGCCGTATATAGTTCTTCGAACCCGGCCGAGGCCAAGTCGTCTCTCATTGGTTTTACTAATTCTGCGGGATACATAGTTCTGTATTTTTAATTTGGATGACAAAGATACTGAATTAGTCGTGTTTTATTGGCCTACTTAACGTTTCGTTGCGAAAAAAGGTCGACCGTAACAGAAAGCAGCCGTTGGCATAAAATTCAAGGTTTAAATGTGAACTGCTACCCCCAACTGTTTACTTTTAATATCTTTGCCAAAATTTTTATACGACATGATCAAATGGTTCGCGGCCATCGCCGGATATTATCTATTTCGGTTTCCCGGGGCGATACTCGGGTTTTTAATAGGCAGCTTTATCGACAACCTCAGCAAAAAAGGCGGCGGGGCACAGACCATCTTTAGCGATATGACTAGGCAGAGCGTATCCCCTGCGGATTTCGAGCTTAACCTGTTATCGCTATGTTCCCTGGTAATTAAAGCGGACGGGCAGGTCAGCCAACGCGAAATGGACTACGTGCGCCAATACTTCCTCAGCACTTACGGCAAGGAAAAGGCCAATGCTATCTTTCGAACGTTTAACGATGTGGTCAAAAAACGGGAAATATCCGCACAACGGATCTGTGCCTTCTTAAACCAGCGCACACGCTATGAAGTCCGTCTTCAACTCTTGCACTTTCTTTTTGGTATTGCCCAGGCAGACGGTTCGGTCAGTACTCCCGAAATTGAAAAGATACGTGAAATTGCAGGTTATCTCAGGGTAGGGGCACGCGATTTCGAGAGTATCAAGGCCATGTTCATCAAATCGGCCAACAATGCCTATAAAATCCTCGAAATCGATAAATCGGTTTCCGATGACGAAGTAAAAAAAGCCTATCGCACTATGGCTAAAAAATACCATCCCGATAGGGTCAACACCGAAAACGAAGCCATCAAGCGAGGTGCCGAAGAGAAATTCAAGGAAGTACAAAGAGCCTACGAAGAAATTCAATCCGAGAGGGGAATCGGCTAAGTTAGCGGTATGGAAGACTTCTGGTTCTACATTAAACTCGGCCTTGACCATGTACTCGATATCAATGCCTACGATCACATTCTGTTCTTGGCAGCATTGGCCTTGCCGTTTACGTTCAAAAGTTGGAAAAAAGTCGTTGTTCTTGCCACGGTATTTACAATAGCCCATTGCGTGTCGCTGACGTTGAGCTCCTATGATTTGATACTAATGGATCCCGGTCTTATCGAGTTTTTGATTCCCGTAACGATTGTGATGACCGCAATTTTTAACCTTTTATATGTCAAGTCCGGCGCAGAGGGCAGCAATATATGGCTGCATGTGATTGCTACCGCTTTTTTCGGATTTATCCACGGGTTCGGGTTCAGCAACTATTTCAATATGTTGATGGCGGAAGAAGACGATAGGCTATCCCCATTACTGGGTTTCGCGGTGGGCATTGAAATTTCACAGGTAATCATTGTACTCTCAGTATTGCTCATCTCCCTGCTTGTTTCATCTCTTACCAAAATGAACCATCTCATTTATATCAGCGTTTTTTCCATTTTAATCATCCTTTTGACCCTACCTATGTTGATTGAAACTTTTCCCTTTACCTGACCGCTTATCGATTTTCACGTAAAATTAACCCCTTATTATTGTCAGGATGCCACAAAGCGGCTACCTTAGTAATCTTTCCTGAAGCGGAATGAAAGAAAGTAAACAAAAAAAATACGATAAAGCTTACTTGCGCATGGCTCAGGAGTGGGGCAAGCTTTCCTATTGCGAACGCAGACAGGTGGGTGCCATTATCGTTAAGGACAGGATGATTATTTCCGATGGCTACAACGGTACACCTACGGGATTTGAGAATATCTGTGAAGATGACGAAGGATATACCAAATGGTACGTTTTGCACGCGGAGGCCAATGCCATCAGTAAAGTAGCCGCTTCCACCCAATCGTGCGAAGGCGCTACCCTGTACATCACCCTATCACCTTGTAGGGAATGCAGTAAACTGATACACCAGTCTGGCATAAAACGTGTAGTGTACCAAATCGCCTATAAGGATGATTCGGGACTAACGTTTCTAGGTAAGGCCGGGGTCGAGCTCGTTCACCTACCCGAAATCAAGACTTTAGTTTAGCAGTAAATAGTCACGAAATTCCATGAAAGCAAAACACAGCTATATTTGGCCGACCATCATAGCCGCCGCACTGGCCTTGGGCATTTTCGTAGGGGGCAAACTGCATTTTAACGATTCCCCCGAAAAACTCTTTACCACCAATTCCAAAAAAGATAAGCTCAACCGGCTCATCGATTATATCGACTACGAATATGTCGATGATATTGATACCGATAGCATTGTCGACGTTACGGTAAATCAAATATTGGAGAAATTGGATCCGCATTCCGTATATATCCCAAAAGATGAAATGAGCAGGGTCTCAGAGAGTATGAAAGGGGATTTTGTAGGTATCGGCATTAATTTTTATCCCTATAAAGATACAATTGCAGTCATACGCACCATACCCAAAGGTCCTAGCTCCCTTAACGGAATTAAGGCGGGCGATCGCATTTTGATGGCCGACAACGATACGTTATATGGTAAAGATTTTGCCAACAACACCATCGTTAGCAAGCTTAAAGGTAAAAAAGGGAGCTCGGTAAAATTGAAAATCTATCGAAAGAGCAACGATAAAACATTTACCGTAGACGTTAAGCGCGGTGTGATACCCATCAAAAGCGTAGAGGCCTATTTTATGATAACGGTCGATATGGGCTATATCAAGATAAACCGTTTTGCGGAATCTACTTATAGAGAGTTCAAGTCCGCTTTAAACACATTGCGGAAACAGGGCGCCAAAAAACTCACTTTAGATCTTAGGGACAATCCCGGGGGCTACCTAGGGGTTGCCGAACAATTGGCCGATGAGTTTTTACAGGATGATAAACTAATTCTCTTCACGAAGAATAAAAAGGGGAAAATCAATAAGGTCCGTGCGACCGAAAAGGGAAGTTTTGAAAATAAGCCCGTTTATGTCTTGATCAACGAACGTTCCGCCTCGGCCAGTGAAATCATTGCGGGTGCCTTGCAAGACAACGATATCGGCACCATAGTCGGTCGCCGCTCCTTTGGCAAGGGACTCGTACAACGAGAAATGGAACTGGGCGATGGATCTGCCGTGCGATTGACCGTTTCAAGATATTATACGCCTACCGGACGCAGCATCCAAAAATCATATAAAAACGGGACAAAAGATTATTATCAAACCTTTACCGACCGGTATCACAGTGGGGAGATGATTTCAGTGGACAGTATTAAAGTTGCGGATTCGTTAAAATTCATCACGCCCAAAGGCAAGATAGTTTACGGAGGTGGCGGCATCATTCCCGATGTTTTTGTACCCATCGGTACAAATGAGGAGGAAGCTGTTGAAAGTATGGATAGCTACGGTTGGCTCTCCTATTTTATCTTTGAACATCTGGATGGAAATAGAAAACAATACGCTACGTATTCGGAGCAAGAGTTTATAAAGGGTTTCTCGGTAGACGATATTCTATTCGAAAATTTCGTGAACTATTCCCTACAAAAAAGCCTTAAAATGAATTTTTACGATTATGAACGGCCCATCAAAATATATCTGAAAGCAGCCTTGGCCGAGCAGCTGTACGGTGCAAATGTACATGCCAAGATAAAAAGTTCGGAAGACGCGATGCTCAAAAAAGTCTTGGAATTGGATAATCCGATTTTTAAACAAGAGGATGCCGAGGCAATCCAAGCGAACAACTAAGCTAAATCAATTTGCGCAGAACGCCATACACTCTTTTTTTTGCACTTTGCATCTCTTGCCATGTGCAAAATGCTTTTCGCCAAACGCTCTTCCTTGAGTTTCGTGTAGTGTGATAACCGTACTACGCTAAGCGCAGGACGATAATGGACACATTACTTCCCTTCAATTTTTTGTTGGATTTTTTTGCTCGTTCTGAAAATGAGCAAAAGTGCAATAGCGCATAGTGGCGCCAAAATGCCGATTAAAGCCACAGTGCTATCCCCTTCAAAAGGATTTTGAAAATCGACTATGGTAACATTGTAGGCCATAAGTGCCAAGGCCAATAGTATTAGAATGATGTTGAGGGTTCTGCTCATAATTTGTTTTAAGATTGTAGAGACGCGATGCATCGAATCCGTACGGTTTAACATTGCATTGGGCTAAGTCCTGCAATGCGCTTTATTTTTATTAGTGGCCTAAAACAGTTGATTAATATTAGTGGCGAACAACTTCACTGCAATGGCCAACAAAATCACCCCGAAAATCTTCCGGATTACACTGAGACCGTTTTTGCCCAATACTTTTTCGATCCGTTTCGATGATTTTAAAACCAGATAAACAAATATAGTATTTGCGATAATGGCAACGATGATGTTCTCCACATAATATTCCGCCCGCAGCGATAATATGGCAGTCAACGTACCCGCACCGGCTATCAACGGGAAAGCAATGGGTACTATCGAGGCACTTTCAGCTTCTTCTTCACGATAAAGGGTTACTCCCAAAATCATTTCGATAGCCAAAAAGAAGATGACAAATGCCCCCGCCACTGCGAACGAAAAAACATCGATGCCGATAAGTTTTAAAATTTCCTCTCCGACAAACAAGAAGGCCACCATAATTACCGCTGAAACAACGGAAGCTTTTTCCGATTGGATATGTCCGACCTTTTTACGCAAGCCAATAATAATTGGTATGCTTCCCAAAATATCGATAACTGCAAAAAGCACCATGGTAGCCGTAGCGATTTCCCGAAAATTGAAATGAAATTCCATATGAATTTATAAGTTTTGAACTCATTTTAGCTTTTTCTTTTACGCAACAGCAAACATGAGCGTAATTCAAGAAAAATTTTCGGCAAAATTACAGCTTATAGGGAGGATTACCGTTGTGAAATCCAAATAAATTACGGTTCGTAAATCCCTTCGGGAAAAGCTATATTTGCGCACCAAAACTTCCAAAAATGTTCCAGCTAGGAAAAACCATCGTATCCGAAGACATTATCGAGAAAGATTTTGTCTGCAACCTAACCGCTTGTAAGGGCGCTTGCTGTGTCGACGGTAATGCCGGGGCGCCCATTGAAGATATTGAAACTGAAATTCTAGTGGATATTTACAGTAAGGTGAAACCTTTCTTACGCCAAGAGGGCATCGACGTCATCGAAGAACACGGGGCCTTTGTCAAAGGTGAAGATGGGGAATGGGAAACCCCCTTAGTCAATAATAGTGAATGCGCCTATGTGACCTTTACTAAAAACGGAACGGCAAAGTGCGGTATCGAAGTGGCCTATGAAAAAGGTGCCATAAAGTGGAAAAAGCCTGTTTCTTGTCACCTCTATCCCGTTCGCGTTCGGGAATACACCGAACTCACTGCCGTAAATTACCATAAATGGCAAATTTGTGATCCCGCCTGCGCTTTGGGCGAAGAACTGCAGGTACCCATCTACAAATTTGTGAAGGAAGCCTTGATTCGAAAATTCGGCATCGATTGGTATGCGAAACTAGAACAAGTTGCGGCTGAACACCAGTGAAATCACAAATTCCAAATTCCAAGAATTTTAGCTTATATTTTGCCTACCATATGCTTTAGGTCGAAAGCAAGGTCATTTGGTTTGAAACACTGCAACAAAGGTATACCCAGTAATAGTAGAACTTTACGTAATTCAGTTGTATTCAGGCAATCATTGCTAAGGTTACAACTCAATTATGACTACCAGTTTGTGATTTGGGATTTGGTACTTGGAATTTTTTCAAGTTGTTGGAAGATGTAACATTACCTTGGTACCACTAGCCTTTCCGCTTTGGTCATACAAGTCTACAATCTCTAAATAAAACGAATTTTGATACTCTTTGGCAAAGTTGGCCAAACGCTCTTTGGTAATCTCGATTCCTACCGATTTTCGCTTCAATACTTTATTCGCCTTTAGCTTCTCAGAGGCGGCCCTGCCAATACCGTTATCTGTGATAGCGATATGGATGTACCCTTTTTTGTCGCTTGAAATATGCACGTTGATGTTCTTTTCGCCTTGCTTGCTTGACAATCCGTGCCAAAGGGCATTTTCTAGAAAAGGCTGTAAAATTAACGAGGGAATACGCACCGTGTGCGTATCGATATCGGCATCAATACTGATGTGAAAATTTATTTCGTTGGAGAAACGGATATTCTCGATGACCATATAAAGTTCGACCGTTTCCAGTTCCTCGGCCAAGGGAATTTCTCTAACTGAAGATGATTCCAAAATCTTACGTACCAGCTTTGCAAATTTGTTCAGATAGTGCACGGCATTTTTCTGATCGTTATTGATGATGTACAGTTTAATGGAGTTCAGTGAATTGAACAAAAAATGTGGATTCATTTGACTGCGGAGCATGCTCTGTTCCAAGGTTAGCATTTTTTTTTCGTTCTTAAGCTGGTACTGCCGGTACAGAATATAAAAAATGCCCGCCAATAAGGCCATGGCGATACCGCTGATGAGCAAGGTCGTTCGGGTCGTGCGCAGCTCCCTTTCCCTCATATCCGACTCTTGCTTCATTTGCTGCATATCGTTTTCAGCTTTTTGGGAATTATATCGAAAGAGCACATCATCTACATAGCGTATTGTAACCTCGTTAAGAACTTGGTCATCAATTTGATTCGCTTTTAATTTATGGTCTAGCGCTTTTTTATAGTCGCCGGTATACCCGAACAGCTCCGATAAAAGATGGTTAGCCTGTGCAGATATCCTTTGCACTTTTAATGAATCGGCCAGCTTCAGGCCATCTAGCATATTCTCTTCCGCCTTCCCAAGTTGCCCGGATAGCATTAGTGCCCAACCCAGATCGAGGTAAACAGGTGCGGTCAAAAATCCGTCTCCCAATCCTTGTGCCATGGGCAAGACGGTTCTGAGCAAGCTTAGCGCATCATCCGTTAAATTTTGTTTCAGGTAAATCTGTGCAATACTGGTCTTACAGATCACACGCCCCCTAGCGTCATCAATCTGTTCATTATACGCCAACGAGGTACGGTAATTCTCCAGGGCCAGATCGAGCTTGCCTTGCTCTTCAAGACATTCACCGATATTTTGAT
>RCMY010004711.1_pt1 | contig 14434 bp, 26 predicted proteins | sample 2041341 | NCBI WGS metagenome assembly RCMY01 (sample SAMN09708234, study PRJNA481090) | Marine sediment metagenome, whole genome shotgun sequencing project.
ATGTATGCCATAAATGCAAGGATAAAACAGAAGTTGTTAAGGTGTGGAATAAATTAGTAAAATAATTACACCTAACGTATTGTGTATGAATTTTAAAAATTACGGATTATGAAAAACAGAATTAAAGAATTAGAACAAGAAATACAAAAAGAAATTTGGAGATTACAGATGCTCGATTATATAACAGAAAATTCTTATATAGCGTTACATCAAATGCAAAAGGAACTTAAAGACCTAATAAGTGAAGCTAATTTTTAATTGCATACAACGTTGATGATAAGGTGTCGTGGCTACCGATTAAACAGCCTGAAACTTTGAAATAACAAGACAATGACAAACACAAAAGAACTAAAAAAAGTATTAGCAAGTATAGAAAAGTCAAAACTTGTAATTGCCAAAGAAAGAGATAAGTTGCGAGAAATATTTAGTGAACTTGAAATGCTACTTGAAAGTTTTGACGAAGCAAATGATGGACTTGAAAATGGTAAAAGAGAAATTGAAAACTCTATTGATGTCTTAAGCCAATACGTTTAATTGGCTACAACGCTTTAGGCTACTCGCTGTGCAGCATAGCCGTGTAGCCTTTGTTGTGGCCTGTTGACCTACACAATTGAAAAATTAACTAAACAAAATAGATGAAAGTAGAATTAAACGACCTAGTGTTGGCTGTGAATCCCTTAACTGACGAAGTGTTTATCGGAGTACCAGAAAAAAGAAACCCTAGAATTTTCAGGCATAAAAAAACCCTCACAGACAACTTCTATCAATGCGCAATGCAAAAATGGGATGGGTTTGAAGAGGAGGTTGAATCTTCTTCTGGGAAGAAATATAAAATTTCAATCACAGAAATTAAGTCGTAGGTCAATTGTACACAACTACTCGCTATATTCATTGTTCTTTTTGAATATACGCCAATCAATCAAAAACTTCACACACCATGAGAATTTCAGCACTAGTAGGTATTTCTGGGTCAGGAAAATCAACCTACGCACATCAAGTTTGGAAAGAGAATCCACATTCCACCCGCATAGTATCTTACGATTCTCTCCGCATGTCCATGTATGGCTTCACTGAGGCCAGCCTACATGAATACTACGCAATGTCAGCAGTGGGTAAGATGGAGCGTGAGGTAATCAGATTTGCGGACTCTATGGTGGAGGACTTCTTGACCACAGATGGGGTTGACCACATCATAATGGATAATACCCACCTCAATGAGCGGTATTTGACGAGGTTGAAGAAGTGGAATATTCCCATAGAAATACACTACTTTGATACAAGTATTGAAATAGCTAAAAGGTGGGATAACACACGTACTAAATCTGTTGGTTCAGCCATTATCGACAAGCAGTATTCAAGACTCCTTGAGCTTGAGCCAAAACTGGAAGCCATAGAAGATAGTATCCAACCTGTACCTCTAATCGACAATACAGACAAAGCTCAGGACTGTTTCATCTTTGATTTAGATGGTACTTTAGCTTTGATGCAGGAAGGTGGTAGAAGCCCTTTTGATTGGGATAGGGTTGGTGAAGATGAGCTTTGTAAGTCTACTGCCGAGTTGTTACAGAGTGTACTATCCTTTGGGCCTGTGTTGATTTGTACTGGACGATCTGAGGAATCCAGAAATCACACACTTGCTTGGTTAGCTTCACACCACATTGACATCCCTGAGTCGTCTGTGTTTTTCAGGGGTAAAAGAGATTTTCGCCCCGATTGGCAGGTGAAAGAAGATATGTGGCGACACATCACAGATGAGCTAGACTACCGCATTTTAGGCATAGTGGATGATCGAAACCAAGTCTGTCGTAGGGCAAGAGCTTTGGGATTGAAGGTGTACCAGGCCGAACGTAACAATTTTTAGAGATGAACAAGACAGAAGAATTTTTAAAAGGTAACTATCAGCCTGTAGGCGACCTTGCAGGCACCCCACACGAGATTGTCTGGGGAATGCTGCAAAGGGCAAATGAACAGTACACCTACCTAGACACTATAGGTGTCATGGAGAATAATGCGGAGACTGGCTTTGTGTGGAACGACACAGAGGAGGGGCTAAACTTTTGGGAGAGCGTTGTATCTGATAAAAACTACCAAACGTACTACGACAAATACCACCTAATTGTGGCTAAGTGGTTGATGGCACCAGATGGTACGATGTTACCCAGCTTTTACAACCACGATTACAGGACGCACGAAATGCCTGATGGCCGTGTGACCACCGTAGATGGGGGTAGGAATGAAATATACAGTACGAACACCAATTGGAAAGTCACGGACATGACAGTGTACAATGACGATCCACTTGAAGTTAGGCGTAGGTTCTTTTGCCGATTAAACATAGGCGCGGAAGGTAGAGACTCACCCACATGGATACCACTTTTCAAGATGTCAGATGCTTGGTTAGAAGCCACGATAGAATACATGCTGGATGGTAGGGACTACACCCCAATATATGCCGAAGAGAAACTATACAGAAAATCTCACGGCATTGAAGTACCTGAATGAATTTTTGTTTCTAGCTTTTTTGTTAGAGATATTCACGCTATTTTTGGCGTACACAATTTTCAACTAAACAACATGGACTTACACGACATTGCGACTTTAGTGGCTGCCAAGCATTACAGCCGCCAAAAACTTAGTAATAGTGACAGATTGATCTTAGAACATCAACTCCGCATAGACATCCTGGAAGGTTTTTCAGGACACATATTCAATCATCCTGTTGAGGTCGAAAAATCTGATGTAGTCGGTGGGCCAAGGGTCGGCTCAAAAACTGCGCAACACCTAGAGACAGTGTTTGAAGACATAGAGGGTTATGGGCCAATTGGGGTAAAAGGGGTATACACTAGTTTGAATATTGAGGGGCTCACCAAAGACGTAACAACCAAGATTTTCACATGGCTCAAGGAGCAAGGTAGAATCAAGGAGGTATCTAGGGGCAAGTACAAAGCAATTGAATTGTAAGATATTTTTCGTATCTTGCAGAAAATACATGAGACATGAGTTTTAGACTGACACTACATTTTCCACCACAGGACACTAAACCCGCCTTCATCTCTAAACAAGTGAGGCAATCTGGGGTATTCAAAAGATTCGTAACTAGGAAATCTAGGGATTTTCGTTACTTGTACCTCGACTTCAAAACTGAACAACAGTACAAAATTTTGAAACCAATTCTACTGAACACACTTACACAATCCGAATATGTCGTCGAAGAAGTCACTACCTAAAAACCTGCACGAAGGGCTTGTTGTGGACGTAGAACTTAACGGTAAGTTTGAGTTCAAAGCTAAATTACTCAGGAAGACTAATTCTTGGCGAGAACTAGAACCCTACACTTGGAAAGAAGCCAGCAACCAAATGTTTAACCAAAATGCCATCAAGGAGTCTTGGGTGGTCGAGGTAATAGACAAAGACGTTTTTACAAACGGTAAACAGCTTGTTAGGTGGGTACCCAGATACCATTCTGCGGGTCTGATACAACTACCAGACGAGGATTTTTCAAACTACGAAGAGGATGAAATTTGAGGATGTGATTCAGAAACTCAAAGAAAAGCACCTGTAATGAGGCATTTTGGAAACATAAGTATAAGTACATTTAGGGATCATGTTAAGTCACCCATCACCTCAATTAGCGGTTCCGTACATGCTGCCCTCTTAGGTGAAAAATCTTTTCTGTTGGAGTCAGTAGGTGACTGGGCTTCCCTCTTGTATTTCACGGGGTTGTTACCTGAATTACGTGAAGTGGGTGGGCATATTTACTGGGAGGGATACCCGTCGGCATGCCCTAAACTAAAATACGTCCACGGTAGAGAATACTGGTGGAACAAAACAATTGAATTGTGAATCCTTATTTGATTTTCGACATTGAGTGTGATGGATTTGACCCCACACGAATACACTGCTTGTGCTACACCTACCCAGATGGCAAAGATTGGATTAGTGGTACGATAACTGACATGTCTGAGATAGAACCCCTATTCAAGCAATTTAAGCGCATTGTGGGGCATAACATAGTCATCTTCGACAATCCTGTACTATCTAAGCTTGCAGGTTACTCAGTGGACTACAAGGACTGCATAGACACTCTTGCACTGTCTTGGTGGTTGTACCCAGATAGAAACTTACATGGATTAGCTGCATGGGGTGAAGATTTTGGTATACCTAAGCCAGTTGTTGAGCAAGACGAATGGATTGTCCTAACAGACGATGAAGAAAAGGAACTTGCTGCCACAGGTTCTCCCGAACTAATGCAACGGAGGGATGAGCGTTTAGCTAAGATCGTACACAGGTGCGAAGAAGATGTAAAAATCAACAAGCAGGTATTCTTAACCCAGCTAAAGAAGGTCAAAAATCTCTATGGAACTGATGGTGATTCAGTCAAACGTATGTTTGAGTACAGTGCTTTTAAGATGCACTGCATTAAGTTACAAGAGGAGACACCCTTTGTACTAGATGTAGCCTACACAGATAGGGTATTGAATAGGATGGAGGTGTTGATAGCAGAACGCAGAGAAGTTTTAGTTAGTGTGATGCCTAAAGTAGAGGTTTTAGCTAAAAAGTCCCCGCCAAAAGTAATGTACAAAAAAGATGGAGAGTTGTCTTCACATGGGGCCAAGTGGTTTGATCTACTCCTTACCCAAGGTCTGCCAGAGACTTTCAATGATGAGGTGGTGTACGTTAAGGGTTATGCTGAACCAAATCCAAATTCTTCTAAACAACTAAAATTGTGGCTCAATTCTTTGGGGTGGGAGCCTGAAACATACAAGTATGTGAAAGAGGAATTTGGGGGAACCAGAGCTATCCCCCAAATAAACAAGGGTGGTAGTTTATGTGACAGTATTATTAAGCTATCACATAATCATCCCGCAATAAATGAACTTACAGGTTACTCAATTTTAAACTCTCGTGCAGCAATGCTCAGGGGTTTTCTTAGAGATTCTGTGGAGACAGATGGGGGGCCAACAACAATAACAGCCTCGGCGCATGGGTTTACAAATACCTTGCGCATGCGTCATAAAACGCTCGTCAACTTACCTGGGGTTACAGGTAAAAATGACTACTCAGATGGGCAATTTATAAGGGGTTGTTTGGTCGCTGATGAGGGTTATGAATTAGTAGGTTCTGATGTGTCTGGCTTAGAATCCGCAACCGCCGATTCGTACATATACCCCTACGACCCCGAATATGTTAAGGCTAAAAGGGTGGAGGGCTACGACCCACACATGGCCATTGCTCTTGTAGCCAAGATTGTTACTCAGGAAGACTTCGACTTTTATAAGTCCGAGGGCGCGGAAGATCAAGACCCCAAGAGGTACAAGAAAATTGCTAATAACAGGCATATTGCTAAGACTGTAAATTTTTCGTCAATCTACGGAATAGGTGAAAAAGCATTAGCTAAAAGCCTAGACATTTCAGAGAAAGCAGCAAAGAAAATGCTCAATGCTTACTGGAAACTAAACTGGGCGGTAAAGAAGTTTGCTTCTGATCAAACATACAAACAAGTAGAGGGGGGTTTATGGGTACTCAACCCCATGAATAAGTTTTGGTATAGCTTACGTTATGAAAAGGACATTTTCAGTACAGTCAATCAAAGTTCTGGTGTATATGTATTCGATACTTGGCTACAAAACATACTAGATATAGACCCTAGTGGCTACATTGCACAATTCCACGATGAGTTTGTCTTGACTAAAAAACTAGGTACTCGTGATGAGTGTGACAAATTGATTGGGGATGCAATGGATAAGCTAAACAAAAAACTCAACCTAAACGTAGAGGTAGGCTTTGAATCTAAGTACGGCAGATCGTATGCTGACGTTCACTAAAACAATTTAACTATGAATATTGATGAAAATGGTCGTGTATTGCTTATGTGTTCAGAAGCAAAACTAAGAAAATACGGCCACACTATAAAGGTCATTGACACAAGCTTGTATGAGTATACGATGGAATATCCACTGATAAATTTGGAAGAAGTGGGGTGTAATGCGTTCTTGGGGGGTAGTAGAAACTCTTTGCCCAAACTCCAAAAAGTAGGCTACGTAATAGGGTTTAAATATTGGCGTGGATCAGCCCCTAAACTGAAATCTGTTGCTGGTAGAGAATACTGGTGGGCAGGAAAAATTGAACTTTAAAAACAACAACATGATTTCGATAACAGAAGAAGCAGAGCAGGAAAAAATACGCTACATCGACCTAATCAAATTAGGTTTTGAAGTGGAGTACTACGATGACAAAACTCACTACGAAATGTATGGGTGGGACGCTTCATTCGTAATGTACGAACTCAACAAGCGTACGAGGATTGAGTGGGAGCCTACGACACGCAAATGTCGTATCTACACCTTTGATTCAGAAGGTATGATCAAGTTGGAATACCCAATCAAAGACCTCGCAACTGTACAAGGATTGGTGAGCCTCTACAAAAAATACTAGCAATGGAAAATGATCACTACCTACTCACATCATTGGAGTCGCACTTTGAATTTCACGATGGGCAAAAATTCTTAAAAAGGATTGAAGAAATTGCAGAACGTAACGAAATTAGTGCTACCTTCATGATTGGTGAGTATCTTGAACGACACTCAGAATACTTAACTCAACACCTCGAACAACGTGCTTTGGGTAAAGAACATCTTGGCAACCCCAAATTTTTGGAGTACGCCGCAAACACAACTAAATTACTTTCTAGTTATGAGTAGCGAATTTGACGAACACTACGTAAGTTATTCCGACTTTGTAGCATCTCGGGTGAAAAATCCCGAAGACATCATTGAAACACTAGATACTGAAAAAGTAGATTTGATTCACGCTTCTTTTGGCCTAGCTGGTGAAGTGGGTGAACTAGTGGATGCGGTGAAAAAACACTTTGCATACAACAAGCCACTAGACATCGTGAATATACGTGAAGAGTTGGGGGATATTGAGTTCTATTTGGAACACTTTAGGTCTGTACTCGACATAGATCGAGATGAAATAATCCAAGAAAACATTGATAAGCTAACTAAGCGGTACGCCTCTGGATACACAGACCAGCAAGCCTCAGATCGAAACGACAAAAAGAATGCTGAATAAAGAGGAAGCTTTGCAATACCTCAATTTTTCTCGTAACTTGGGTGCTGGTCAGATTACACAATCCTGTGTCATGGCTTTAGGGGTAGAATCAGGACATCCTTGGCAAGCACTAGCATCTGCTATGCAAAACACTCGACCTGAAAGACGTGAGTGGTATAGGTCTGGCTTCTTGAACTACCTGATCAAGAAGCACAACGTCAACGTACACACTTTGGGTAGTCTGGTAGCGGGTTACAGTTAAAACAACGAACAAAATGGGAGATAATAATTTGAATTTGTCCAGTTTGGATAGAGAAGAGGTTCCTATAGAAGACATGGTAAAAGACGTTTTAGCTAAACGCTTTAACCACAAGAGACCAATGCCGCCTGAACCTGAATACGCCATTACCATAGGTGGTAAGGGCTTAGTCGAATCTGGTGGGTCTTTGATAAGTTGCCTTGGGTTGCCGAAAACTAGAAAGTCCTCCGTAGCAGCTATGATAGTTGCGTCGGCACTAAGTGAGGACAAAAAGCACGGTATCATAGAGACCCCGCACATTGATGGGCATGTTCTGTGGTTTGATACTGAGATGGGTTTACACCGAGAACTCCCCAGATTCCACAACCACGTTGTAGATATGGCGGGTAGACGTGGTGACGAACACGACGATTACTTGTGGGAACATTACCATGTCATTAACTTGCGTCCGTACAGCCACTCAGAACGTTTGGCCATAATAGATAACATTGTCATGCACAGTGATCTAAGAGACAACATAGGATTAATGGTTTTGGATGGGGTAGCTGACCTAATATCTTCTACTAATGATTTATCTGAATCAAAAGAAGTAATGGATCGCATCCTCAAATGGAGTGATTTTTTAAAGTGTCCAACAATAGTTTGTTTGCACTTAGCCCATAGTACCAAGAGGGGCCAGGGTTTTGCGGGTAATTTCCTTGCAAATAAGGGGTCTTATTCAATACAAGCCGAAGTAGAGTATGATGGTTCTCCATCACTCATTAAGGCTGGTATGACTCGTAATGGACAACGCTTTGAACCATTTAAAATCTCTAACATTGAGTATGGTGAACCCAACGCGGGACGACCTATATTTGTAGATGATGAGGCTGACTTGGAACCCACTTTCAACACTAACCGTACATCCATCAAGCATGTGGATGATACAGAAAATTTCTTTTGATGAAACTCAAAAAAGCAATTAAGGTCTTGAGTAAAGCTCTACAAGACGATGAACTAAGAGCAGTGTGGCAAGCTAATATAGCTATGGCTCACAATGACTACCGCAAGGAAGAATTGGGACACTTTCCCCCAACCTACTGCGTGACAGAAAGAGATCATAGGATGTTTGCAAATGGGGGTGCCAAGAGATTTCTTCAACAACTAAGTCCAAAACAATGAATACTGAATTACCCAAAGATTGGTTTGTCATCATGGTGAAACTTGGTAGTGACGAAAAGCCAGTGATGGTGGAAGACTACGCAAATTTTGAAGATGCTTGCAAAGCTTTGATAACTTGAACTACACTTTTCCGCCCCGCACATCTGAAATAGTAGAGTCCAACCAATTCTCGTCTAACAGGCGGGGAAAGAAAGGATTTCAAATTCAAGTTGCATGCGGAGATAATTTTGTGTACTTTAGCACCTGTAAAAACAACAATCACCTCCAAGTAGGTAAGACCATCACTTATGTTCTTACTAAGTCAGGAGGGAAAACCCAGACTAAAATCATTGAAATGAAACCACTAATTTCCAATCTAAGCGGCATCTCAATAGAGAACATAATGTTCTTTGACATCGAGACTGTCACCGTAGAAAAGACCTTGCCAAAAAAAGGTAGCCCCTTGTATGAATCTTGGGCTTACAAACGTCGTAAGGAGGATGAAACCACATCGGCTCAACTAAAAGCATCCTTTGCAGAGAAGGGGGCTTTGTACGCTGAATTTGCAAAAGTCGCTGCCATATCTATTGGTATGCTTAAAAGCGACGGTGTGGTGTACATACAGACATATTACGGCAAAGATGAGGTTGACATACTAACCAAGTTTACAAAGGCTCTCAATGCGTTGTACAGCCACAATGCGAACCTAATTTTGTGTGGTCATTCAGTGATTGGATTTGACATACCATTTTTGGTACGTCGGATGTTAGTCAACCGCATTGCTGTACCTGAGAAGTTCAACCCCATAGGTAAGAAGCCTTGGATACTAGCTGAGGAAGTACTGGATGTTGGTGAGTGGTGGAAGTCAACTGGATTTTATGGGGCTTCACTAATCAATATGGCAGTGTGTTTGGGTATACCTTCACCTAAGCAAAGTTTAGATGGTTCAAAGGTGAGTGAGACTTACTACAAGGGTGAGTTGGATGCTGTGGCTAAGTACTGTGAATTAGATGTGTTTACACTTGTCAACATAGTTGAACACTTCTATGGACTAGATCATTCCGAGGGGTTTGTTTCTAAGACTTTCCCCGCCGAACAGCTAAAACTGGATACGGATGTCAAGAAGTAGGAAAAGTAAAGCCCCCTCATATTCTAGGCCAGACATTATATTTGGTCAGGGGTTCCCCATAGGTAGGTCTGTGTGTGGATGCTTTCTAAAAAAAGTGTCTGTCGTAGATAAATTCTGGGGGGATGTACTCTACCACCAAGTTCAGTTCAACTACCTACATGAAAGTTCTGGTAAGTGGTTGACTAAGTTTGTATCAGACTACCCCTTAGAGAAGTACGATACAAAAGAACAACACGACGTTAACAAAATAAACGTTGCACAAGCACTGGAAAATGTCATGGCGTGTTACCTTACAGGCCACCACATAAAGCACCTTATGTTTCAGACTAAATTATCTGGACTTAGGAACTTGATGGAGGATGTTACAGAGGCTTTACAGACTAAGAAGTTTTGGGCTACTGAGGTATGCTTAAAGACTTTACCGAATGATGAGGGGGGTGTGGGTATAGCCATGTTCGCCCCCTTTGTAAATAAGACGAAAGGAAGCTCCTGGATATTGAAATACAATAATTGGGAGCAAGAAAAAATTCAACAATTCACCCCAAAAAATAACTAACAATGGGACGATCAAATCGTAAATCTTCCAAGTCACCAATCCAACACTACTTTGGGTGGGTTGGCTTTGAGGGAAGCTTGTCTTTTTATGACAAGGAGAAAAAAGAAAAAGTCATGTTTCCGAACATGAACTTCATCCTACTAGAAGATGATATGTCTTCACTTGGTGGGTTCTCTGACCAACACAACAGTGGCATCCGATCTAACGAAGTTAGAAATCTCCAAGAAGAGGAGATGGATGTGTACATTGGTAACAAGAAGGTTGCCACAGGTCTTTACGCAGACTTGAAGAACACAGTGCATGGGGCTAAGTTTGTGAAGCCACTCTACATCGCCTTACTCAAAAAGGACGGTACTATGGAGTATGCTAAACTCGAACTTCGGGGTGCAGCCTTTTCAGCTTGGCTTAACTTCTTGGGCGGAAAAGAGGAATACATCAAAGGTGGTAAGATCGACCCTTATGCAGAGGGTTTAGGTATCCGAGTTGCGGGTAAGTCCAAGATGAAGAAGAAGGGCAAGACCGAATACTACGAGCCAGCGTTTGAGCTAATCGAGATAAATCCAGAGCAGTCGGATGAGGCACTTAAAATGGATGAGGTTGTCCAAGAGTTCTTAGACAAAGCTCCCGCCGCAAGCACTAACTCAAACTCCTCTAATGAAACTAGTGATGATGACCCAACTGACTCGGGGGATGATACGCCACATGTGGACTTTGAAGAGCCAGAAGCACTCCAACATTCACAGGACGTAAATGACCTCCCTTTCTAATGGAAAGTTTGTACAACATTCAACAAGAATATCTCGAACTGTGTCGTGATCTTGAAGAAAATGACGGTGAACTAACCGAAGAGCAAATTGAAATCCTCGAACGTAACGACGAGGACTACACCCAAAAGATCAAGAACTACCGTGGGATGATCTTTAAGTGGAAGGGGGAAATTGCAGCAGCAGCCCTAGAATCGGATAGGATTGCAGCTTACGTAAAGAAGCGTAGAGCCCTCATAGATCGCTTGACTATAAACGTCGATGAGACAATGAACAGTCGCGGCCTAGATAAGCTAGACTTGGGCCTTGATGGGGCCATAAGCTACCGCAAATCAACTTCGGTTGAAGCGGATGTGGAAATGCTAGAAGACAAGTGGGTACGAGAGGTGACTACTAGGAATGCTGACAAGAACGCCATCAAGAAAGCCCTCAAAGATGGTGTGTTGATTGAAGGTGCGTGGACAGTGGATAGGCGAAACATCCAAATCAAGTAACTTAGGGGGCTGGGAGTTTGGAGACTTTCAGCCCCTTTTCAAATTTTGAATTATGTGTATTTGGGGATATAGATTTGGGATAGCTGAATCCATGAGTGATCTAGTTGGGGTAGAGATTATAGATGGGCCATTTTTTGCTCATGACAAGCATGGGGAAGCCAAAAACCTTGAGATAATAAATACGCTTGCCGATTTTAAGGATTACAGCTTTAACGCCCCATCACTAAATACTATTGGCCGCACCATGTTCTCTACAGGGTGGGTAGGATCAGCACCAAAACTAAAGTCCGTCAACGGTAGAGAATAGGCAGGAAAAATTGAGTTGTGAACAGTCGAAGTCGTCTTAACTACTATGTAACTAACCTCGAAATACTTCAAAACTATTTTGGGGTATTTCAGTTGGACACTAAGTATTCAGCCCCTTGGCGAAATGATGGATCACCTTCCATGACATTCACTAACAAGGGGACTTATGCTGAACCCTTCATCATCTGGAATGACTTTGGTATAGATGGTATTAAGTACAAGGATGGAATAGGCTTTGTACAGCAGTTATTTGGGATAAGTAGATCGGAGGCTGTATCCAAGATTTGGGATGAGATGGTTAAGAACCCCACCCACAAGATCAAAGAGATTAAGTTACACATACCAATAAAGATTGACTACGAGTACAATGTGAAGCCTATACAGGACTTTGAGATGGAAGTTTACTGGTATAGGTTGTGTTACCCCAAAAGATTGTTAGAGTTCTACAATGTGTACTCATTGTACTCTATGCGTAGGTTGGGTAAGAAGGTATGGGGTACAACGCCTGAGAATCCTTGTTTTATGTACTTATTCAATGAGTACAAAGATGCCTTCAAAGCATATAGGCCACTTGATCCGTATAAGGATAAATTCCGAGGTCAGAATAATGGTGATGTTATAGAGGGGTATGACCAACTTCCCCGCCGCGCTCAACACTTGATCATTACCTCCTCATTGAAGGATACAATGACACTGAGACGTATGGGTTTGATTGCTTGTAATCCCACAAGTGAAAATTCTAAATCAGCCTTACTTAAAAAAGTCAGGGAGTTTAATGCTAGGTTTGACAAAGTATACGTACTGTTCGATAACGACTTAGCGGGAATACTGTCAGCTAAAAAACTTGTAGGGCAAACTGGTTGGGGGTTGATGGAATTTCCACGCGAGTTGGCAAAAGACCCTAGTGATTTAGTAATGAGTAGGGGAAATTATTTGGCATTGTCAGATTTTTTCTGTAAGTTTGATTTTAACAAATACCATTTCTGATGGAAAACCACACATTGTACATAGTGCTACTCCTGATCTGGATAGTAGCCATGATAGTCAATCCTCGGGTAGACCTAGACAGACCCAACAATCAAGTCATCCTGTGGTACACTTTCAAAGGTGAGCGTTGCAGCAAAATATTCAAGTTTTGGGTGAAAGGAAGGGAATAGGGAGGTACAAGTATTTGACCACGGATAACTCGCATCTAGCTCATATACTAGAAGGGTTCGCCCTATTTGCAACATGTAATGGGCATGCCCCACATCTCACTAAAATTCGTGGGTATACTAATTTCTATGATTGGCGAGGATCAGCACCCAAACTCAAATCAGTGAAAGGCAGAGAGTATTGGTGGGCAGGAAAAATTGAACTATGAGTAAATATTCTTTCAATACCCCTACGGATACTGAATCAATAGATTTTTCTGCAATCTGTTACGTAGGATGTCCCAGTATGCCTGACCTATTATCAATTGGGGGTACTGCTTCTTGGAGGCACTGGCGAGGATCAGCACCTAAACTAAAGTCCGTCAACGGTAGAGAATACTGGTGGGCAGGAAAAATTGAACTATGAGCTGGACATTTGAAAACAAACCCTTTACGAAGGTACCTAAAGACGCATACGGTTTTATTTACAAGATTGTAAATACGTCTAATAATAGGGTCTACATTGGGGAGAAGCAGTTTAATCACTGCACTAATCCTGCAATATCCCATAAAAAATACCTAGAGTTAAAATCCGAAGGTGTAGAAGCCACCAAGACTAAGCACAAAAAGAAGTCTACTAAGGGTAACGTAGTGTGGATTTACAAGCGCAAGAATGTCATCAAAGAAACCAACTGGAAAGTCTACACAGGCTCTAGTGATGAATTAAATGATGATATTTTACGTGGGGATTCCATAGAAAAGAGTATCTTGCACATCACGTACTCAAAACGAGAACATACGACAAGGGAAGTCATAGAGATTGTAAAGGCAGATTGTCTTGAATCCTGTGACTGCTACAACAAGCAAATCCTTGGCCGACTATTTCAGTTAACAAAATGTTAGTCGATGGTAGACAAAATAACAGACCTGCTTAAAAGTGCAGCCGACACATCGAAAATGACTTCTGAGGAAGTTGAATACCTCAGAGTTGAACTAGCTACCGCAAGGGCCATAGCTGTACAGGAAGTGTTTGTCCCCGCGACAAACAAGCTACTTGCAGCAGAACTCAAAGCAGGTCACTTAGAGGGTACCTACTTCGTAAAGTATTTCAAAGCTTACCTAGACTTGGATATGACTAACGAAGAGGGACAACCTATTTTAGACGGGCGGGGAAAAACTAAGAAATACTCCGCTACGGTAGCCGAGTCTATGGCTAGAAAGGGTATACACGTAGAAGGTACACCATACTACAAAGCCAAAGCTGAGTATCAAGCAGCAAAAGACTTTGTATCTCAACTATATCAACTGTTCAAAGCAGTTGATCAAGTTACTAATTCACTCGCAGCAATCACAAAATGATGATTTACCCAGGTTCTTTTAATGGCCCAGGGCCACTTTGGGGAATATTTCAAATACTTGGGTCACTCACTGTACACACTATACACAATTCAGTACCCCATTTGTTGGACGTACGTGGCTGGGTAGACTTTGAGGATAGTGCCGTTCAAGTACCATCACTAAATACTATTGGCCGCACCATGTTCTCTACAGGGTGGGTAGGATCAGCACCAAAACTAAAGTCCGTCAACGGTAGAGAATA
>RCMY010003263.1_pt1 | contig 14425 bp, 11 predicted proteins | sample 2041341 | NCBI WGS metagenome assembly RCMY01 (sample SAMN09708234, study PRJNA481090) | Marine sediment metagenome, whole genome shotgun sequencing project.
GCCATGTCGACCGTGTACGTCAACGTGTCGCCGTCGACTCGGAGCGAACGGTGCACCTCAGTCACGTCTTTGGCCGTTGCGGTTGTGACAACCGAGACCGAGCGAAAATTGAGCGTCTGGCCGTCGATGGTCCCCTCGTGAACTTCGGCTATTCCGCTGGGCTGCGCAATGACGAGCTCGGCGCGATCGGTGCCGACCGGGCGAAGGTAACCCAACTCAGCGTGGAGCGGCAGCCCGGTCTCGGCATGTTTCGTGCGCTGCACATACGACAGGAACGGTTTGCCGACGTGGCCGAACTCCACTTGTTCGGTGTAGTCGAAAGACTCGATGGTTGGATAACGACCCGCTCCACCACCGGCCCACGAACCGATGAGCCATGCGAGGTGTTCGATGTCAGCATGGAGAGGAGGAGTCATCTCCTGATCGTACGCACTGTGGTGGGTAGAGCGGGCGAAGTCGCCCTAACCGCCGACCGGGCTCACGGTGACCTCATGGCGGACGAAGTCAGGAGGACCCTGCTCGAGGCCAGTCAACGGGAAGTTCACGAAGGTCGAGAGATCGAACTGGTTCCCATTCGAGTCGCTGACAACCCCCTGCAAACCGTTTCGATAGTGCCCGGTTAGTTGGTCACCCGCCCAAAAAGGAAGGTCGGGATTCGAGCGCATCCGCAACGTGGTGAAACCGCTGTAGACGGGTGCTGGCGGGGCAACCCCGTCAACCGCCCAGGCCTCACAGACGCCGAACATCCAAGGCAGACCGTCGACAGGCCCGGACTCATATACATAGGTGGGCAGCTCGACTCCGCCCGGTGCTGTTCTGGTCACGAACTCACCTCCGGACCGATAGGTGACCAGTTCTACCGTCTTCACCAAATCCAGTTCGCCCGTGCAGAAGGAGAGGAGATCCTCTCCCGCGATGACCGCCAAACCATGGTCAGCAAGCCCATAGGCGCGAGACATAGGAAACTCGAATGACACCCTGCCATTCGGACGGACCTCCACAATCCGAACGTGGTCGCTCAATTCCGGCGCGACCTCCCACCGATCAAGCCACCACGGATTCGCACTCTCCTGCGCTGCCACAACGGTCGCACTCGAGACACTCACCATGCTGAACGTCATCAGTACTGCCAGCGCCACGCATCTCCGACTCGTCTTCTTGCTCATCACCATCTCCATCCCCCAAAGGTTCAGCTCGGAGCGCACGCCCTGTCCGCTCCGCCATCACCTTGATCAACGAACAGGTCGTACGGATCCCCTCGTTCTCACGTGTCGGGGTTGTTGAGCTCACCGCAGCGAGCGTCGCATCTCGAACTCCTCGACACCTGAATGGGTCTCCGACTCGATGGTCGCACCCGACATGACGAAGCCGAACTGCAGATAGAGGCCAATCGCTGCTTCGTTGTCTCGAACCACCCACAGCAGCAGCTCAGCAAAACCCTGATCTCGGGTCCACGACACGGCCGACTCGAGAAGTCGCCGTGCTGCGCCGCGTCGACGCCCGGACGGCCGTACCCACATTCCAACGAGCATCGGTTTTGGGTCCGACATGACGATCGTGACCCCCGCTGTCCCCAAGACCTCGCCGTCGATCTCATCGACGAGAATCAGGTTGGTGCGGTCATCGCCACCGGTGAGCCGTTCTCGCCACACCTCGTCATCAAACATCGACTCCCGTGCAAATGTCGACTCGAACGCTTCCGGGTCGGTCTTCAGCGCCTCGAGGCGAATTGCTCGACAAACATTGACGTCATCTTCTGTCAGAGCTCGAACGGCCATCGACCCAGCGTAGGCAAACGGTGGCGATCAGTTCGCTTCGATGACCGCGACGAGGGTGTACTTGAGTGACGATGCGTCCGCTGGAGGGTCGAGAATTTCCTCGACCTGTACGTCGAGCACGTACGACGTGCCGGGTTCGAAGGTGAATCCCTGGATCTGGTCGTAGAAGTAGTAGTGCTCGTCATCCTCCGCCTCGGCAACTTGCATACATTTCTGCGGCGCCGCGCCGACACAGTCGACGAGGTCGGGTTTGATCCACAAGCGCCTCACGCCGTCGACCGGGCCGTCCTTACCCTGTTCGATTTCTGCCGCAGTCGTTGTCGTGGATCTGGTGATGTCCAGCGTGCTCTCAGCCGACTCGGCGGCGCTGAAGTCGCCATCGGCACCGCAGGCGCCGAACGTCAGAGTCGCAGCGACGAGCAGGATTGGGAGCAGTGGACGTTTCATGGCGAAGACCTCGCTTCTGTCTATACGACGCTGCGATGATCGGTTCAGTTCCCAATCTCAAAAGGTCGTCCACGACGCTGCACCATGACGCGCAAACGCCCCGCCAGAACCTTGTGATTCTGACGGGGCGCCTACAAAGCTGGTTCGGACGGGTGGATCTACACCAGATCCGCTGTCATGACCTTGTCCCATGCAGCGACGAAGTCGTTGACGAACTTCTCACCAGCGTCATCGGACGCATACACATCGGAAATCGCACGAAGGATCGAGTTCGAACCGAACATGAGGTCGTTGCGAGTCCCCGTCCACTTCACCTCACTCGACCCACGATCGGTTGCTTCGAACACGTCTTGCGCGCCCGCTGCGGCTGACCATTCGGTACCGAGGTCCATGAGGTTGACGAAGAAGTCATTCGACAGCGTGCCGACACGATCGGTCAACACACCATGGTTGTCGTTCGACACGCCCAGAACCCGGAGCCCGCCGACGAGAACTGCCATCTGCGGAGCACTGAGGTTCAGGAGCTGCGCACGGTCGACGAGGAGGTGCTCGGCGACATGACTGCTTCCCTTGCCGATGTAGTTGCGGAAACCATCAGCCTTCGGTTCGAGCCAGGCGAAAGACTCGACATCGGTCTGCTCCTGGGTGGCGTCTCCACGACCCGACGTGAACGGCACCTTGACGTCGTACCCGGCAGCCTTTGCTGCGGCTTCGACCGCCGCGCAACCACCGAGCACGATGAGGTCGGCCATCGACGCGTTCGAACCGGCTTGGATGCCTTCGAGCACGCCGAGCACACGACGAAGAATGTCGGGGTTGTTCACTTCCCACCCATTCTGTGGGGCAAGACGAATGCGGCCGCCATTGGCGCCACCACGGCGGTCGCTTTGGCGATACGTCGATGCTGATGCCCACGCAACGCTCACCAAGTCGGTGATGCTGAGGTCGGAGTCGAGAATTGCAGACTTGAGGCGCCCGACCTCGTCGGCACGCAATTCGGTGCCCGCCGGAATCAGATCCTGCCAGAGCAATTCCTCGCTTGGAACGTCGGGACCAAGGTAACGACCGACCGGGCCCAGATCTCGATGGAGCAGTTTGTACCAGGCTCGGGCGAACGCGTCGTCGAGCTGTTCGGGGTGGTCACGGAAACGTTGCGAGATCGGCCCGTAGATCGGATCCATCTTCATCGCCATGTCGGCAGTACTCATCATCGGAGCGTGGGTGATCGATGGATCGTGCGCGTCGGGAACGGTGCCGGCCAGAGCAGGACAGGTCCACTGCTTGTGACCCGCAGGGCTCTCGGTGAGCTCCCAGTCGTGGTCCATCAGCGTCTCGAGGTAGTTGTTGTCCCACTTCGTCGGCGTCGAATTCCATGCACCCTCGAATCCGCTGGTGGTGGTGTGGACTCCCTTGCCCGAGCCGAAGGCGTTCTTCCAGCCGAGCAGCTGCTGCTCCATCGGGGCACCTTCTGGCTCAGGGCCCATGAGGTCTTCGGCACCAGCGCCGTGCATCTTGCCGAACGCGTGACCGCCGATCACGAGTGCCGCAGTCTCCTCGTCGTTCATCGCCATCCGATTGAACGTCTCACGAATGTCGCGACCCGATCCGACTGGGTCAGGGTTGGCGTTCGGGCCCTCGGGGTTCACGTAGATGAGACCCATCTGCACCGCGCCCAGTGGGTCCATGAGCTCGCGATCACCGCTGTAACGCTCGTCATCGAGCCAAATGGTCTCGGGTCCCCAGTAGATGTCTTCCTCTGGAGCCCAGACGTCTTCACGGCCACCGGCGAATCCGAAGGTCTTGAACCCCATCGACTCGAGGGCGACATTTCCCGTGAGCAGAATGAGGTCGGCCCAAGAGATCTTGCGACCGTACTTCTTCTTGATCGGCTCGAGAAGAGCTCGAGCCTTGTCGAGGTTTCCGTTGTCGGGCCAACTGTTGAGCGGCGCGAATCGTTGACTGCCCGTGGCGCCACCGCCGCGGCCGTCGTGGGTGCGGTAGGTGCCTGCCGAGTGCCACGCCATGCGAATGAACAAGGGGCCGTAGTGTCCGTAGTCGGCTGGCCACCAGTCCTTCGAGTCGGTCATGAGTACGGTCAGATCGGCCTTGACCGCCGCCAGGTCGAGCGTGTTGAATTCGGCCGCGTAGTCGAAATCGTCGCCCATTGGGTTCGACGCCGACGAACCCTGATCGAGAATATTGAGGTTCAGCTGGTTCGGCCACCAGTGCTGATTCGACGCGCTGCCACGAGCCGAATGATCATTGTGCAACACCGGACACTTCGGCGAGTCTTCATTGATGTCTGGTGCGGAACCGGGCACGGCTTCGGAATCGGTCATTTCTATTGCTCCTCAGTAGTACTTGCTGGTAGGTGGTTGCTGGTTTCTCGACAGGTGGGGCAACGGCCCCAATAGACGACTTCGGCTTCATCGATCTCGAAGCCGTGGTCATCGTGAGCGGCGAGGCAGGGCCTCGATCCGACAGCGCAATCGATGTCGAATACGACCCTACATTCTCGACAGATCAGGTGATGGTGGTTGTCACCCACCCGATCCTCGTACAACGCAGCAGAACCCGCAGGTTCGATGCGGCGAATCAAATTCTTGTCGACAAAGACGCTCAATGTGTCATAGACGGCTTGCCGAGAAATCGACCCGATTTCCGAGCGAACATCCTCGGTGAGCTCATCTGCGGTGGCGTGTGGATGAAGTGATACTGCGGTCTTGATTGCGAGCCGCTGAGCGGTCACCTGCAAGCCGTTTTCACGAAGGAGTTCTTCTACACCATCTGCCATCAAAGGCCATCCAAACAAACATTCTGGACAGAGTCAAGAATTTGATCAGATATACATGTTCGATCTACCGAATAGGGGATGTCCCCGATGCTCCGACGCTGCCGCACACGTACATTTTCGTCATGAGCACGTTTCTTCACGTCGTGGAATTGTTGTTGACCAACGACAACGCCAAGGCCGAATACGCCACCGACCCAGCCTCTTTTCTCGACAGCCACGGCCTCGGGTCATTCGATTCTGTCGACGTGGCCGATGCAATGGGCCACGCCGCTGACGCCCTCCCGATGTCGGTGGCCCGACAACTCGACCCTGACCACGGGCTCGACTCGGCCGCCGAGCTCGACCTCGAAGCCCACGGTTTGTCACTCGATCGCCAACTCCTCGACGAGGATATCGAGGACGGTGAACTCGACCCCTACGGCGCCGACGCTGACGTCGACTTCGATGCCCCAGACGTACACGGTGACGATGGAGCCGAGGTCGTCGATGCACTCGATGCCGCTGACATCGACGATGATGCCGCCTCCGACACGACGGACGCTGATGCAGATCTCGAGCGACTCGGCGAAGAGAACACCACGCCAGAGCCGGAGACATCGCCAGACGTGGAGGCATCACCCGAGGTGGAGACAGCACCAGCGGTGGAGGCCGCAGCAGACATCGACACCGCCGACTATCTCACCGACATCACCTTCGATGCCGCCGACCTCGACACTGCGCTCGAGACCGAGCCGCTCGACGAGTCTGGCATCGCTTTCGACCAAGACAGCCTCGACGATCTCGATGCTGAATCACCTGACGACCTCCCCGACGATTTCGACCTCCTCGACTGACCAGCGACAAGACGACAAGATTAGGAACCGACATGAGCACAACAGAACAACTCCAGGCAATGACCGACTTCCTCTGGGAGTTCCTCACCGACGAACCTCCCAGCCTCGAAGAGCAACAAGAACAGATCACCCAACGTGTGGTCGATGCACTCGAAGAGGCTGGCTTTCGAGGTATCTCGAATGAACAACTCGTCGAGGCGCTCGACGAGGTCGGCACTCGTCTCACCGCCGAGCAACAGGCCGGCCTCGAGGAGTTGTCCGGCGAGATGAACCTCAACCTCCATGCATCGAGCGTCGACTTATCGTCAAGTCTGACGAGAGACTTCGAGGCCGGTCTCGAAGGTCTTCGGGTCGAACAGATCGAACCGCTCAAAACCGCAATTGCCAATCAACCAACACCGGTCGTTCAGCGTTACATCACCAACGTGACCAACATCGACGACCGACAGGTGGTCAACACCAACAACGTCGTGCACGACGGGGGAAACCTCGATCAGCGCATCGTGCAGGGCGATGACGGTGCAGTCGTGACCGGCGGCGACATCAACGACTCGGCGGTCAACACGGGCGATCTCGATGGCGTGCAGGCCGGTGGCGACATCGATGTCGACGATTCGGTCGTCGGTGGCGACAACACGGCCGTCATCGACAGCGAGGTCGACGCACTCGCCATCGACGGAGATGCCATCTCGATCGATACACCCCCTGAACCCGTTGTCGAGGAGTCGGTGATCGACGAACCAGCCTTCGACGAACCGGTGATCGACGACGCACCAATTGAGGAGGCTCTCGACGCAAGTGCGGCCGCCGAAGCCGACGCCACGGCGCTCGAAGACCAACTCGATGTCTGACCAATCCGCTGGCGGCGCCGACACGGCACACATCCACCAGGTCGCAATCACTGCCGCCGACGTGTTCGCCCAAGTCGAACGAACCGATCTGGCAGACCGCCTTCGCAACGCGGTCGAACGCGACCGCGAACACGGGTGTGTGATCGCGGTTGTCGGCGAGTTCAAGATGGGCAAGAGCTCGCTGGTCAACGCGATTGTCAACGCACCGCTCAGCCCGGTCGATGACGACGTCGCCACGGCCAAGCCGCTACGTGTCCACTACGCCGACGAACCGTCCGCATCGGTCATGTACCGCCTGCTCGAAGACGAAACCACCAATCGCATCCGTCAGATCTCGATCGAAGACGTCGAGTCGTACGTCCTCGAGCCACCCACCGCTCCAGATGCCGGCGAGTGCGCACTGGTCAACATCGGGTTGCCGCGCAAGCTGTTCAGTTCGGGGATGAGTCTGATCGACACGCCCGGCGTCGGTGGCCTCGGCTCGACACACAGTGCACTCACGCTCGGCGTCTTGTCGATGGCCGACGCTGTCTTGTTCGTTTCCGATGCGGCCCAAGAGCTGACCGCACCCGAGCTCGAGTTCCTCGACCTGGTCCGCGACGTCTGCCCCACGATCGCCATGGTGATGCCAAAAGTCGACTTCTACCCACACTGGCGCCAGATCGACGCACTCAACCAGGGCCACCTCACTCGGCGCGGGTTGTCGATGGATGTTTTCGCAGTGTCGAGCACACTTCGCCAGATCGCGGTTGCCCAGAACAACTCCGCCCTCAACGAAGAGTCTGGATTCAAGGAGCTGGTCGCGCACCTTCGAGATGACTTCGAACGAGGTACCACCCTGCGGTCACGAATCGAGTTGTGCGAGACGACCGGCGAGACACTTGCCGACCTGCGATCCCAGCTTGTGTCCGAGGCCGAAATTCTCAGCGATCCAGAGGCGGCTGGAAAACGGATGACCGAGCTCGAATCCCAATGTGACGAGGCCGAAGCTCTCCGGAGCAAGGCAGCCCGGTGGCAGCAAACGTTGGCAGACGGAATCGCCGACCTGACCTCCGATGTCGACCACGATCTGCGAGCCCGGTTTCGTGACCTCTCCAAAGGGGTCGAGACACGGCTCGACGAGGAGGACCCAGCCCGGATATGGGACGACTTCGCAGCATCGACGACAAGTGACGTCAACCGTGCCGTCGTGCAGAACTTTGGTCTGCTCCACCAGCGGACGACCGAACTCGCCGAACACGTTGCGACACATTTCGGTGAAGACCATGCCGCCATCACCGGCCGGCTCAGCCTGGCCAATCCAGGGGCGTTCCATCAGGCGCCGGCGTATCAAGAAGCGGCGATCAGCGAACGGCCGGGCGTGCTCGGGTCTGGGGTCACTGCACTTCGCGGCAGCATCGGTGGTTTCGTCATGGTCGGCATCATCGGCACGGCTGTATCGATCACACCGGCCGCATGGGTCGCCCCCGTCGTGGCAGCACTCATTGGGCGCAAAACCCGAAAGGACGAGGCGCAGCGAGCACTCGAGAAGCGGCAGCGCGAAGCCAAACAGGTGCTTCGCAAGTACGTCGACGAAGCGCAGTTCGTTGCGGCCAAAGATGCTCGAGACGCCGTTCGCCACGTCAACCGCCAGCTTCGAGAGTGTTACCTCGAGCGAGCCGAAGAAGTGAAACGATCGACCAATGAAACACTCGCTGCAGCAAAAACTGCAATGCAGGCCGACGCCGCCGAACGCACCCAGCGCGGGGCACAGATCGAACGAATCCTGGCGCAGCTCGACGAGCTCGACCGCCACCTTGACGCAGCCCAAGTTCGTCTGACACCGTCGACTGCGCCGTGACCGAACCCGCCCCATCGCCACTCCTCAGCGACGTCCGAGCATTGGCCGATGCCGCGCGTGTGGCAATGCCTGGTTCGGCAACAGCCTTCGGTGAAGTACTCGACCGCATCGATCAGCCCCTCCGGGTGGCCATTGCCGGGAAGGTGAAGTCGGGCAAGTCGACACTTCTGAACGCACTCCTCGGTGAGGAGTTGGCCGCCTCCGATGCTGGCGAGTGCACCCGCATCGTCACCTGGTATCAGCATGGTCCCGCCTACGAAGTCACCGGCGAGACCGCAGGAAGCCAGTTCCCCGTTGCCTTCAGCCACACCGGCTCCAGTCTCGAGATCGATCTTGGAACACACGACGCCGAGTCGATCGACCGGTTGCTCATCGCTGCGCCGTCGGCGGCTCTCCAGACGATGAGCCTCATCGACACGCCGGGAATGGCGTCGCTCTCGACCAACATTGCCGAAAAGAGCTCCGATTTTCTGACACCCGAGGACGGCACGGACTCCCCGGTCGACGCGGTCATCTACCTCTTGCGACACCTGCACGCGACCGACGTGTCCTTCCTGCACGCGTTTCACGACAAGGAGTTCACCAGCCCGTCACCAGTGAACTGCCTCGGAGTTCTGTCTCGGGCCGATGAGATCGCCGCTGGGCGCCTCGACGCGATGGAGTCGGCACGACGCATCGCCGCTCGATACTCGGGTGACCAGCGATTGCGGAGACTGGTCCAGGGTGTCGTTCCGGTCGCTGGACTCATCGGTCAGGCCAGCGCCACGATCACCGACAAACAGATCGAGGACATTCGTTCGATTGCGAACCTCGACCCTGGTCCTGCGCAGCTGGCTCTGCTCTCGATCGACCGCTTCTTGACCACTACAGCGGTTGAGGTACCAACCGAACGCCGCCACAACCTTCTCGATCTGCTGGGCGTGTTCGGACTGCGGCTCGTCGAGGACAATCTTCGAACGGGCCAGGTGAACGATCGTGATTCGGTTCGTGAACTTCTCCGAAACGAGAGCGGCATCGAGCATCTCGCCGACACACTGCTGGTCATGTTCGGTGGGCGCCGCGACACGCTGAAAGCTCGGTCAGCACTCGTCACCATTCAACGGCTGCTCGAACGCGACGACCACCCCCGAGAGATCTCCGCTCGCCTCGAACAGATCTGGGCAAGCGCTCATGAATTTGCCGAATTGCGAACGCTCAACGTCCTTCGTGACGCCGATATCGGGCTCAGCCCTGGCGAGCTCGAGAACGCCGAGCGCATTCTCGGTGGTTTCGGAACCACCGTCACCGATCGACTCGCCTTGCCCGAAACCAGCAGCACCGACGAACGTCGAACACAACTACTCGAAACCATCTCGCAGTGGCGTCAACGCGGGGCGAGCCCGATCGCATCACGGCACCTCACGGCGCTGTGTGACGTCGTGATCAGATCGTGTGAGGGACAGTTTGCCGAGCTCGATCACGGCTGAATCTGGCCTCGAAAGTGGGGCTCAGCTCGGTGGATTCAGGTCGGCTTGCAGCGCAGCCCGAAATTCGGCTCGGGGAACTCCAACCGCTGCGAGCTTCTGGCGGATGTGGGCAATGTGATGCTCGACGGTTTTCGGGGAGATGAAACACGTCGCACCGATCTCCTTGTACGAATGTCCAGCAAGCACCAAGAGTCCAACTTCGATTTCACGTTCCGACAGCCCCGCAGGACTCGTAATTCTCGCTTCGGGCGCTGACTGTCGGAAGTCGCGTCCGCGCTGCAACAACTCCCTCGCCAGCCCTGCATTGGTCGTGCGAATGGCAGCCTGCCCAGCGAGCGCCGCCGCCTCCCATACGAAACCATGACCCTCGAGGTCGTCGAGCACCTGATCGAGCGACATCTTGTCGATCTGTCCGTTGAACACCCGCACCCACTCACGAGCAGCTGCAACGAGCGGTGCCAGCACTTCGTCGATACCCGCAACGGCCACGAGCCTGTCGGCGGCCTCTCGCACAGCTTCGGCATCGCCGCCTGCGATCGCTGCTTCGATCTGGTTCCATCGGCGACGGGCCTGCCACAACACCGGCGAGCCGATCCGTTCGACGAAGGCGTCGAGCCCGCGACCGAGTTCTCGAGCTTCACGACGAGCGTCGACGCGTTGTGCCCCGAGGTAGAGCTCACACAATGCATCGAACGTCAGGACGTCGACCGACAACATCGAGCCGATCGACACAATCTCTTCGAGGACCTCTGCCTGACCGTGAATGTCTCCGGTTCGACGTGACTCCATCAGGCGTGCGGAGAGCGTGAGCACACGCGGCGCAAGGACGGCCGACGACTCGCTGGCGTCATCAGTTCTGGTGTCATGGGTTTCGTCGAGACCATCCACGGCCGATGGGGCCCCGGCGCGCAACGAGACCCACGTCGCGAATGCCTGACTCATCGGCGAGCGAGCGGGCGACTCGGGGCACTGTTCGATCAGCGAACGAGCGACCTCGAAATCGCCCGACAGCAACCCTGCGATCGCAGCTAGTTCTGAACCACTGACGGCGATGTCGAGAGCTGGCTGCTGATTGGCCGACTGGCGTACCAGCGATCGCAATCGCTCGCCCAGGTCCGTGGAACTCACATCTGACGCAAACGTCGCCACCAGCGCGTCGACAGCTTCGTGGAGGAATCGAGCGGCCGGTTCGTCCGAGCTGCGAGTGTCGGCACGACCTTCGGTGAACCCGGGGTCGTCGATCTGTCCATCGAGCACTCCATACAACCGCGCAACAGCCGCAGACCTGTTCGGCGACCAATACGGATGCTCGGTGATCGCTGCGCTCAACCGTGCAGCGTCGGCCCAACGTGCCTCGGCCGCAGCCACATGTGACCCGGCGGCGAGAAGTGCACCATCGTGCTCACCCCGCCCCTGATCGAACAGGTCGGTGGCTGCCTTGTAGCGACCTGCCGCCGCCCAGGCGATCGCAGCCCAGGAGGGAGCAGCTGCGAGGCCATCGGCGAGCTGGGCAGCCAACCCCGCATCGATCTGGAGAAGAGCAAGGCCCGCCTTCTCCACAGCGACCTCGCGTTCTTCATCGGTGAGAATTTGCTGCACGGCCAACGCAACCGCGGTGGGAATTTGCCCGTCGTGTTCGGCCAACCCCGCATCGATCAGTTGGGTCACACGCGGTACTTCGTCGGCGTCGACCACCGCCGAATGGGCGAACGATCGAGCAGCGAGGACCTTGCGGTCGGCAGGCGCCAAACGACCGCACTGAATTCGAATGTGGTTGGCGAACCGTGCGTGGATGTGCTCGCTGATCTGATCGTGGATGTCCGGCCAACCCACGTCGTCCCACGAGCTACACAACCGATCGACGTGGATCGGGATCGCACCGGTGAGCTCGGCCAGCATTGCTGCACTCACCGAGCTCGATGTTGGTATTCGAGCGGCCAGGCCGTCGGGTGAGATGGCTTGCAGTACAACCATCCGGTCGTCGCTGTCGGCCAGTGCAGCAAGCTCGGCGAGTTCGGGAAGGGCCGTTGGCGACCGTGCCAACAACAGGAGTGAACGGCTCGAGTTCGCCGCCAGCACATCGGCGCGAAGCTGCGTGAGGAACTCCGCTGGTGCCTGATCTGCCACATCGACAATGATCACTTGGCCATCGCCGAGGTCGACATCGGCCGACACGAGGTCGCCGTGCACGAGTTCGCACGAGACATTCGACGCCAAGAGTTCGTGTGCGATTATTTCGGCCAGATGGGACTTACCGAAACCGCCAGGTCCGCTGACCACGCAGCAGCGCACTCGCACTCCGGCCCGTACGTGCTGGACGAACGGCGCGTCGAGCGGGTTGTGTTCAGCCATGGTTGAACCCTCCCCAGATCTGCACGCGGCGATGAGCCGGGGCCTGTAGGCCCCGACTCACTCGCCCTTGGAGGGATCTGCGTTGCACAAGTTGCATGTCTCGGTCAGCCGTCGAGGTGAATCCCGCTGTGGTCATTGTCCATGACATCGATGTCGGTGAGATCGAAATCGAGGTCGGCGTCGAGGTCGAGGCTGTTGTCCTCCTGGAAGGAGTCCTCGATGTGGACGTCGGTGTTCGTCTCTTCGCTGTGGGTCTGGATGAGGTCGTCGTCGCTCGTGAAACTGTCGGTGATGTCGACCGAGTTGTCGACATCGTTGTCGTTGGTCTCGACAGCCTTCTGACCAACGTCGTCACCGAAGTTGACGTTGGTCGGACCCTCGTTTCCGGCAACGTACGCTGCTTGATCGCCAGACACGTCGTTCCCGTCGCCGACGATCGTGTTGGCATTGCCACCGAGTGCTGTGGTGTTGAACTGAGTTCCGCCAAAGTTGATCGGACCTGCACCACCGTCGATGTCGGTCACGCTGCCTCCGAGGGCGACGTTTCCAGACACGTTCTCGAGGTTGATGTTCCCATCACCAATCGTGCTCTCGTTGATCGCCGTTGGTCCGCCAGACTGGACACCCTTGAGTGCGCCGGTGTTGATCGTGCCGGTCAGATCGCCACCCGCAGCGACACCACCGTCGTTGGCGAAGACCTGACGAGAGTTGTCGATGTCGAGATCGATGTCGGTGTTGTACGAGTCGTTGACCGACTCGTCCTTGTTGAACGAGTCGTTGAAGTTGGTGTTGACATCGTTGTCTTCCTTGAACGAGTCAGTGATGTTCGTGGACGCATCGACGTCATTGTCCTGTTTGAACGAATCGGTGACATCGACCGAGTTGTCCGTGTCGTTGTCCTGATTGCCCGAGTCGTTGGTCGATGCATCGAGGTCGAGATCGGCGTCGATCTTGGTCGAGTTGTCCGTGTCGTTATCCTGATTGCCCGAGTCCTTCACCGTCGTGATGGTGTCGTTGTCGTTGCTCTCATTGGTCTTGAACGATTCGGTGATTGCCGCCGAGCGTTCGGTTTTGTTGAAGGAGTCGATCACGTCGTTGTCTTCTTTGCTGTCCAAGACGACGTCTGCGAATCCCGCCAGGGTTTCTTTGTTCATTCCGCTCATGTTCTTGTCCTTCTGTGTTGGTTGTTGGTGTGGTGCTTCCTTGTATCTCTCAACTTACGGATCCGCCGTTTCCAGCGAATCGGGGGTAACCCCGATCTTGGATCGGGGGTATAGGGGATTGTCAGGTCGGGTTCTTCCACCCGCTTCCACCCTCGTTGCCACAGGGGCTCACGCCGCGAACGGCGCTCTTCCCAGCGGCATCGATTGCAATGATCTGCTTCACGCTGTAGCCACTGTTTGGCTGTCCATTCGATGGATCGGTCGTATACGTTCCACGGCCCGCTCCCATCGAAGAGTTCGAGCCGTTCACATTGACGAGGACCTCGTAGTGATCCACCGACGGATCGTCTGTCCATGACCACGTCTCTGTCCACGTCCAGAGCGATCCGACGTACCGGAAATTCGAGAAACGGCAGCTCACGCCCGATGGGGGGTCTGGTTCAGCGGGGTCGTACTCCGCACACGCTGGGACGTTGGCGGGTGACCAGTTACCGTCCTTCACGGCAATGATGCGAGTGACCTTTTTGGTCGTCCGATAGGCCGATGGCTGTCGACCGACCGACGTCGTGGATCCACCCGAGAACTCGACGAGGTAGTCGTCGACCCATGACGGCAGGGTGCTCCACGTCCAGGACCACTCTGCTGGTCCGAGCGTCGTGCAGTTGATGTGTTGGGGCACCAGCTTCGGGTCGACCACATTCGTCTTGGTGATCGTGATCCACTTGATCTCGGTGTGACTGCCTCCTGCACCAGTCGCTGTCAGCTCGATCCGTTTGTTGCCGGCTGTGGTCCACGACGTCCACGGACTCGTCTCTCGTGACGTCGACCCAGCGAGGTCCCACGAGTAACTGTTGGCATTGCTCGAGCAGTTGGTGAAGGTGACCCGCTGCCCGGTCTCGAC